>ERZ761602.3727-NODE-3727-length-20961-cov-4.882809_pt1 | contig 20961 bp, 16 predicted proteins | sample MGYA00512165_ERZ761602 | MGnify/ENA primary metagenome ERZ761602 (study PRJEB28899, sample SAMN02445085) | bioreactor sludge metagenome | biome: EBPR sludge; isolation source: Thorneside wastewater treatment plant | place: Australia: Brisbane, Thorneside...
CAGGCGCGGAGACCGACGCAGGCGCGGAGACCGACGCAGGCGCGGAGACCGACGCAGGCGCGGAGACCGACGCGGGAACCGACGCAGGCACCGACCCCGGCCCCACGTGCGACGTCGAACGCACGTTTCCGTGCGACGTCTTCGAATGCCGGCTCGATCAGCTCTGCGATGCGCGCAGCGCGCGTGCGAGCGTCTGCGTAGACCTACCGCCCCGCAACGTGTGCACGCCCTGCTCGACGCAGGCGCGCGCGGTCGAGAGCTGTCCGCGTGGGTTCTTCCGGGAGCTCGAAGGGAGCAGCACCGAAGGATGCACGGTGCGCTGCCGTTGACGCGAGGCGCGCCTCCAGAGCAAGGCGATCCGCGCGGCGACGCGCGATCGGACGACGAAGCTCCCTCGACCGCGCGGGCTCGCGAGCGCTCGCGCGGCGTGCTCTCCTTCGACGCGATGGGTTGGCCGTCCGGACGGCTCGCAGAACGACTTCACGTCGCCGAGGTCGCGCGGCTGCTCGGCGTCAGCACCAAGACGCTGCGTCGCTGGGATCGCGACGGGACCCTCCCCGCGCAGCGCGACGCCCGCAACGGCTATCGCTTCTATTCGCGCGCCGCCGTCGCGCGCTTCGCCGCCGCTCGCGAGCGCACGCTCGGCGAGCTCCCACGCTCGCGCGACGCGCTGCTGCGCGAGGCGAGCGCACGTCTCGCACGCCGCGAGGTGGTTTGGCTCACGGGCCCTCCCGGGAGCGGCAAGACGTGGCTTTCGAGCCTCGTCGCGCTCGGCTTCGGTGAGACGATCGAACTGCACGAAGCGGAGGCCGAGTCGGAGGACGCGTGGGCGCGGATCGGCGCCGACGCGCTCGTGAGGTTGGACGACGTCGTGGAGGTGGACGCGCTCGCCGCGCGACTCGCAGGGCGACCTACGAGGCCGATCTTGGTCACGACCCGACGCGCGAGCGTGCCGAACGCGCTGCCCGTCGGATACCTCGACCGCGAGGAGCGACTCGCATACCTCCGCGAACGAGCGCCGGACGTCCCGTCGGTGACGTTGGCCGCGATCGCGCAGACGCTCGAGGGTTTCCCGCCCTGGCTCGACCGTGCGCTCGAGGCACTCGCGGCGCGGTCGAGCGAGTCGACGACCGCGAGAGGCGCGGTCGCGGCCGCTCACGAAGACCTCGACTCCCTCGCGCCGATCGCGCGCGCGCTCGAGACGCTCCCCGACTCGAGCCGACGCGCGCTCGCCTCCCTCTGCGTCGTCTCGGGTCCGTTCACGCTCGAGGGAGCCGCGGAGCTGTTGGAGGTCCACCCCGCACGAGCCCGCTCGATCCTCGACGCGCTGGTCGAGCACTCGTGCGTCGCGCGCCGGGACTCGACCTTGCTCGTCTACGAACCGGTCAAGCGCGCGGCCGCTCGACGCGCCGCCGCGAGCACCTCCACCCGCGCCCGCGCTCGCGCGGACGCGCGGCTACTCGCTCGCGCACGCGAAGAACGCGACCGCCTCACGTCCGCGGAGGCCGACGAGCTGATCGAGGCCGCCGAGCGCGCGCAAACGCCGACCGACGCCGAGGCCTTCGTGCGAGCGATCCCTCCGTGGGTCGCGCGGGGCCCTCACGTCCCGCGCTTGCGAGCGCTCGCGACGCGCGGCGTCGCGTTACCGCCTCCGCTCGACGCCGAGCTCTCGGTGTTGGAAGGCGACCTCGAGCGCGCGACGGCCCGGCTCGCGGAACCTCCTTCGAGCAACGGACACGCGACGGCCGAGCGCGCGCTGACGGCGGCGTACGTCGCGCGTCGGCGCGGCGACCATGCGCAAGCACGCGCATGGCTGGCGGAGGTGGTCGCGCACGGGCCCTCTGCGCTGCGAGCGCGTGCGCTCAACGAGCTCGCGGCCGTGCACTATCTCGACGGTCGAGTGCGCCCGTCGACGAGCGCGCTCGAAGACGCGTCGGCGCTCGCGTCGCGGGAGGAGCTCACACCGCTGCGCGCGGCGATCGCCTCCAACCTCGCCAACGCCCGCGCGGACCTCGGAGATCTCGACGCGGCGCGACGTTCGGCGGAGGAGGCGTTCGCGCTCGCCCTCGACGAGCGCGCGCGCGCGATCACGCTGGCGGGCATCGCGCGCCTCGCCCTCGAACGAGGCGACGCGGACGAGGCGGAGCGCACGATCGCCCAAGTTCGTCGGACGGGCGTGCCTGCCGAGGACGTCGGGCTCCGCTCGTTCGTGCGCCGTCTGGACGCATGGGTCGCGCACCACCGAGGCGACGTCGGCGCGGCGAGCGACGCCTTCGACGAAGCGGCTGCGATCGCCCACGCGGCCGGCGAGACCCACCTCTTCGGGCGCGCACGCGTCGAGCATGCGCTCTGCGTGTCTGCGCACGACCCCGCGCGCGCTTGGGCGCTGTCACACGACGTCCCGGGGACGTTGGCCGCCGCAGTGTCGAAGGCCGCGCGCATCGCGCTCGCGCGAGCCGCCGAGTCCGAAGACGACGCGAACGACGGCGAAGAACTCGACGCCGAAGAAAGAGACCCCCGAGACGACTCGTCGACGGTGGACGAACGCTGCGTGCGGCTGCTTTCGCTGCTCGACCCACGCATTCCCCAGGACGCGGCGTGGACCGCGCTCCGGTTGGCGCGTCGAGCCGCGATGACGCGCGCGGCGGCGGCGATGTTGCGCGCGCACGCGCCCGCTCGGCTCGCGTTCGTCCGCCTCGGTGCCCGCGACGTGCTCGTCGGCGACCTGCACGTGGATCTCCGACGCGCCCCCGTTCTGTGGCGGGTCCTGACGAGCGTGGCGGACGCCGGTGAGGCGGGCATCGATCCCGACGCGCTGCTCGCGCACGGTTGGCCCGACGAGCGCCTCGTCCGGCGACGCGCGATCCATCGCGTGCATGGCCGCGTGCGCGAGCTGCGCGCGCTCGGTGTCCCCATCGAGCTCGTCGAGGGTCGGTATCGTTTGGCCCTCCCGCTCACCCCGCGATGAACGGAGCCTCGAGTTCCCTCCAACGACGAACGGCGCCGGGTTTCCCCGACGCCGTCGCCTCACGACTCGCGAACGCGCGCTCAGGTCGCGGGCTCGCAGAGCCCCGTCTCGGCGTCGCACACGCGACCGTCGCCGCACGCGCCTTCCGCGCAGGCCGGTCGACACACGCCCTCGGGCGCGCCTTCGGTCAGCGCCACGCACGCGTAGTTCGCACGGCACGCCCCGCTCATCGCGATCGCGCAGCCGTCGAGGCACATGCCGATGTCGCTCGGCGCCACGCCGTCGTCGACGCACACGCCACCCGTCGGACACGGCTGCGCGGGACCCTCGCCCGAGAGACGGCAGCCGAGCGCCACGCAGGTGCCGGCCGGATAGCCCGCGCTCGCCTCGTCGAGGCAGCGCCCGCCGGGGCAGTCCGCGTTCGTCGTGCACATGAAGCCGAGGCGATCGGTGATGAAGGGATCCGTGCAGAGGCCGGTGCCCGGGTTGCAGCTGAAGTCCGGCGCGCCGTCCGTTCCGTCGTTCGCGCACGCGTCGTCGCTCGTGCACGCCGGCACACACGCCGTGCCGCTCGCTTCGTTCGTCGGATCCACGAGGCGGCAGTCGTAGCCCTCGCGGCAGGTGTCACCCGCGCACGCGTCGAGGCAGACGGGCGAGCCGTCGACCACCGCGCACACGCCGTCGCCCGGGCAGCCGTCCGTCGCGTCCGTCGCCTCGGGATCGCAGCCGCGGTACACGCAGTACGAGCCCGGGAAGCCGCTCGCGAACTCCGAGAAGCAGGTGCCGCCGAGGCACGCGCGACGCGAGCCCGAGCAGGTGTTGCCGAGCAAGCTCGAATCGAAGGGCTGCGCGCAGGTGCCGACGGCGGGGTTGCACACGCGACCGTCGCTGCACTCGTCGCTGTCGTCACATCCCGGCTGACACGCGCCGGAGACGCAGTCGTAGCCCTCTCGGCAGTCGCCCGCGTCCTCGCAGGACGCGACGCAGATGCCGTCGCCGCCGCCCGCGGCGAGGCAGGTCGCGCCCTCGCCGCAGCCGGTGTTCGCGACCGGGTCGCAGCCGAACGCCACGCACGCGCCGCTCGGCCAACCGCCGAAGCCTTCACGGAAGCAGAAGTTGCCCGCGGGGCACGCCGTGTCTTCCTCGCACGCGTCGCCGACCTCGGCGCTCGGATCGAAACACGCGCCTTCACCGGCCGCGCCGCCCGCCTCGTCGCACTCGAGCCCCTCGGGGCAGTCGTCGTTGGTCGTACAGCCGGGGATGCAGACGTTGCCGAGGCTCGGATCCGTCGTGCAGCCGTAGCCCGCGCGGCACGGATCTTCCGCGGACGGATCGCAGTCCGCGAGGCAGAGGAACGTCGTGCGATCGACCTGCACGCACGACGAGCCCGAGGGGCAGTCCATCGAGCCGCAGTCGGCCGTGCAATAGCCGCCCGGGAAGTCCACGCAGAGCTCGCCCGTGTTGCAGTCGCCGTCCTCGCGGCAGGCTTCGCCGACGGTGCCCGGCGGCGGTCCCGCGTCGGGCGTCTCCGGCACGTCCGGCGGCGGCGCCGCGTCGAAGCGGATGTCCGGCCCTGCGTCCGGCGTCAGCTCGTTCGAATCTCCGCACGCACCCGCGATCGCCGCGAGCGCTCCCACGAAAAGCAGTCTTCGCATTCACTCTCTCCAAGCACGCCGTCGCCCACCACGGCAGACGGCAACGAGGCGGCCCTCCCACGACGCGCGCGGGGACGGTGCTCCGCCGTTGTGCCGAACGATCCCCGTCCGGCAATCCACACCAGCCGGCCGTAGTACACGCGCCACGCGAGCGTTGCAAAGCGAAGTGGCCCCGAGGAGAATGGCCGCCGATCGGGGCCGGGGTCGCGACCCGCATGCCGTCTCCGAGAAGCGACAGCCGAGGCTGCTCGAGCCCGAACGGATAGCGCTGGCGAGCCATGCGCCGCGAACGAAGACGCACGTGCCTCCCGGCGCGCGCGCGAGACAAAGGACCGACCGCATGACGGAAGAGGCCGCAGGCCTTCGCTTCTGGCCCGCCACGGACGTGGGTCGCGTGCGAGACCACAACGAGGACAGCTTCCTCGTCGACAAGAAGCTCGGCCTCTTCGTGGTCTGCGACGGCATGGGCGGTCACGCGGCCGGCGAGGTCGCGAGCAGCCTCGCCGCGCGCACCGTGCGCGAAGCCCTCGCGGCCGAGCGCGACGCCCTCGACGAGTTCGAGCAAGGCCACGGCGGCACCACGCGCAAAGACGTGCTGCGCCTGATGGAGGCGAGCGTCCAGCAAGCCTGCTCCACCGTCCACAACGAGGGCGTGAAGGACGAAGGCAAGCGCGGCATGGGCACCACGCTCGACGCGCTGCTCATCCTCGGCAGCCGCGGCTTCATCGCCCACGTCGGCGACGCGCGCATCTACCTCTACCGCCAAGGCTCGGTGCACCAGCTCACCGAGGATCACTCGCTCATCAACGAGCTGCTCAAGCGCGGCCGCCTCACGCGCGAGCAGATCGAGAAGGTCCAATACAAGAACGCGGTCACGCGCGCGGTCGGCGTCTACGAGAGCGTGGAGGTCGACGTCTTCGACTTCGACGTGCTGCCCGGCGACCGTTTCCTCCTCTGTTCGGACGGCCTGCACGGCTACCTCGAAGAAGCCGAGATCCGCCGGCTCTTCGAGGAGATCCCGGAAGAGAACCTCACGCCGCACCTCATCGATCTCGCGAACGAGCGCGGCGGCAAGGACAACATCACCGCGATCGTCGTGCGCGTCCCCGACGACGAGAGCGGCGTCGACAAGCTCTCGCGCGAGGTGAACCTCAAGCTCGACATCCTCCACAAGATGCCGCTCTTCCGGTTCGTCACGTTCCAGGAGCTCGTGCGCATCCTGAACATCACGAGCGTGCGGCCCTTCAAGAAGGATCAGAGCGTCGTCGAAGAAGGCGACGAGGGCGACGAGCTCTTCGTGGTCCTCACGGGCAAGGTGAAGATCCACTCGGGCGGCACCACGATCACCGAGCTCGGCCCGGGACAACACTTCGGCGAGATGGCGCTCGTCGACAAGGCGCCACGCTCCGCGACCGTCACCGCGACCGAAGACTCGAAGCTCCTCGCGATCAAACGACGCGACTTCTTCGACATGATCCGCAAGGACCACGACGTCGCGGTGAAGCTGCTCTGGAGCTTCCTCGGCGTCCTCGCGCAGCGCCTGCGCAACACGTCGCGCGAGCTCGGCCAAGCCCGCGAGGCGCTCGCGGCGGAGGACCTCACGGTCGAGCTGCTCGGCGAGTCCACGAAGGTCGAGGATCTCGCGGGGCTCGTCGCGATCGAGATGACCGATCCCGAGATGAGCATGGACGATCTCGCGGACACGAAGGACGAGGAGCCGTGAGCTCGGCGCGCGCCCGCACGACGTGGCGATCGAAGCAGTCGACGTTCTTGTCGCCGAAGTGCTCGCGGACGCCGCGAACGACGCGATCCCGCGCCGCATGGCTCGGATTGCTCGCGTCGCTCGTCGCGTGCGGCGACTCGAATCCCCCGACGAACGCGGGCGATCCGGCGACGGACGAGACGCACGCGGGCATGAGCGCGGCGACGAAGCGCCCCTACGAGCCGCCCATGCTCCCGCCGACTCCCGAGGACACGCGCCCGCCTCCGCTCGCGCGCGTGGTGCGCGTGGAGAACCTGCAAGAGTCGACGTTTCGCGCGGGACAACGCCTCGGCGACACCGCGACGATCGAGAGCGGCGCGAGCGCGCTGGTGCTCGATCTCCGCGAAGGCGGTCGCGTGACGCTGCAGCCCGAGACGACGGCGCGCGTCGGGTCCGAAGCGCCCGCGCAGGTCATCCTCGCGTCCGGCGTGCTCCACGCGGAGCTGCCCCCCGAGGGTGGAAGCGCGCGCCCCCCGCTGCGCGTCGGCACCCCGTCCGGAAGCGTGGTGATCGAAGGCTCGGGCGAGGTCTGGGTCGCCGCGAACGCCGCCGCGAGCACCTTCGTGGCCGCGCTCTCCGGACGTATCGACGCGGTCGCCTTCGACGACGCGGGCGAGCTCCGCACGATCACGCTGCAGCCGGGGCAGAGCCTCGTGCTCGGGGCGGCCGAGCCGAGCGACGGACCACGCGACGCCGACGCCGCGCGCGCCGCGTGCCGCCTCGTGATCGAGAGCGCGTCCCCGACGCTCCCAGCCAACGATCTCGAGACGGCGCTCGCACGTCTGCTCCCCGATCTCGAGGCCGCAGAAGCGGAAGCGCGACGCGGGGAAGAGCTGCAAGGCGGCGTGCGCCCCGACCCGGGATCCTCGGAGGCGGCGGCGCGTCAGCGCGCGCTGGTCGAGCATGGCCGCGCGCTGATCCTGCGGCGTCGCTCGCTGCTCACGCGATTCGAGATCCTGCGCGCACGTGCCCTCCGCGCCGCGCGCGACGGCGAAGATCCCGACCCGAGCGCGCAGCAGCGCCCGCGGGTTCGCGCCGCCCTCGGACTCGCACCCACCGCCGAGCCCTCGACCGAACCCTCGAGCGAGCACTCGACTCCCGAGCACCCGCCGGCGCACGGCGAAGCGCCCGGACACGAGCTCGAGGACGTGAGGGCGCATGAGTGAGACCGTCGGGATCGCGCTCGTCGTGCTCGTCTTCGTCGGGTTCGCGGGCTTCCTCGTCTGGCGTCACCACCGCCTGCGCACCGAGAACGACGACCTCCTGACCCACGGCACGCCCGCCCTCGCGACGGTCGAGCGCATCGCCCTCGATCCACCGGAGGACGACCTCTTCCTCGTGCGCCTGAACGTCGACGGGCACGTGATCGAGGTCCGCTGGTTCTTGCCCCCGCACGTGCTCCCCGCGGTGCAACCCGGGCGCTCCGTCGCGGTTCGCGTGGACGCCGAGCGCCGACGCGCGGCGTTCGACGCGCGCGCCATGGGCTTCGGGTGATCTCACTCGACGAGACGAACCGCCGCTCCGCCCACGACGACGCGACCGACCTCTTGCACCTCGAACTCGCCCTCGACCTGCGAGTCCTCACCCTGACGCGTGACCACGATCGCTCCGTCGCGATGCTCGGCCCGCAGCGTGTCGCCCGCACCGGCCCAGAAACAGTGCACGCTCGCGAGCACGGGCGCGGCGCCGATCTCCACCGCTGCGCAGCCGGGCAGCGTACCGATCGCGATCGCCTGCGGCGCACCGCCGTCCAAGCTCACCTCGACCCGCAGCTCGGTCATCGGCGCACCGCTGACCGCGTCGTCCCCGCGTGAGTCGGCGACCCAGCGAACCATGGCCTCGGTCGCCTCCGAGGAGCCCGGGGTCTCCGTCGACGGAGCGCTCGCACCGCAACCGACCCAACCGACCAGCAAGAGCACGAGGACGTTCTTCATCGTCGGGACGATGCGAGAACCGAGGTCGAGCTGGCAAGCGGCGAATCGAAGCGGATTCGTGCGAGGCGAAGCGGACGCAGTCCGCGAAGCCGACCGATCTCGATCGCACCCGCGCGCTCGGCTACCCTTCGCCGACGGGGTGCGGCGGGAGTGACGCGACGGCCACGACGACGACCGAGGAACATGGGCGCACTCGTCCGGCTCCTGCTCCTCGCGCTACTCGCGATCGCCACGTTCGTTTCACCGCCGCGCGTTCGCGCGCAACACGACTGGATCGTGGGCGGGGGAATGCGGGGCGAGCTGCCGCCGGCCCCCGAGGGCTACTCGGAGACCACCCTCGGTGACGTGCGGTGGACCTACCCCGAAGGCGACGAAGCCACCCGCGACGCGCTGCACGCCGTGATCGAAGAAGCGTGGCCGCGGCTCGAGCACGATCTCGGGCAAGACGTCGACGACGCCATCGTCGTGCGGCTCGCCCGCAACCCCGAACAGATGCGCCGGCTCGCGCCCCGCGGCGCCCCACCTCCGACGTATGCCTCGGGGGTCGCCTACCCCGCGCTCGGGGTGATCCTCCTGACGAAGACCGCCCCCGAGACTTGGACGCCGCCCGAGCTCGCGCAGGTGCTCGTCCACGAGCTCTCCCACGTCTCGCTGCGACGCGCGGTGGGCGAAGGCTCGAGCGAGCTGCCGCGCTGGTTCGTGGAAGGGGTCGCCATCCACCACGCCGAAGAGCGCAGCCTCGACCGGTTCCAGGTGCTTTGGAACGCGCACGTGCAGGAGGCGCTGCTCTCGCTGGACGAGCTCGACGGTCGCTTCCCCGCACGCGTCCACGAGGTGAGTCTCGCGTACGCCCAGTCCGCCGACGTGGTGTCGTTCCTGCGCCGCGAAGATCCCGACGGAATCCGGTTTCGCGAGCTGGTCCGCCACCTGCGCGACGGTCGAACCTTCGACGACGCGCTGCTCGACGCCTACGCGCTCACCCCGACTCAGCTCGACCGCGAGTGGAACGCCGCCATCACCGAGCGCATGGGCACCCTGCCGATGGTGATCGGCGGCGCGACGTTCCCCGCGGTCGGAGTGGTGCTCCTGCTCCTCGCGTGGCGGAAGCGTCGCCGACAGGCCAAGCAGAGGCTCGGCGCGATGGCGGCGGAGGAGAAGGCCCACGACGACGCGATCGACCGCCTCGCGGCGCTCGCGGAGGCACGCCGAGCCGAGCAGCAGCGGGAGCGCGCTGAGGAAGAAGACGTGCTGCGCATCCTCGTCAGCGGTGACCCGCCCCAGGGACGCGAGGCCGACGTTCCCACCGTCGAGCACGAAGGTCGGCAGCACACGCTGCACTGAGCCACTTGAGCAAGTGGGGCCGTCTCTCAGCTCTCCTGCTCCAGCCGCGCGAAGAGCTCGCGGAGCCGGCTCTCGCCGCGCAGGCGATCGCAGAACTGCGTCGCCATCTGGATGAGCTGTTGCTCGCGCGCCTGCGCCTCCCCCGAACCGGTCGTGAGCACGCCCTCGCTCGACTGACGCTTCTCGACGTACTCGTTCTCGGTGCGCTCGAGGTTCGCGCGCAGCGTGCGCACTTGCAGCTCGAGGTCCTCCACCTCGCGCCGCTTCGCTTCGAGCCAGCGCCGCGCCTTGTCGGCGGCACCGCGCGTGAGTCCCCAGCGATCGACTGCGTCCGCGAGCTCGCGCAGCGTGCGCGCGAAGCCCTCGTCCGGCGCGGCGAGCACCCGAAAGCCGCCGCTCGTCTCGAGCCGCCCGAGCGCGTGATCGTATGCGCTCTTCGCTTGGTTCTCCGCGTCGAAGTACGGCTGCACCTCTTGGCCGGCCTGACGCGCCGCCTCGCGCGCGAGCGAGAGATCCTCCGCGAGCGACTGCACCGCGAAGCCCAGCCGCGCGCGGGTGTCGCGCGCCTCGCGCTCGAGCTCCTCGAGCTTGCGCTGCTCCTTGAGACCTTCGCTGCGCAGCTCGTGCACGCGCCGCAGCGCGTTTCGGATCCCGTCGAGCAGCGCGCGCAGATCGTTCGGCACCGGGCTCTGTCCGAACGCGTGCTGGAGCATCTGCTCGAAGATGGCGGTGCGTCGCGCCCAACGCTCCAGGGTGGTCGGCGGCAGCGTCGGCGCCGCGATGGGGCGGCTCGGCGTCGGGATGGGAGGCGCGGGGACGGAGCCTCCCTTGGGAGCGAGCGCTTGGAGCTCCTTGATCACGGCGTGCGCGTCGACCGGCCGGTTCTCGGGCTTCTTCTCGAGCAGCTTGAGGATCAGCTCCTCCAGCCGGCGCGGACACTGCGGCGCCAGCTCCGAAGGCTTCGGCGGCGGCTCCTGCATGTGTTTGATGAAGTAGCCGGTCAGCTCCTGCGACTCGAAGGGCAGCCGGCCCGTGAGCATCTCGAAGAGGATGCAGCCGACCGCGTAGAGATCCGCCGCCGGTCCGGCGTCGATGCTCGTGATGCGCTCGGGCGCCATGTACTGCGGCGTCCCGAAGATCTCACCGGCGTTCGTGAGGCGCGTGTCGTGGGTCGAGCGCGCGATGCCGAAGTCGAGCAGCTTCACGACCTCGCGCCCCGGCCCCGCCTGCACGACGAAGATGTTCTCCGGCTTCAGGTCGCGGTGGATCACGTCGAAGTCGTGCGCGCGCGCGAGCCCCTGCGCGATCTGCAGCCCGAGCCCCGCGACGCGCCCCGGATCCATCGGGCCTTGATCGACGAAGGTCTGCAGCGAGGTCCCGTGCAGCAGCTCCATCACGAGGAACACCGCGCCGTCGGTCTCGCCGTAGTCGTAGATCTCGATGATGTTCGGGTGCGCGAGCGCCGCCGCGTTCTTCGCTTCGCGGCGGAAGCGCTCCCGCAGCGAGGGATCGTTCATCAAGCGCGAGCTCAGGATCTTCACCGCGACCGGCCGATCCACCAGCGTGTGCCGCGCGCGGTAGACCGTCGCCATGCCGCCTTCGCCGATGGGTCGCTCGACCAGGTACCGCCCCGCCAGCGTCTTGCCGATCCACGGATCGGCCATCGGCACGAGCGGCGTGTCGTCGACGAAGCAGCGCTCGTGCTCGTCCTGGTACTGAAGGTTGCAGGTCGGGCAGGCCTTCATCTCACCCCCGTCGGCGCGAACGATACCAGCTCTCGACCGTCGCCCCTCTCGATTCGCTGCCCTCGGAATCCCGGACCCGTCGAATGCAGCGCTCTCGATTCGACGGCCAGACCCCGGCTATGCTCCCGCGGATGGCCGACCTGCTCGGACGTTTCGAGCTCGTGGACAAGCTCGCCACCGGCGGCATGGGCGACGTCTATCTCGCCCACCAATGGGGCGACGGCGGCTTCGTTCGCCCCGCAGTCGTGAAGCGTCTGCACCCGCACCTCGGCGAGCGCCCCGCCGCCCTCGACGACTTCCGCAACGAGGCCGCGATCCTCGCGCTGCTCGCGCACCCCGGCATCCCGCACGTCTACGACTTCCGATTCGATCACGGCCGCTGGTACATCGCGATGGAGTACGTGCGCGGCCCGACCCTCGGCGCGGTGCGCCGCGCCGAGCAGAGCATCGGTCGCATCATGCCGTGGAAGGCCGCGCTCGGCGTCGCGCTGCAGCTCTGCGACATCCTCGGCTACGTGCACGAGCGCCGCGACGACGTGAGCGACGAGCCGCTCGGGATCGTGCACGGCGACCTGAGCCCCGAGAACGTGATCCTCGGGCGCGACGGACAGGTGCGACTCCTCGACTTCGGCATCGCGGGCGGCGCCGACCACCGCCAGCGTCAGCGTGAGCGCGAGAAGGGCATCCGCGGCACCCTCGGCTACATCGCACCCGAAGCGATCTCGAAGGACCAACCGGTCGATCACCGCGCCGACCTCTTCGTGCTGGGCGTGCTGCTCTACGAGATGACGACCGGTCAGCGGCTCTTTCCGGGCGACGGGCTCACCTACGTCAACGCGGTGCTTCAGCAGGCGCCGCGCCCGCCGAGCGAGCACCGACGGGACTACCCAGAGGATCTCGAGGCGGTGCTCGCGCAGGTGCTCTCGCGCGACGTGGACGAGCGCCCGCCCGGCACGCGCGAGCTGCGCCGCGCGCTCGAAGACGTGGCGCGCGCGCACGACATCCCGCTCGGCGGTCGCGTGGTGAGCGACTACGCGGAGACGCTCTACCCCGCGCGTGAGGATCGACGCCTCGCGCTCCGCGAGCGCCCGGAGGTGCTCGCCACCCAAGAGCTCCCGGCGCTCGAAGCGCACGACGATCCCGCATCGCTCTCCGCGGACGAGCGCGCGGAGATGCTCGCCGGGCTGTCCGACTTCCTGCTCCCCGAGATGGAGGAGCTCGAAGCCGAGCTCCTCGAAGAGACGAAGAGCAGCTTGCCGCCTGCGCGCACGGACACCCGAGGTCCGCGCATGCCGCCCCCGCCCCCCGCGCCGCCGGTCACACCCTCGCAGACGGAGACACGGGTGCGTCGCCCGCCCGGCAAGAGCGAGACGGGGGAGAAGCTCGACGACGGAACGGAGTCGCGGAGCGAGAGCTCCGGGGACAAGCCCAACGAGAAGGCCGGCTTCTACATCTACGTGGCCGACGAGGAGTCCTGATGCGCGCGATGCTCGGTGCCCAGTTTGGTGCTCTCGTGTTCGGATCGGTGCTCGTGCTCGCGAGCACGTTCGCCGCATCCACCGCGTCGGCCGACGTGCCGCCCCCAGACGCGGGCGAGCCGCGCGAAGACGACGGCGGCTGCAGCGTGGGCGGTGGCGGATCGGCCGCCGCGCCGCTCGTGCTCGGCGCGTGGTGGCTCGTCGGGCGTCGGCGCCGCTCGCGCTGACGCTGCGAACCACGCGCGAGTCGCCGCGACCGGGCGCACGAACGTGCACGGTAGTCGCTCACGCGAAGAGCACCGCGATCACGCGCTCGATCGACCAATATGCCGCCACCGCTCCGAGCGCGTAGGCGATCGGGGTCTCCACGAAACGCGCGCGACGGCGCTCGTCGAGTCGGCGTGACGCGAGCGCGAGCAGGGAGAGACCGATCGCGACGAGCGCGATCTGACCGAGCTCGACGCCGAGGTTGAAGGCGAAGAGCGACGTGACGAGCGCGTCGCTCGGCAGCCCGATCTCGGAGAGCGCGCTCGCGAAGCCGAGCCCGTGCAGCAGACCGAAGAGCGCCGCCGCGAGCTCCGGATGCGCATGGATCGCGCTCGGTCGCTCGCTTCGCAGCTCGCGGGCGACGAGCAACACGCTGAGCGCGATGCAGGCTTCGACGGGCGCCGTGGCCACGTCGACGAGCTCGAGGCTCGCGAGCGCGAGCGTGACGCTGTGCCCGAGCGTGAACGCGGTCGCGGTGAGGATCGCGCGTCGCGGCGTGCGCACGAGCAACACGAGCGCGACCACGAAGAGCACGTGATCGATCCCGAACGCGATGTGCTCCACCCCGAGCACGAGGTACCGACCGAACGCACCTTCGGAAGACGCGCCGCCGAGCCGAACGCGTGGCCTTCCCGCGTCGAGCACCGCCGTCTCCACCGTTCGCATCGCGCCGCCCGCGTCCTCGCGCACCTCGACCCGCGCTTGCAGATCGACCGGCAACCCGCGCAGCTCCAGCTCCCCGCGCAGCGCGTCGCACCGCAACCGAAACGTCCGATCGATACCCGTGGAGACCACACGCGTCGTGGTCGGCGCGCGCTCGGAGCAGCCCGCTGGGAACACGACCTCCACGAGCCGCGCGCGGTCCGCGGCGCCGCTCACACGAAACACCGCGTCGACCTCGCCCTCCGCGCGCTGGTCGATCGTGAGCAACGCGAAGCCCGTCGGATGCGCACGCGCCGAAGACGCGAAACACACGAGCCACGCGAGACCCGCGAGGCCCGCCAACGCGCGCCACCGATGGTTCACGCGACGTCGCGCCGCGCTGGAGATCGCTCCGATCATCGCGCGCGCCGCTCCACCGCGAGGGCCTCCACGAGCCGCGTCACCTCCGCTTCGAGCGCTTCGTCGCGACGCGCTTCCTCCCAGTCGGCCGCCACCGCCGCGTGCACTTCCGCGAGCGCTGGCTCCTCCGACGCCGCACGCGCTTCCACGCGAACGAGGTGCACGCCGAGCACACCTTCGACGGGGCCGACCCACGCGCCGAGCGATGCCTCGCGAACGGATGCCGCGACCGGCGCGCCGAGCTCCGCCTCCACTCGGCGAAGGTCGGCGTTCGGAAAACGGTAGCCGCGCAAGAAGGGATCCCCGAGCGACTCGGGCGCCTCCGATCCTCCGGTCGACAAACGCTCGAGCGCCGCCGAGGCGTCGGCGGATGCGTCCGTGCGTCGCGCGCGGTCGAAGAACACGTGCTCGAACGTGACCCGTGGCGGTCGGCGGTAGCGGCCCGGATGCGCGCGCAAGAAGGCCAAGAGCTGCGCATCCGTCGGCGGCGGGACCTCCGCCGTGTTGCGGAGGAGGAACTCCATCTTCTGCGCGAGCCGACGACGCACGATCACGTCGCCTTCGGCGAGGCCGAGGCTCGTCGCCTCTCGCACCAGCGCCTCCTCGCGCAAGAACGCGCGCACCAGCGCCTCGTCGTCCTCCGTCGCGCGCCCGGTGCTGCGCAACGACTCGCGCCGCAACCCCTCGACGAATCCGTCGGTCACGACGACCGGCGGCACCTCCTCGCGGGGCGTGCGTACACGATCGATCGCGAAGAGGAGCGCGCCGAGAATCACGAAGTGGAGCAGCGGCTCGCGAAGGACACGCGACATCGGGGCGCGAGGCTACGGGGTTCCGCATCACCGTGCGAGCGTCGACACACGAGGGACGTCGTTCGCGCTCGAGAGTGGGCCGTCGCGCGCGTTTCAATCGCGCACGCAGCGCACGTGCGCGAGCCCGCCCCGCTCGAGCAGCGCCGTCTGCCCGTCCGCGAAGTCGACGACCCACTGCACGATCTCCCCGAAGTCGCGCTCCGTCGCGCTCCAAAAGCGCGCCGACGGAGTCGACGGAAAGAGCTCGACGTCGATTGCCGGCCGTGCACGCGCTTCGTCGACGAGATCGTGCAGCTCGTAGAGCGTCGGCAAACGCGCGCCCTCCCCGCACGTCGCCTCCGAGAATGTGATCGCGTCGGTCACCGCCCGCTCCCAACGGAGCCCGCCGTGCACCACGACGTCGCCGTCCACCGTGCCCCGCGGCACCGGCGCGCGCTCACCCGCCACGCAGCGGACGTGTCCACCGCCGACGGCGACGCCCGCGCTCACCGTCTCGCCCTGCCCGAAGTAGATCGCGTACGCGGCCACGTCCGAGAGCCGCGACGCCGTCCAGACGTAGTCGGCCGCGCCCGCGAACACCGAGGCGTCGAAGCTCGGTGTGCGACTCGCGTCGAGGATCGTCGCGAGCTCGACGCGGGCGGGGAGACGCCAATCCTCGCGTCCGCCGGAGACCAACGACGCGCAATACGCCCGCGCGTCGGCCCAGGGACGCGAGCTGACGCTCTCGCGTTGCCACGACAGCCCGGTGACGTCGTCGATCACGACCTCGCCGTCGACACGGAACGACCGCCCCGACGGCATGCGCATCGGAAAGCCCGCGTGCCCACGCGTCCCGCACAGCGCCTCGTCGTCGCAGACACAGCCGTCGGCTTCGCAGCGCTCGAACGCAGGACACTCACACCGCGCGCCTGCGTCGATCGAGGGGTCGGCAGCATCGACGCCCGAATCGACTTCCACGACCGATGCGTCGACCGCTTTCGGTCCGTCACCGCAAGCGGCGACCCCGACGAGCCCGACGAGCAGCGCCGCGAAACGCCCCGCACGAGCATCGCGGAGCGAACGAGCGCTCGTTCGTTCGGCCACCGCCGCATCGAGCGAGCGCTCGATCACCCCGCACGACCTCACGTCAACCGAGGCAACGGCCCGCGCAGCGAGAGCGTCGCGCCCGCATTGTCTTCGATCTCCGCGAGACCGAACGAGTCACGATCCGTCAGCCCCATGGCGTGCATCAGGCTCACGTGCAGGTGAGATTCCGCCGGACCGACACGCTCCGCCGCGCCCCACGAGAAGGGCGTGAGGTTGGTCGGCGCGTAGTAGAGATAACGACCCGGCCGGAAGTACCCGCCGGCGCCGCCCGCCACGACACGCGGCATACGATCGCGCCAATGGGTGCCGGTGCTCAGCTCGGTGCACCACACCACCGCCGTGTGATCGAGGAGGGTCCCGTCACCCTCGGGAACCGAGTCGAGCGTCTGGCAGAAGCGCGCGAACTGAGCCGCATATGCGCGGTAGTAGTTCGTCATGTGGCCGGCCATCTCAGCCGAGTATCCGCCCGCGTCCTCCGTCGAGTTGTGGGCGATGTCCTGGTGCATGTTGAGGTGACCGGGAGCCCCGAAGTCCGCGTTCGTGAGGTGCGGCGCCACGAAGGACACCACACGCGTGATGTCGCAACTGAACGCGAGCGCGGTGAGCTGCGCGAACTGGCTGACGGAGTCGCCCGAGAGCGTGACGCTCGGGTCGCACGAGACGCCTCCGCCGACGGATCCGCCGCCGAAGGTGATCTCGAGGTCACGGATGAGTTGCTGGTGTCGCTGCAGCTTGTCGCGGTCGACGCCCGACAAGCGCGGGCTCACCCGCTCGAACTCGCCCGCCGCGAAGTCGAGCACGCTGCCGCGCGCCGCACGCAGACGATCCGCGCGCGTCGGCGCCGTCGGCTCGGACGGCCCCGAGGGCAAGAGCCCCATGATGTCGCGGAACGCGGTGCTCGGGTTCGACTCGCGCGGAGCCGGCTCGTTGGCCGCGTTGAAGTTGTACGGGTGCTGGTGGTTCGCGCCGTAGACGCGCGACGCGATGCGACCCGGTACCGCCACCGCGGCGGCGATCTCCTGATCGAGACTGCGCCCTCCGCCGATCGCGGTCGCGCCCGAGCGCTGCACCGACCACGTGCTCGTGAGCAGATGCGCCTGACCGAGGTGGTGCTCGTTTCCGTCGTGCCCGATCCCGTTGCGGACGCGCTTGGACTCCGCGATCGACGTCGCCATCGTCAGGTTGTCGAGGATGAGCAGCTTGTTCCGCAGCGGGTGCAGCGGCTGGAAGATCCGGCTGAAGTCCGACTCCGCGAGGCTGCGCAGATCGATCTCGTGGTCCCGGGTCAGCGACGCGGGATCGCGCATCTGCCACGTCGGCGGCACCATGCCGTGCGGCGTGATGAAGAACGCGAGGCGCTTCGGCGGCGCCGGCGGCTGCGCGGCGCTGCGAGCCCCACGCCCGAGCAACGACGGGAGGTAGAGGGATCCCGCGCCGACTCCGAGCGCGGTGAGGAAACGACGACGATCGACCTTCATCACTCGGCCTCCGTGATCTCGGGGCGCAGCACGAACTCGGGACGGCGGACCATTCGGACGAGCAGCTCGTCGAGATCGCCGCCCGCGGCCTCGAACTCGTCCTGGAGCGTGCGGAGGTGACAGGCGTCCTCCGCCTCGGGTGTGCGTCCGTTCGCGTACACGAACCACTTCTCGACCGCACAGTCGCTGACCGTGTCGCTGCGCGCGAAGCGCTGCTGGAGGTCGACCGCACCGTCGTAGACCCCGTCGGCTTCCTCGCCGAGCCCGAGCGCGAGCCCCGTGGCGTCGACGGGCAGCCCGTTGTCGGTCGTGCGGAAGCGGCCGGCGGTGTCGTAGTTCTCGAAGCCGAACCCGAAGCCGTCGATCCGCTCGTGGCAGCTCTGACAACGATCGGGCGACGTGCGCTCCTCGAAGAGCATGCGGTTGGTCTGCGGTCCCATCGAAGGATCGAGCACCGGCGGCGACGTGTCGGCGTCGGCGGGCGGCGAGCCCGGCGGCGTGCACATCAGTCGGCTGAGCACGAACACGCCGCGCAGCGGAGGCGAACCGTTCGCTTCGCGCGCTTCGCCACCGAGGAACGCAACGCGAGTCAGGATGCCCGCGCGCTCGGGCGGCAGCTCCATCGCCGTGTCGACGCCCGGCGAGGTCACGCCGTAGAGCGGCGCGAGCTCGGGAGGAACGAAGCCCACGCGCGAGGTGAAGAGGTCGGAGAGCGTGCCCTCGAAGAACACGTGCTCGGCGAAGCGCATCGACTCTTCGCGCGCCGCCGCAGCCACCGTGGGGTTCCACTCGGGCGCGATCTCGGGGAGCTTCAGCTCGCTCGCGACGCGGTCGAGGTGCAGCCACTGGCGGAAGTAGTCGCGGACCGCGAGGCGTGCGCGAGGATCCGCGAGCATCCGGCGCGCCTGGTTTTCGATCTGATCCGCGCTGCGCAGATCGTCCGCGTCGGCAGCCGCGAAGAGCACGTCGTCCGGCATGCTCTCCCACAAGAGATACGAGAGGCGGCTCGCGACCTCGTGCGGGGTGAGCCGAACCTGCGCGTCGCGGACGCGATCCCCACCGAGCTCGAGGCGGTAGAGGAACTGTGGCGTCTGAAGGAACGCCGCCACCGTGAGCTGGATCGCGGCGTCGAAGTCGATCGACGCTCGCTGCGCCTCGAAGAACGCGACGTAGCGATCGCTCTCCTCGCGGGTGAGCGGTCGACGCATCGCGCGCCGTCCGAACGCCTCCACGAAGCGCCGCGCGCAGTCACCGTCTGCTTCGCCGCACGGCACGTTGCGAGCGCGTACCGCCGGCTCGGTCGCCACCAGCCCGCCCACGTCGAACGCGGCTTGCTCCCAGCGGTTCACGTGCAGCTCGGAGGGACCGAGCGCGAGGGCTTCGTTCTCGAACGACGCCGTGCTCGTGCCGTCGGGTGGCATCGAAGGCAGCTCGAGGTTCACGACGCCGACCAGGTCACGCACCGAGTTGGCCCACTCCCGTCCGGTGAGACGCCGCATCGGCGCGGTCCCGAGGATCACGGCGTCGGCGTTGCGACACATGCGCGACGTGGCGCCACCGCCTCCGCCACCTTCGGGGTCGCTGATCGTGCCTTGGCAGGCCAGCGAGAGGAGCAAGAAGACTGCACCGAGCTGTCTCATGGCGGGGAACGTACCTTTACTGCACAGCGGCGGCTCAGAAAAAAACGACGCTGAAAACACGAACGTGCATCACGCAAGAGTTGCGCGCAGATCCCTCGCGGTTTTCGAGAGATCCGTCGTCGTCGATGGGTGAGCCTTCTGCGGCTACGAATCGCCTTCGGCGAGTCCGCGAACGGTCGACCCTCGTGTCGAGGCCCCCGCACGCTCCGTTCGGTGGAGCAAGCGCGCGGTCGGCGCGTCGGCCTCGCGGCTTTGGCGAGAGGTCGCCGACGAAGCTCAGCGCTCGAGCCCGTAGTCTTGGATCTTCTTCTGAATCGTCGGGAACGTGATCCCGAGGATCTTGGCCGCACGCGTCTTGTTCCACGCCACCAGCTCGAGGACCTTCGTGACGTACGTCGCCTCGACCTCCCGCAGCGTGGGAGGCTCGCCGTTCGGGCCGACCTCGGCCCGCAAAAAGCTCGAGCTCTCTTCGTGGGTCGACGTCGCACGACCGAGCACGATCGAACGCGTGGTGAGCTCGTTCGAGGTCTCGAGGATCACCGCGCGCTCGATGACGTTGCGCAGCTCGCGCACGTTGCCCGGGAAGTCGTACGCGAGCAGCGCCTCGGCGGCCTCCTTCGAGATCGCCTCGATCGGTCGCCGAAGCCGACGCGCGGTCTCCCCCATGAACTGCGTCGCGATCTCGATCACGTCCTCACGGCGCTCGCGCAGCGGAGGGACGACGAGATGGAACACGTCGAGTCGGTGGTACAGGTCGAGGCGGAACTGCTTCGCCTCCACCTCTGCGGCGAGATCGCGGTGGGTCGCGCTGATCACGCGCACGTCGACGGCGCGATCTTGCGTCCCGCCCACCCGACGAAACCGCATCGTCTCGAGCACCCGCAGGAGCTTGCCCTGCACGCTCGGCCCGAGGTCCGCGATCTCGTCGAGGAAGATCGTGCCTCCATCCGCCAGCTCGAGCAGACCACGCTTGGCCGTCTTCGCGTCGGTGAACGCGCCGCGCTCGTGCCCGAAGAGCTCGCTCTCCGCGAGCTGCTCGCTGATGGCCGCGCAGTTGAGCTCCACGAACGCGTGGCTCGCGCGCGCCGTCGTGCGCTCGTGGATGAAACGCGCGACGAGATCCTTGCCGCTCCCGCTCTCGCCCTGCACCAGCACCGGCGTGTCGGGGCTCTCCGCCACGCGCTCCGCCATCTCGATCACGCGCTGCATCCGGGGGCTCCGCGAACGACGCAGGATCGACGCGACGTCGGGCGCACCACGCCGCAGCGCCTGCACCTGGCGCTCGAGCGCGCGCCGCTCGAGCCCCTTGCGCAGCTTCACCAGGAGATCGGGGAGCTGCACCGGCTTGGTCACGTAGTCGTCCGCGCCGTGCTTGAGCGCGAGCACCGCGTTGTCGACGTCCGCGTACGCCGTCACGACGAGGAAGGTGGTGTCGAGGTTTCGCTCGTCGCGCTCGACGCGTAGCTCCTTGAGCAGCTCGACGCCGTCTCCGTCGGGAAGGTTGCGATCCAGGATGACGAGGTCTGCCGGCGCGAGCCTCCACGCCGCGCGCCCGGATCGGACGTCCGCCGCGGTGCGCACCTCGTACCCCTCGGCCGCCAACGCGGACTCGAGGATCAGACGAAACGACTTCTCGTCGTCGACGAGCAACACGCTGGGCATCACGAGACCTCTGTTTCTCGAGGGGCTGTCGCCAGCCCCTCCCCCACGGGGCATGAAGCCCCGATGGGGCC
>ERZ761602.3729-NODE-3729-length-20952-cov-8.674642_pt1 | contig 20952 bp, 19 predicted proteins | sample MGYA00512165_ERZ761602 | MGnify/ENA primary metagenome ERZ761602 (study PRJEB28899, sample SAMN02445085) | bioreactor sludge metagenome | biome: EBPR sludge; isolation source: Thorneside wastewater treatment plant | place: Australia: Brisbane, Thorneside...
CCCTGCCGGTACGCGAGCGGGTGGAAATCCAGCTCGATCATCCCCAGATCGCCCTGGTCGAGGAGGAGCGCATCGTTCCCCTGGTCAAAGGCGTCAACCAGGTGGATTTCTCCTGGGCCAATACCCGCATCGACCCCGATACTCTGGTGCTGCGCATCCTGCCGCCGCCCGCCGATCAGCCGCTGGACGCCAAGGTACTCTCGGTCAGCTATCCGCCCAACGAAACCGCGCTGGTCTGGGCGGTTGCCGCCAGCGCTTCCGGCGCGGCGCGGGTGCGCATCAGCTACGTCCTGGGCGGGCTGGGCAAGGATTTCCATTACCGCGCGGTGGCCGACCGTGACGAGAAGGCCCTGAATCTGGCGCAATTCCTGCGGGTCAACAACAACGCCAACGAAGCCTACGACGCCGCCGAATTTTGGGCTGGCGTCGGTGAACGTTTCGGCAAGCCGCTGGGCCTGAGCGAGACCAAGGAAGTGCAACTGAGCCGTTTTACCGCCGTGCCGGTGCGCAAGACCTACACCAGCCATCCAGTGGAGTTCGGCTATCTCGACCGCGCCCAGGACAAGCTCAACGTGCCGATGCACTACGTGATCAAGAACGCCGGCGGCGCGCTCGGCAAGGAACCGCTGCCGGAGGGCAAGGCCCGCATCTTCCAGGACGACGGCAAGGGCGGCAGCGCCTTCCTGGGCGAGGATCGCGGCAAGTTCACCGCGCCCGACGACGAACTCAAGCTGTATCTGGGTCTGGCGCGCGACATCGCGGTGCGGCGCACCGTGGACCGCAACGAGCGCCAGCGCATCGCCGGCAATCTGTACCGCTACGACGTGACCCTGAAATACGAGATCGAGAATTTCAAGGATACGCCGGTTACGCTCGACATCGCCGAAAGCGTCCGTCAGATTCGCGATCAGATTCGCGGCGACAGTGGCCGCGACCCGGAATGGCAACTGGGCGACGGCAGCCTGCGCAGTCCCGATCTTGAAAAGAGCGACGCCGACAAACTGCTGTTTCATGTCGATCTACCAGCCCGCGCCGCCGACGGTCAAGCCAAGAAGCAAATCCATACCCTGCGGCTAACCCTGAACAACGAGTGGTGAGTGCCATGACTTCCAACCTGACTGTTCGTTGGTTGCTGTGCCTGTTCGGGTTGCTGCTGCCGCTGGCGCTGCCGGCCCGCAACGTCGATCTTGCCACCGTGCCCACCCGAAGCACGGTGCAGTTGACCATCTACAACTCCGAAGACCTGACCCTGGTGCGGGAAACGCGGGTGGTGACCTTCAAACAGGGCGTCAACCCCCTGCAATTTTCCTGGGCCAATACCCTGATCGACCCGACCTCGGTCGAACTGAAATTCCGTGGACCCAAAGCCGGGCTGGAAGTCCTCGACACCACGTTCCCGCACGACAAGCCGCAGATGCTGTACTGGAACGTGCATAGCGACGCCAATCGCGAGGCGACCATCGAGATCAGCTATTTCACATCCGGCATTTCATGGGCGGCGGATTATGTCGCCATCGCCGATGCCGACGAGAAGACGCTGCGGTTGGAAAGCTTCGTCCGGGTGCGCAATCAGTCCGGCGAGGATTATGAAAACGCCCAGGTGCGGCTGGTGGTGGGCGCCATCAACCTGGTGGAGAAGATCGCCGAGCTGGCGAAAGTGCCGGTTGGGCGAATCGGCGAACTGGATAAGAACGAATATCGGGACATGCGCCAGAAGGCCGCCCGCAAGATGATGGCGCCCGCCGCGCCGCCCGCGCCGATGATGATGGCTGGGGCCGCCTACGACGCAGTGGCGGAAATGGAAGCGCCCAAGGAAATCATCAAGGAAGGGTTGAGCGAGTATTTCATTTACACCATCGAAGGGACGGAAACCGTGCCCAACGGCTGGGCCAAGCGGTTGCGCAGTTTCGAGGCGGCGGGCGTGCCGATGACGGTCGAGTACCGCTACCGATCCCGCGAGTACGGCGAGCAACTGACCCGGCTGTATTGGCTAAGGAATGACGCGGCCTCGAAACTGGGAACCACGCCACTGCCGGATGGAATGCTGCGGGTGTTCCGCGCCAACGGCCGCGATGGCTTGAGCTATCTGGCAGCGCAAAATCTGAAATACGTGCCCATCGGCGACAAGATCGAGCTGAATCTCGGTCCAGACCCGGCGGTGGTGTTCGAGTTGCTCAAGCAGAAGGTTTACCGCGACAACCTCTGGTTCCAGATCAAGGGCGGCAATCTCTACCGCAAGCTGGGCGAGGACGGGTTCAAGCTGGAACTGGACAGCCAGGTCGCCGGCTGGGACGAGCATACGGTGTATCGGCAGAAGATCCGCAACTACACCCGCAAGCCCATCAACGTGCAAATCCGCCGCGAATACGCCGGCGACATCGTGTTCCGCAGCCGGCTGAATCCGACCCTGCACGATTTCCAGACCGTGCAGTTCGAGACCGGAATACCCGCCGGCGGCAAGGTGGAACTGGATTACGAGGTGATCGCCCGGATGGGCTACAACCAGAAGCAGAGCCGGGTGGAGTTGCAGGCCGGCGATATCAAACCCTGAACCGACGCGCGCATCGCCGCCCAGCCTTCAGGGAGTGATTCCCTGGGTGGCGAAATCCAGCGCGTCGTCGAGCCGGTCGTTGCCCCAGAACATCTCCCCGCGCACGAAAAACGTCGGAGCACCAAAAACGCCCAAGGCTTGCGCGGCCTCGGTGTTTTCCCGAAGTCTGAGTTTGTTCGGTTCCGACTGCGCCAGAGCGATGATCTCGTCCGCTGGAAGCCCAAGATCGGTCAATACGGCGCCGACCGCTTTGGGAGTGTGGATGTCCTGATCGTCGACGAAATTGCGCCGCATGATTTGCCGGCAATAGTCGCCGATCCACGGCTGGTCGACGCCGATCAGCGCCACCCGCAGAGGCAGCACCGAGAGTCGGGGAAACGCGGTCGGCCGGCGCCACGGCACGCCGTACTTCGCGCACTGGCGCACCATGTCTTTCCACATGTACGCCCCCATCGCCGGCTGCACGATGAAGGGCGAGGTAGCCCAGCCCAGCGCCTTGAAGATGGGGCCGAGCAGGAAGGGTTTCCAAATCACCCGAACGTTGCGCCCGACCGCTTCCCGCTCGATGCGCATGACGCTGATATGGCTGTAATTGCTGGCGAAATCGAACCAGAAGTCGATATCGGCGACTGGGGCGATGGCTTTGGAAGTCGACGCGACCACTGCATTATTCTCACATGAGTTTTGAATCAGGATGGAAGTAGCCCTTGGAATGGAACCCGCTCAGACTCCCGGTTATTACCCCTGCTACGCCAAAAATCCCCGCTACGCCAAAGAACCACTTCATGAGCTTGGCAGACCAGCCTAGTATCGCAATTTAAAGGTCTTAATCCCTTCTTCATCAGGGCAAGGTTTGAATGGCATGAGTCCAGATGACCTGGGCGGACACCGAAAGGTCTTATCCCTTCTTCATCAGGGCAAGGTTTGAATGCAAAGGCTTAGTAGCCTGTATGGGACTCCCATGCAGTCTTAATCCCTTCTTCATCAGGACAAGATTTTGATCACAAATTGCGCCTTAAAAAACCGCCCTTTATACCTGTGATTCGAAACTCACTCAAAAAACCATCTAACGTCGTTCCAATAAGAAATTCTTGAGAAACAGATATCCACTGAGAAGAAACAAAATCTCCAAATGAAAAGCTGAGCGTTTGGCTTGATATATCACGAATTATTTGGAGCGGCAAATCATACTGAGCAATATAATTTTCGTCATAATTCACCAAGAAATTCACAAAAACCGCCTCTGAAATACTGGAGACTGGGCGAAGCGCTTCATGCTTCCACAAAAGAGGGTTCGTGCGAATCTCAATTAGAGTAATACGCTTTTGTGCATCAAGGAGGATATCTAGCTCTCCAAGAGCTATTCGATATTCTTTTTGTCTAATACCAAAAACCTGATCAAGTTTTTCTAACAGAGAGGATTTTTCTATCTTTCCATTAGAATAGTGAAAGAAAACCGACAACAAGAATGAATCCTCATCCCATTGTATTTGAGAGTGGCATTCTGTTGTTGTGGCTTGAAAAGTGAGGCGTAGAGGTTTCATGCTCATATAGACTCAATAATTACTTGTAGAGAAAATGGAGAATGGTCCAATCAGACTCGCGTACAACAACCTCCAAGGTATATTCTTTTCCATTCCGAAACATTTTCACAGTATACAAAAAAGCTCCTTTAATACCCTGTGGATCCGCTACCCGTTTTCCATATTTGAGCGCAAGATGGAGGATATGCAAGGGAACATGGCGGCCTTGTATCTCCATACGTTTCGCTGTCACTGCGGTAAATTTTAAACTCCGCGCTGATAAACCTTTAAAGGTTGTACGTAGTACGCCGACAATCGAAGCAGTGAGCGTCCGTGTAGAGAGTTTCGTGGCTGTAAGCGCAGCAACTTTCGGAGCTGCTCTGACAGTTCCCTTGAGTATCCCCTTTCCAATAGCCCGGACAATCCCTCCCCCAAAAAAGAGCAAATCAATTGGATCGAATAGAGGAGTTTCAAGTCCCTTTTCTTCTATGCCAATGATTTTTCCTTCAAGATCGTAAATCTTATAAACTCCAATCACGCTCTCGTGACGATAGCCTACTACTGCACTGAAATCATCATCAAATATCGGTACAGCACCTGCTGGCACGCCCGTTGGTTTGAGATCAAAAACCGTATTCGGCTCGACTGGGTCTATTACAGATAATTCTCTACCATCTTCTTTGCCAGTATAGTCTGCCATGTTATCTCCATATGATGCCAATTACGAATAAAACATCAAAGCGTTCAGATATGTCTTAATCCCTTCTTCATCAGGGCAAGGTTTGAATCCAAAAAACCATAGCACCCCACACACGTCAGTGCCGTCTTAATCCCTTCTTCATCAGGGCAAGGTTTGAATAAAACTCTTATAGATTCAGCACTGCTCGCGGTGCGCCGTCTTAATCCCTTCTTCATCAGGGCAAGGTTTGAATACATCCGCCCCGGTTATCGCGTGCTCGATCTTCGTCTTAATCCCTTCTTCATCAGGGCAAGGTTTGAATAAACCGAAGGCCACCAGGCACCCTTTGGATGCCCGTCTTAATCCCTTCTTCATCAGGGCAAGGTTTGAATCGAGAAGGGAATCGAGTCCAACGGCCTTGATGAGTCTTAATCCCTTCTTCATCAGGGCAAGGTTTGAATTCTATAACCCACACAGGCAAGGCGGCCAGTGGGTCTTAATCCCTTCTTCATCAGGGCAAGGTTTGAATTCTATAACCCACACAGGCAAGGCGGCCAGTGGGTCTTAATCCCTTCTTCATCAGGGCAAGGTTTGAATGAAACATCACCATCGGCACATGCTAAGTAGGCATGTCTTAATCCCTTCTTCATCAGGGCAAGGTTTGAATGGTTCGCTTCCTTCCGTCGTTGACGCTCCATCCGTCTTAATCCCTTCTTCATCAGGGCAAGGTTTGAATGGCTTTAAGGTCGTGTTGATGAGCGCAACGCTCGAGTCTTAATCCCTTCTTCATCAGGGCAAGGTTTGAATAAATTAAAGGTGGTCGGATCGCACTCGTCAACGGGTCTTAATCCCTTCTTCATCAGGGCAAGGTTTGAATACTGCGGCAGAATGTCAACCCATGGCTCACCAGCCGTCTTAATCCCTTCTTCATCAGGGCAAGGTTTGAATATAGCTCAGTTGGTAGAGCACTCGCCTCTTAAGCGGTCTTAATCCCTTCTTCATCAGGGCAAGGTTTGAATGGACAACGTCCTCAACGCCGTGCCGGAAGGCACGTCTTAATCCCTTCTTCATCAGGGCAAGGTTTGAATCGATCTTTAGTTGCAAGGTGGCGGCGTCCGGATGTCTTAATCCCTTCTTCATCAGGGCAAGGTTTGAATTAAGACGACAGCGCGAAGGTGTTGGCGATGCTGTTGTCTTAATCCCTTCTTCATCAGGGCAAGGTTTGAATGGCATCATCTCCAACACGACGTTCTTGCTCCATGTGTCTTAATCCCTTCTTCATCAGGGCAAGGTTTGAATTCAAGCAAACAACAAAGGTCATGAACGCTATCTTGTCTTAATCCCTTCTTCATCAGGGCAAGGTTTGAATCCTCTTCCTTGTTATACCCCGCCGCCCATAAGACGTCTTAATCCCTTCTTCATCAGGGCAAGGTTTGAATGGATCGGGACCGGCAAGTCAGAGCGAACGGGGTCGTCTTAATCCCTTCTTCATCAGGGCAAGGTTTGAATCCAGCCCACGCCTCACACCCGAGGCAAGCTCTTCGTCTTAATCCCTTCTTCATCAGGGCAAGGTTTGAATCACAACCACGGCAGCGGTAAGCCCCGCATCAGTGGTCTTAATCCCTTCTTCATCAGGGCAAGGTTTGAATCCTGTTTGTCTTGGGGCCGTATATACGAAACGCAGTCTTAATCCCTTCTTCATCAGGGCAAGGTTTGAATAAGAGGAGGTTCTATGAGGCACGCCACAGCGCGTGTCTTAATCCCTTCTTCATCAGGGCAAGGTTTGAATCGTGTGCCTGTACGCCCTAGTGCTCGCCTTCGGTCTTAATCCCTTCTTCATCAGGGCAAGGTTTGAATGGGTGGCATTCCCTCAACCCCTTATAAAGGAGGGCGTCTTAATCCCTTCTTCATCAGGGCAAGGTTTGAATGCCTCCGACGATGAGTACCGTGCGTTCTTGCGCGTCTTAATCCCTTCTTCATCAGGGCAAGGTTTGAATCCTCACGTTGAGGTACGCCAAATGTCCGGTGCCGTCTTAATCCCTTCTTCATCAGGGCAAGGTTTGAATTCAAGGTTCTCGAAACCGACCGCCCAGGTTTTCCGTCTTAATCCCTTCTTCATCAGGGCAAGGTTTGAATGTTGAGTTGCGTCAACACGAGCCGTTCACCCAGTCTTAATCCCTTCTTCATCAGGGCAAGGTTTGAATGAGGCGCCGGAAGGAAGCGTCGCCAAGGAAGTATAGTCTTAATCCCTTCTTCATCAGGGCAAGGTTTGAATGCAGAGGAGATGAACGCATGACGCCTGTCCACCGTCTTAATCCCTTCTTCATCAGGGCAAGGTTTGAATGGTGCGTGAGTTGCAGGGTATCGTAGAGCGATACCGTCTTAATCCCTTCTTCATCAGGGCAAGGTTTGAATGAGGACACCATGGACCACATATGCAGTTTTGGCGTCTTAATCCCTTCTTCATCAGGGCAAGGTTTGAATGTTCGCGGACCTGTCGCCCATCGCCAAACAGACCGTCTTAATCCCTTCTTCATCAGGGCAAGGTTTGAATCGCTATACGGTTCGCGCTGGGCGATTGAGTACGGCCGTCTTAATCCCTTCTTCATCAGGGCAAGGTTTGAATCCACCTGTTGCTAAAAATAGCTTGCGAAGCAGCAGGTTGCAAGCTTGAAAAACTGCACCAAATTGGTGCGAACCAATTAGCCATCGCCTCGACCACAATGTTAGAAAAGCATGATAATATTTAAAATTTTATTTAGCATATTATCTTGCCTTCCGCAAGAGTGGTCACCAAATTTGTCGTTCATACCACCAGTTACCCATCCATCAACTCACCGCTCAGGTTTTCGACTCGGGCGGCGCCGGCAACGGCAAGCCCAGAAAAATCAACCCACGATGGCTGCGCGCCACGCAGGTTTTGTCTGGATGCAACTCCAATCCCATCGCCTTTAATTTCTGGTCAACGAACTTCAACGCCTCGTTCGCCCGGCGTTCGTCGGGAGCAAACAACAGAAAATCATCGGCGAAGCGCACGAATGGAATATTCTTTCCGGCCAGCGCCACATCCAGTTCGTGCAGATAAAAATTGCACAGCATCGGCGAAATCACCGCCCCCTGCGCCACTCCCCGCCGCGTCCCCAAAAAACTTAGCGACGACGCCCCTTCGGCCAGCCAAAGATCGATCAACGCCAGCAACTCTCGATCCGGGATGTATTGCTTGAGCGTCTTTTTCAAGGGACGATGCGGGATGTTATCGAAAAACTTGGCGATGTCGGCATCCACCAGCCAGGGCAACCCGCATTGAATCCGCTCGCAGGCGCGGCGATGCGCCATCTCCACATTCCGCCGGGGCCGATAACCATAACTGTCGTTATGAAACAACTGCTCCCCAATCGGCTCCAGGACGCTCAACACCGCCCGCTGAATCAGCTTGTCGCGCAAGCTCAACGCCGACAGTACTCGTTGCTTGCCATCGCCTTTCTCGATGGTGAACTGTCGGAGCGGCGCGGGCCGATACCGACCGCTCCGCAAATCATCCACCAGATCCAACAGGTGAAATACCCGATTCTTTTCCATCTCCCAACGCGGCAAACCCGGCCGCCACACGGTCTTGTCGGACTGCAACCGCTTCCAAGCGGTATTCAGCGCCGCCGGTGACAAAGCGCGATCCAGCAGCTCAGCCATCGTCCGTTTCCTCCAATTCCGAATCCTCTCCCGGCAATTCCCGTCCGGCCGAACGCAACAGCGCCCGCAATACCCGTGTCATCCGTCGGCATTGCGTGCCGAGACTGAAATCACCGACCGTTTCGGTAACCCCCTCGGTTCGCAACTCCACGTCCTCTGCCCGCAACGACAACCCCAAATCGGGCGAAAGCGGCAACGGCCAGCGCCAGCGCGCCTCGGCCCAAGCGCGATAAAACAAACCACGCCCGTCCTTGTTCAGGCGACAACCCTGCTCGGCCTGGGCCGTGAAATGACGCGGCGTCAGCGTCCGATCCAACAGACTCAACACGAAAGCGTCCACCCCCGGCCGCAGCGGCTCGATCAAATCCAGCACCAGCGACTCGCGGCCCGGCACCACGCCGTGCAGAAAACCGAGCGCCGGGTCCAGGCCCGCCGCCTGCACCGCGCCGAGCATCTCCCCGCCCAACAGCGTATAACCCAGCGACAGCAAAGCATTCACCGGGTCGCGCGGCGGTCGCCGGTTGCGCCCGGCAAACCCCCAGGTGGGCGGTAGGGACGCGGCCAGCCAGTTGTACCAGGCCGCCGCCGCCGAACCCTCGAACCCCATCACCGCTGGGATGTCAAGCGCCCCGACCAAGCCGGCAAGCTTGCCGTCGAACAGGTCCAGCAACGGCTGGATGGGCGTCGTGGGCGGAATCGCGCACCACATCGCCGCGCCAGCCGCCAACCGGCGCTGATAGCGCAGCTTCAATCCGACCAACTGCCGGGCGATGGCCAGGACCGCCGCCGGATCGCCGGCCCGCTGGTGCTGTTGGCGGCGCAACTGGATGGTGTTCGACAACCCCGAGCCAAGCCAGGCGACATCGCCGCGACCGCGTGTCGGCACCAGCACCGCCGGAATGCCACGCTCGCTCAACTCCCGCCAGACATCGCAGGTCACCGCCGGCGCGCCATGCACCACCACCATCCCCACCATCCCCAACGGCACCCGCTGCAACACGCCGTCGGGCTGCTCCACCCGCAACGCGCGTCCTTCCAATCGGACCAGGGTATCCCGCCGGTCCAAAACCAATAACAGATCGCTAGTCACGAGATTTGCTCCACAAGCGCGTCACCAGCCCCCAAAGCCCTTGGCGCTCGACCGCCGGCGGCGGCTTCTTCTGGTTGATGCCAACCCCTGGCGCTTGCAACAGTGGTCCGGCCACGGCCGATTGCCCCGCCAGCCACACCTCGGCCGGATGCGAAATCGGATAGGCACGAACGTCGTCTCGGTGGCGATGAATACGCTTGGCCACCTCGTCCAGCGTCCGTTGCAACTCGGCATCGGTGACGTGCAGGAAGAACACCGACTGCTGGGCCGCCAGCGCCCGCTTGCGCAGGTAGTAATGAACCCGCCGCAAGCGTTGCGGGTCGCGGATGTCGTAGGCCAATAGATACCAGGCGCGCGGCGTTGCCATGACGAACCCCTCAATCAATGTTCAACAGCTTGGCGAACAGAGCGCCCACCCGCCCCGTCCCCCGCGTGAACAGCGGTCGCCGGGGTGCGATCCAGGCCAGCAGCAGACGGTCGGTGGCGGGATCGATGGCCTGCCCGAGTTGGATGAACAACTCCTGGGCCTCGGCGGCGGACAGCACGCATTCATGTACCGATTTCTGGCCGTCCAGCCGCCATTCCAGCAAAATTTGGTAAATCCGCCGCCGGGTTGAATCGGCGCTGATGTCGTAGGCGATGACGACAGGATTGCGCGTCATGGCGATTCGCTCCGATGATTCAAACCACGGATAGGCACGAATTGATCCGGGTAATCCAGTCATCCGCTTAATCCGTGATGCAGACAGTTATTCAATTCACCGGCCTTAGTGGCTGATGCCCTCGTGGATGATCGAGCCAAACTCCACGGCCAGTTCATCGAGCATGGCGTGGAACTGGTCCACCGCCTTCAGCAGCCGTTCCTCTTCCTTGCGGCGCAGATACTCGTGCCGCAAACCGCCCAGCCGCTCAAACCGACCGTCGATCTGCCGATTGAAGGTCTCGGCGCACTCGTCCATCGCGGCTTGCAGTTTCAGGCTCTGCCCAGCGAAAAACTCCTGGCGCTCGCGGCGGATTTCGCTCTTGCCGGTCACCAGCAGGTGATTGCACATCTCCTCGACCGCTTGCAGCTTGGTTTCCACCGCCATGCGCAAGAGCCGCCGGCGATAATCGAAACCGGTCTTGATCTGCTCCAGTTCGTGCGCGTGAACCACCCGCTCCAGTTCGCCGGGGAACAGTCGGCGCAGCAGACTGGCGTGGGCGCGGATCAGGGTGTGGTCCACCAGTTCGGCGTTCCGGGCGACGTGAGGGGTCAACTCTCGGGGCTCGCGGTCGAGAATGCTGCGTTCGGCATTTGGTTTGCTGTCGTTCATGAATCTGCTCCTCGATTGAATTGTGTGAATCGTGCCGCCGTATTCCAGCACGAACCCCGCGCAATGGCTCATTCGGCAAGCTTGCCGACTCCAGCGTCGGCGACCATTCGGTGCAAGCGGCGCTCGATGCGCTCCCGTTCGCTGCTCACCCGTTCCCGCAGGTCCTGGCCGGCGGCGCGGGTAAGCCGCAGCTCGTTTTCCACCTGGGTGAGATACTGATAGCGGCAGAGGCGATAGTCCTGTTCCACGCGCAGCAGCGGGGCGTAAGCGCGGGCGAGGTGGCCCAGCACCACGGCCAGCGCCAATTCCAGCAGCAGCGCCAGAAACACCGATAACGACAACAGCAGTTCCGTCCGGGCCAGCGGCAGGCGGTACAGGCGGGTCACCGCGCGCAAAACCTCCGGATCGAGCCGTCCCAGGCTGACGAAGAAAAAATCCACCGAGCAGAACAACGCCAGACTGAACAGGGCCAGCCGAAACAAACCCAACAGCAGGGCAACGGACCAGGCGGGGGTGAGAGACGAATGCCGGTAGCCGGTGGCCAGCACCCGGCTGACCACGAGCAAAATCGCGATCATGCTCGCCAGCCAGGGCAGGCCCGCATGGGTGGCGATGCTGTGGTGCTGGATCAGGAACGAGAAGGTGAGCAGGGCGCTCGCGATGGCGAACTGAACGAGACCGCCCAGCCGCGACAGGAAGCGGGTAAACATGAATTTCCTCCCTCATGGAACCAGTGGGTGGCTACTGTGCCACGGGTTCGGTCGAGGGAGCGCGGTCGGCAAGCTTGCCGGCCCATGCTTCCGCCCACTATCGAATGGGGAATTTACCCCGGCGTTGGTGGTAGAGGATGCCGCCAGCGCAAGCCTGGAAAGCGAGCGAATCCTCTATCCGTGGTGATCCACTCGTTGCCGGACTCTATCGCCAATGCGGCCAGGTAAGCATCGGGGATCAAATTCCCCGTGGCGGGAGCAGTGCGGCAGAGTCGGCTGAAGATATCCCAGTGGCGCGGGCCGGGCCGAACGATCACGCATCGGGGATGCGCGCGAATTTGTTCAACGAAGGCAAGAGCCACATCGAGCGGGGTGGGGGCGCGGAATATCCTGGGATGCGTGACGATGCGCATAAAACCGCTCAATACCAGTTCCGCGACGCCAAAAGCTTGGTCTCCGTTTAAGACGCCCTCCAGCCAGTCGCGATAACGATCATGGTTTGGCGTATCCTGGCGATGGGCATAGACCAACACATTCACGTCAGGCAGGATCATCAGTTCCGTCCATGATTGCCAGCAGAGCGGCGGAATCGTTCAAATTCACGCCGGGCAGAGGTCCACCCTGGCCATAGGTAATCAAGCGCACTGGCGAGATGGCGCCCTTTCGCGCCAGCCAGTCGCGCAGCGCCTGTTCCACGATCTCGTTCACGCCGTGGTGGGTGGCGACGGCAAATTTTTCGGTTTCTTTCAACAAATCGTCAGGCAGTTGAATGGTCGCTGGCATTGAAAAAATCTCCTTTAAAAACAAGCAGGGCTCCCTAATCAAATTCACGTTTAAAGCCGATTGGGCGTTGGGTTCTCATTCGACCAGTGGCTGGATAGGCAATTGAGACGGCATCTCCCTGATCCGCAAACCAGCGGTTTCTCGCAATAATACCGGTAGTAGGCACTTTCCCATCCATTCCACCGTTTTTCGCCAGTCGGCTTCAACCACTGGCCGAAAGCCATGAGCTAAAATTGAATGATTGCGCATGTACAACCAGTCGAGCAGTGCGTTGCGTTCAGCGCGGAAGAACGTTCCTGCTGGGCTGTCGGGCTGATAGTGGGCCAGTAATTCCCATGCTCTCACCAATTCGACTTGGATGTGACCCTTGTCGTTCGATGTAAGCACCATGCCCGGTGGAATTCGCTCGGGTGGCACATTGCTGGTGTCGATGCCGCACCGGCTGCGCAACAGCCATTGCGCCGACCATTCCAGCAATCGATAAACCCGCGCCACGGCGTCGTCATAGCGGCCTTGCGCCGCTCGACTTTCTGCGTTACGCCACAGATCGAACAGCCGCGCTGGCTCCTGAACCTCATCCTCGGTGGTCAGCCATTTGAGCGCCGCCAGTAGCGACGACCAATTGGCGCCGATACGAGGACGGTAGGGTTCCAAAAGTGCCAGAGCCGCGCTGTGTTCGAACCGATCCCAGGCGTCCAATCCCCGGCTCAAGTCCCGCAGCATGGCTAAACGGGCGGCCAACGTCCGGTCGCGCGGCCAAGGTAAGGCGGCCAAGCCTTGATACGCTTCCGCGTAGGCGAAGCGCCGCCAGGCGTCCACATAGGGCCGCATCGCCCGTTCCAGACGCACACGCTCGACGTTGGCCTGAGTCACCGCCTCCATCCCGGAACGGACTTTGATCAGATCGGCGCGTGAGCCGGTCACCAGTTGCAGTTCCACCCCGTCGCTTTCCAGCGCGGCACTGACCAGGCCAGCGGTCATGGTCTTGGTGCCGCCGGTGTAATCGGCCAGCAGCCGCGCGCCGGGGAAGCGTTGGCCGAGGTTCTGAATTGTATCGCACAGGATGCGGAACACTTCGTCCAGATCGTCGGCGGGTACCCGTACGACCTCGTATTGCTCCTCCCGCAACCCGGCCTGAGTGGTGATGTTGGAGAGGCTAGGTTTTTCGTCGGTCGGTCGGGCTTTGATACATTTTCCTTTACCAAGAATCTGCACGTCTGAACCAGGACGGCCAGTCGCCGGATCTGGGCCAGTGCAGACGAAGCAGGTAAAGTCAGGTGTGGTTTGTCGCAAGGCGGTCAGAATCGGTTCGTGCGCGCCGCCGACGGTGCAGATGAGGATGACGGGCGTCATGACTTGTTCTCCATACAAGTAATTAAAAAACTAGTCAACGACTTGAATCGTCTCGATTTTCCAGGCATTGCCAATCGGTGCAATCTGAACCGTGCAACCTTTAAGGACTTTCCTTGTCTTGAGTCGGTTTCGGACAGACTCAGGAAGCGCGTCGCGCAACTTTTGCGCATCCGGATTCCGGACCGTTGCGAATATTCCGCTATGAGTGACCGATAGCTCCCCGTTACCTGGATTAAGCTTGACCTCGACATTCGTCCAGATCACGATGGCCGGAGGTGGGGAGGGATGTATGCCTTTGGGGTAGTCGGGCAGTACCAGTCGGGCGGTCTTGGCATCCTTGAATTGGTTATCGGCCTCGGTCGTCAGGCGCATGTGCTGCAACTGGCCCTGAGTCGGTTGCCTGCCGGGGTCGGCCATGCCGAGCAGGGCTTTTATTTCGTCGGAATCACGCCATTTTTTGCCACGCCCGCGTGCGCGCTCGTGAGCGTCGTCCATGGCTTTGATAAAGGCATCCCTATACTTTTCCCATGTCAGAGCAGATTCGCCCGGCCGGTTTGGCCGCAAGTCGGCTCCGCTAATGGCAATGGTCAACTGCCCAAAGCCGAACGGCTTGCCCATGCCCAGGCTGTGTCGCAGTCCATCTGTTCCGCCCCAGGTCAGCGCCCAACACAGCGCCCCAAGCTCTTCCGGCTTGAGATTGTGAAAATCCATGCGGGTGCTAAAAGCGGTTTCAGCCGAGAGTGGATGCAATATCACCTGAACGGCGGTATTTTCCATTTGCTCTGCTGTCAAGGCTTGCACCTGCGCGGTCGGTCGTGCCGGATAGCGTTTCCAGCCGCGAATCTTGCACTGATCATCCATGAAAGTGGCATAACCCTGGCCGTTAGGAATGCGGTTGTTCTGTGCCGCGGGCTGCCGGATGTAGTTCGGGTAATAAGTTGGTTTGGGGCCGTTGAGGATCGTGGCGGGCTGAGGCTGGGGCTGCGGATTCCCATCGGCCACGGCATGATGGAAAGTGACGCGCCCTCGCAGACAGTCCCCCGGCGTGGCGCCGACCCGGCCGAACAAAAGTGTCGCCAGATCGTCACCACCACCGTCGAGATGTTTGGGACTGCTGTGGTGGATAGCGTCATGAATAGAGTGACGGTAGGCCAGCTTGTACATCAACGCCAGGCCGAGGGAGGCGACAGTGCCAGGGCGACCGGGTTCCTCCAGGTAGAAGACCGGAACTCGCGCCGCTCCTCTCCAGTCATCCCACACCGTCCTAGTTGCATTCTCGGTTTTCTGATCGTGGATATCGAGAAACCCACGAAATACGTCATCTGGTACCCGAATCCGAGCGCTAGCAGCACCGAAGAAGATGAATTCCAAGTGCTTCTCGGAATTGGGTTGGCCGGTGAAGACCAGTGTTCCGTTGGTTGCGCCCGTGCCGAGGTTGGATGCCTTGCGATAAACCAGGTTTCTGCCGTGGCGGTGTGGGTGCGTGGTTACCGGACCGGGGTCGAACTGGATATCGAGAGGCTGGAGCCATGCATCATATTTGTCCCGCGCGGTCGGACGATTATGAGCGTTAATCCAGGGGGCCCCATGATAGGCCACCAAGTCATTATGTTCGACCCGGGCATACTCACAAGGCCTGATCGACCAAATGCGTCGTGCCGTATCGAACGAAAGCCAACCCGCCTTGGAAAGCGCCCGGTAAGTTTGTGGACCGACCGTCTTGGTCATGGAGTCGCCGTAGAAGGGACGCGCGGCCGGCGTCAGGTCACGCACGCCCAAACGCTGGTTATCCACCATCGCCATCCGGGAAAAGCTGGCGATTTCCACCACCGCGCGAATCATGCCCTTGAGCGCGGTTCCCGGCAGAGCATAACGTCCGTCAGGCAATTGGTAGGGATGAACTTGACCCGGCGCATGGGCGGATGCCGGTTGATGCTCCCGCCCGACGAGAATGGGCGTGTGGGCGGTGATCGTCAGATCGAGGTATCCCGAAAGGCCGTCCCGAAAGGGCAGATCGTGGGAAACCTGCTTGGCCCAGTCCGGGATATGCACCCAATCGGCGAGCGGGACGAAATTGTAGGGGGCGTCGATGCAGTTGGGCGGAGCCATCTCAGACATCCTCCTGGCGGGCAAAACCTTGGAAAGCGGCGAAGACGGGCACGATACCCATCACGGGATCAATACGCCAATAGCGGCGATAGCAAAGCGGCCCAGGAGCCTTGTCGGTAGCCAAATGACGGACAGGGTCGGTCAGGAAAACTTCGTTGACATCCGCCGCCGCGTCAGTGAGCTTGGCGACCACCAGCCGCAGTCCGCTGGTCTCGGATTGCCGCACATGAATCGAGTATCCGTTGCCATCGATCACTTCGGCGGCCAGCAGAAATCCCCAGGCGGGGTCGGGGTCGGGTAGCAATCCCCTTACGAAGATGGTGACGTGTGATTGGAACAGGAGCCAGCCCTCGGTGGGTTTTCGTTCCCGCAAGGCGCGCCAAGCCGACTCCGGATCGGTGAAATCCTCGGTTTCGACTTGGAGGGCGGCGGGCGTCATCAGCGGCAACTTGTGTTTGCGCGCCACCTCGGCATAGGCAATACCCAGTTCGGTAGCATTCATTATCAATTCTCCTCTTGGGCTTTCAGCCAATCGCGCGTGCGCTCATCGGGCGTTCCGGTAAAGCTGCCGTGGCCCTTGGTAACACCCGCCCCCAGCGCGAGCCGTCCTTCGCAAAGGTCGCGGATGGCGCGGGCCAGCGCTCGCTGCGCGGTGGCTTCCGCCTTGTTGATGCCGGGCAACAAAGTGATGCGCAGCGGGATCGGGCATTTATAGAGCAATTCCTCGGTGAACAGCATCCGGTTGCGCGCCCCGCCGGTGAAGCGGTCGATGCTGTTGTGGATCATGGCCTGGACGCGCTGGCACCGATCTTGTTCGGTGATCTCAATGTGGGCGTCGTCGATCAGCAGATGTCCGGCTTGGCCGGTGGCGGTGGGCTTGGGACCTGATGCGGTATCATGGTCCTTGGCGTAGCCGAAAATCTCCCTTACTCCCGGACAGTGTTCGGATTTGTCCCAAGTCGTAACGTCCACCCCCGGGTCATCCACGAACTTGTCGTTCAAGGCGTTCCAGTGAAAGGCCGTGCGGTGGGCCAGCGAGCCTTTGACCGAGGAGCCGGGAACCAAGGCGAATCGGGTGCCGGCTACGGCGCGACCGTTCGACCAGGTAACGATGGGTTCCAGCTTGGGCAACAAATCCGGCGTTTTTTCGGAACCGCCAAGCGATTCGTTACCTTGGCCGATGCGCCAGAAGTCGCGCGGAACGAGTTCGATCATCAAAGTGCGGGCGGCTACCCCCGATGGTGGGAGGCTGGCTGGATCGCAAGGGGACAGACCGGCGGTGGAGCCGAGTCCGGACGCAAGTCGCTGGAATGCCTCAATATCCACAGGGTCGCGCAGATTGAAGCAGCCGGTATGAAGCGAGATCAGCTTCATGGCACCCATCCCGGCCCGCGTGGCTCCGCCCAGGCGCAGGCGGGGATCGGCGAGCAGGCCAAGTAGCGCCCGCCAGTCCAAGTCTTCCCGGGTTTCCGTCCACAATCGCAGTTCGCCGCTGAAGCGATGGCCAGCCGCCAGCAAGCCCCGGTCGAATTTGCCGGTCTTGACGGCGACGCCCCGATGGTTGAGACGAACGCGATCCCGGAACAGCGGGTCTTCACGGGTTTTCACGGCAGCAGACAGCAACCAATCCCTTTCCAATCGGCTCCGATCTGCGGCCTGAAGCAAGAGTCCCTCGACCGGCTGACCTTGGCTGTCTTGCAAGGCGCAGGCCGCCACTTCCAGATGCGACGCTTCGCCCTGGTTGCCCTGCTGGTAGCCGAAAAGCCGATTGGCTGAACTCGGGTCATTCTTATGGTCGTTGGCCCAGAGATGGCGCAATACCCCCGCCAGCGAAGTGCCGGGAATGCTCGGCAAGCCGTTGGCATCGCGCACGATGGGGTGATCGTAGACGCCATCGGCTCCACCGCTGCCGATCGACAGCGCGGTTCTGGCCTCCAGCACAAAACGGGCGACGTGCAAAACGGAACAGGTCAAGCGATTCATGCGGGTGTCCTCTCATAACCGGCGCGGCCATGTTCGCGCTGAGCGATACGTTGGGCTTCCCGGCCGAAGAAACGCAAAGCCTGTACGGATTCCAGTTGATCGGTGGCCGCCTGAAACCAGTCAAAGAACGACCGAACACCGGTCTCGTCGCGGAACCGATCCTGCCAGCCTTCACCACAAGGTTTGCAGAGGGCGTTGTCGCCCGCAAACAGCGCCTGTTGGATCGCTACCAGATCGTCGGCCGTGCGTGCCCGTTCGTAGACGCTGCCCCACTGGGCCGGCGAAGGTCCGATGGGCTGGTTGGCGGCCAGGCCGATAAAGGCCCGGGCCAAGCGATAGCGTTCCACAAGCGCTTTGGCTTGTCCCCGTGCTTGCTGTTCTGCCGCGCTGCGGGTTGCGCTGCCCGCCTGCCCGGCAGCGAGCCACGCAATCAGTGGATGGCTGGCGCCTGGCGTGACCGGCGCTCCCGTCGGCTGGGTAGTCATGGGGGCGGCAAACACCGGTGCGGGACCGGCCAGGAGTTGAGGATCCACGCTGACCTGGCCCAGCCCGGCCTCGCGATGCACGCCGATGCCGGCGGTCACGCGGCCGCGCTCGGCATCCGTCAGGGGTGGGACAACATCCGTCAGGGTGATAATGCTGCCGCGCCGGATGACTTGCCGTTCCAGGTCGTAGGCGCAGCGATAGGCATTCCAGGGAGCATAGCGGCGAAACCGCAGGAAGCTTCGTTCCCAGTCCACGCACCCCCGACTCACACCTAGCGCTTGGGGGGACGGCGCCAGGGTGGGTTGTCCCCAGGCATCGAGCAGCGCGAGATCCGCCAGACACCAGAGGGTTACTTCCTGGCTGGCCGCGCGGCTGAGCGGCAGGAACGCGGGAATGGTCGACCCGTCAAGAGTTTCCACCCGTACCCGGCCGAACTCGGCGGAACGCGAGCGTCCCAGCAGCAGTTCGCCACGCCCCATAATCTCGTTCAGTTGCGCCCACAAAGGTTCGGGGACGTCGGGGTCCGCCTCGATCCGGGCGAGAAAGCATTGCCCGGCCTGGATCGCTTCGTAACCGAACAACTGGGATTCGGCCACCCGCCCGGTATCGGGATCGATGGCGGTTTTCATTCTCAGGGATTGGCGAACGGTCAGTCGGTAGCCATCGGCCCGGACATGACCGTCGCGCAATTGCTTGGGCTGGGCGCCATCGGCAAAACGGCCAAATTGCAGGTTACGCACCTTGGTAGCGTCCAGGTGATCGCCGTCGAAGGGTGATTCGCCCTTGCGGGCGTGCCAGCACAGCGGCATCGGCCAGCCGGGCGTGTCATCAGCTAGGGGCAGGCCATCGCCGAAGCGGACCCGCCCGGAGTGAAACAGAGTGTACGCCTCGCCCCTGGATAGTTTGGAGTACAGCCGCGCGGCGGCGGCACCGAGCAGCATCGCACCGGGAAGATAGTCGAGCGAGGCGTGACCGCCCTCGGTCGTAGGCCGCTCGCTCGCCACCACATCATCGAGCAGCGTCAATTTCAGTATCAGGGTTGGCATCGGTTCAGCCCTCCTTCCAACGCAAGTGCGCGCGCCCAAATCCCCGTGCGCGTTGCGCGCCCACCGCTGCCACCAGTGGAAAAACGGTGGCAAGGCGGGTTTGCCAGTCGGGCACGGCGGCGACGCCGGGAATCTCGGTCACCAGTGCCTCCAAAACCAAAGGGATGACGACCTGCATCCCGCGCAGGCTACGGCCGGCGGCCACGCCGGTACGGACATTGATGGCCGTGCTGAAATGTTCCCGATAAAGACCGGAAACCAGTGGCTTCCCGTCATCCGTTGCTAGATAGGCAACGATTTTTTCGGGCAGCGTGGCGTCGGAAACGCGCAACAGTCCGGGTTGGGTTGGCTGACCGTCGCGTCCGAGTGGGCCAAACAGGGCTTCGGTACTACCCGATGGTATGTTGGGCCAACCCCACTGTTCGGCGCGATAAACTGCATCACGCAACAGTCCTTTGAGGGTGCGGCCCGGCAAGCGCGGCAAACCGTCGGGACCGGTATGTGTCACGGCATCCAGATGGAAGCCGCTTCCCCGCCCCGTACCGGGATGCCAGTAACTTTGAATGTCGATCTTGAGCGTGGCGGTGTTCATGGCGTGTCCTCCGTGCGGGGGAGTTCTCGACTTGTCCCAGTGGACACCGCCAGCAGGGTGACCACGTCACCGAGTGGCGTGGCGCCGGTCTGTGAAATCGGCAGACCATCGTCCAGGCCACCGCATAGAGAAGCCAGCAGATCGTTGAATTCCTTAAAACGTTCGGGGTGGCGATCCCCCATCACCTCCCGCCAGCGGGCATAACGGCGGCGGGCGTCGTCCGAGTTTTGTCCCAATAAAGTGAGAACCTGGCGGGCCGGACCGCGCGCCATCTCCTCGCGGCTTAGGAGGTAAGCGAGGACTTCCAGGTCGGTCAGCGCGGGCAGTCCGGGCGGTGGTGGATCAACGCGGTAGGCCCCCAGCGTGGTGATAATTCGGGCGTTATCGGGACCGTGAGTCATCTCCCGTTGGCGAATATCCTCATAGTCGGCATGACTGGCGGTGGTGACGCGGTGGAAGGCGAGGGTGGGTGGAATACGACCGTTCTGGTCCTTCTGTTCCTTGGCGCGATCCTTGGCGAAGCTGGCCAGGGATTCCGCCAATTCATGAGCCAGATGGAAAGGGTGATTCGATTTCACGAAAGCGATGCCGGCACCGGCGGTCAGTGCCTCGGGCAAACCGGTGATGGTGGGGTACCGGTCACGTAGTGGCTTTATCTTTTCGCGGCTTCTGTGCTCGAATGCGGTTAGAAACACTCGCGTAAACGAGATAGCCAAGTCGGCGCGAACCAAAATCGTCAAGTCATCTCCACCAAGCACGATGGGCCGGGCGGGAACCGCGCCAGCAGCCTTCGTTTCATTTGGATTGCCGCGCGCCGGCAACAGCACTTGCCGGGTGGCATCCTGGGCGGCGGCGCGGGTAGCCTCGGTAATCGCGGTGGAAAAATCGCGGAAAAGGCCGACAAACACATCAGGGCAAGATCGGACTTGCTCGTCGAGGTGGATCAACAATTGCCCCAGACCATTGCCGTCGGCATGGATCAGGCCGAGGTAGCGGTTATCGGGCCAGAATGGGAAATCCGTTCCATCCCCGTCGTTTGGGTTATGT
>ERZ761602.3731-NODE-3731-length-20946-cov-192.907424_pt1 | contig 20946 bp, 21 predicted proteins | sample MGYA00512165_ERZ761602 | MGnify/ENA primary metagenome ERZ761602 (study PRJEB28899, sample SAMN02445085) | bioreactor sludge metagenome | biome: EBPR sludge; isolation source: Thorneside wastewater treatment plant | place: Australia: Brisbane, Thorneside...
CCGGCATGTCCCACTTCATCGTCACCGACCGTAAGACCGACTACCTGCTACCGCCGTCACTGGACGATTGGCTGAACCAGGATCACTTGGCGCGATTCATCGTGGAGGTAGTCGACCAGCTTGATCTGTCGAAGCTGACGCGACAGTACGCTGGACGTGGATCGAAGGCGTACCATCCGGCGACCCTGCTGGCAATTCTGGTCTATGGCTACGCCACGGGTATTTTCTCCAGCCGCAGGCTGGAGCGGGCAACCTACGATTCGGTGGCCTTCCGCTACATTGCCGCCGGAAGCCATCCCGATCACGACAGCCTGGCGACGTTCCGCCGGCGTTTTCTGGACGAACTGAGCGACCTGTTTCTGCAGGTCCTGGCGATGGCCAAGGAAATGAAGCTGCTCAAGCTGGGGAACGTCTGTCTCGACGGCACGAAGATCGAAGCCAACGCCTCAAGGCACAGCGCGCTTTCCCACGGACACATCGAAAAGCTGGAAGCCCAGCTCAAGGCTGAGGTGCAGGAACTCTTCAGCTTGGCGGAACAGGCGGATCAAGCCGACGTTCCGGACGGCGTCAGCCTGCCCGAAGAAATCAAGCGCCGTGAAGATCGGCTGGCGGCGATGGCAGTGGCCAAGGCGAAGATTGCTGCCCGGGCCGAGGAGCGCTATCAGCGAGAGAAAGCCGAGTACGACGAGAAAATGGCGCGGCGCGCGGCCAAGGAAGAAGCGGCCGGCAAGAAGTTGGGCGGCAAGCCGCCGAAAGCCCCCGAGCCCGGCGCACGGGACAGTGACCAGATCAATCTGACCGACGAAGAATCCCGCATCATGCCGGTAGCCGGTGGCGGCTTCGAACAGGCATACAACGCCCAGGCCGGCGTTGATGCGGCGACGATGCTGGTTGTGGCGGTCGGCGTGACGCAAGCCCCCAATGACAAAGAGCAGGTCGAACCGATGCTGGCGACGCTCAAGGCACAAGCCGAGATACTGGGCCCCGTGGAAAGTCTGATCGCCGACAGTGGCTTCTGCAGCGAGAAGAACATCACGGCGTGCGAGGCAGCCGGCATCGATCCACTGATCGCGGTGGCTCGCGACGAGCACCATCCCGACTGGCGGGAGCGGCACAGCGAACCGGCACCGCTGCCGGCGAATGCGACACCCGTGCAGGCCCTGTCGCATCGCTTGAAGACCAAAGCGGGACGAGCCCTCTATGCCTTGCGCAAGCAGACCGTCGAGCCGGTCTTCGGCATCATCAAATCGGTCATGGGCTTTCGCCAGTTCTCGCTGCGCGGTTTGAAGAAGGTCACGGGGGAGTGGACGCTGGTCTGCTTGGCGTGGAACTTGAAGCGCATGGCCAAATTGCGTCCACAGTAGGGAAAAACGAGGAGAAAACCGTCCAAAAGGCCGCAAAGTCGAGAAAATCCGGCCCGCTCATTCCGCATTATGAAATCTGGCGGTTTTCTAAACCTCAAGTCCGACAGGCTGCTAGTTTGGAGTACACAGCCAAGGGGTTTTCACACAGCCTCGGTCGCAAGGGCAACTGTTGGGACAACGCACCGATGGAAAAGCTGCTGGGATTCACTGAAGACTGAACTGGTGCATCACTGTCGCTTCGCGACCCGCGAGCAGGCCAAACGCGAGATCACGGAATACATCGAGATCTTCTACAACCGCATCCGAGAGCAGGCTCGACTCGGCCATCTGTCGCCCACCGCTTTCAGTCAGCAATACTATGCAATGCAGATGGCCGCTTAACCCGTCGGACTCTACGATTTGCAACCGACCTCAATATCACCGGGTACGGTTGTGCAGACGAAGTGGGGGCCGATTATATCACCCGCCCCCGTTCGCCCGATTTGCCCCGGATCAGAACAGGAAAGCCTGTTTTTCCGACGCAGCCGCGGGCTGATTGTCGGCCCCGAAGACGCGGAGCTGACGCGGCCGGAACCAGACCTGCTGGCCGACCACCAGTTGCAGCGCCTCGTGGCGCTCGCGCGACAGTTCGACTTCGACGATTACCCGCCCATGCAGTAACTCGATACGGACCACCGGTCCGATCGGATGCACATGCTGCACAGTCGCCTCTAGGCTGCCTTCGGCAATCGAGTGGGTGATGTCGATATCGTGCGGCCGGACGAAGGCGGTGGCCCGCTCCGGCTTCTCGCGGCACTCGACTTCGGCGTAACCTCCCTGCACCCGGCTATGGAAGACGTTCACGTTGCCGAGGAACTGGTACACGAAGGGCGAGGCGGGGCTGGAATACACCTCGTCCGGCGAGCCGATCTGCTCGATCTTGCCGTGGTTCATGACCACCACGCGATCGGCGACTTCCAGCGCTTCTTCCTGGTCGTGGGTGACGAACACCGACGAGATGTGCATGTCGTCGTGCAGGCGGCGCAGCCAACGGCGCAGTTCCTTGCGTACCTTGGTGTCGAGCGCGCCGAAGGGCTCGTCGAGCAGCAGCACCTTGGGCTCGACGGCGAGGGCGCGGGCCAGTGCAATCCGCTGCCGTTGGCCACCGGAGAGTTGCGACGGATAACGATCCGCCAGCCAGTCGAGCTGGACCAGGCCGAGCAGTTCCATGACCCGGCGCTTGATCTCGGCATCGGACGGGCGCTCCTTGCGCGGCTTGACGCGCAGGCCGAAGGCGACATTCTCGAATACCGTCATGTGGCGGAACAGCGCGTAATGCTGGAAGACGAAACCGACATTGCGCTCGCGGGCGTGCAGATGGGTCGCTTCGGCGCCGGAGAACAGGATCTCGCCCTGATCGGCGGTTTCCATGCCGGCGATGATGCGCAGCAAGGTCGTCTTGCCGCAACCGGAGGGGCCGAGCAGCGCGACCAGCTCTCCGGTCGGGATATCGAGGTTGATGTTGTCGAGCGCGACGAAATTGCCGAAGCGCTTGGAGATGTTGCGGATTTCGATGCTCATGAAGTTTTCTCGCCGGGGAGTTCAGCGTTCAGCATGTCGGTCTCGGCCTTCATGCGCCATTCGACGATGGTCTTGGCCACCAGCGTCACCAGTGCCAGCAGGGCCAGCACGGAGGCGGCGGCGAAGGCGCCGATCGCGTTGTATTCGTTGTAGAGGATCTCGACGTGCAGCGGCAGCGTGTTGGTCTCGCCGCGGATGTGGCCGGAAACCACCGACACCGCGCCGAATTCGCCCATCGCCCGGGCGTTCGACAGGATCACGCCGTAGAGCAGGCCCCACTTGATATTGGGCAGGGTGACGCGCCAGAACATCTGCCAGCCGGAGGCGCCGAGCGAGATTGCCGCCTCTTCCTCGTCCTTGCCCTGTGACTGCATCAGCGGGATCAGCTCGCGGGCGATGAAGGGGAAGGTGATGAACAGGGTGGCGAGGATCATGCCCGGCACGGCGAAGATGATCTTGACGTCCTTGGCCGCCAGCCACTCGCCGAAATAGCCCTGCGAGCCGAACATGAGGATGAAGATCAGGCCGGCGACCACCGGCGACACCGCGAAGGGCAGGTCGATCAGCGTGATCAGCAGGCTCTTGCCCTTGAACTCGAACTTGGCGATGGCCCAGGCCGCAGCGACGCCGAACAGGATGTTGAAGGGCAGCACGGCCAGCGCAATGACGATGGTCAGCCAGATCGCCGAACGGGTTTCCGATTCCTTCAGCGCCTCAAGATAGATCGGCAGGCCCTGCGCCAGCGCTTCGACGAAAACCGCGACCAGCGGCAGCCCGAGGAAGAAGAACAGGAAGCCGAGACCAACCGTCAGCAGCGTGTAACGTACCCAGGCCGGTTCCTGCGTGGCGCGCGTCAGTTTGTTGCCACGCATGCCGCACCTGCCTTGGCCTTGCCAGCCGCCACTTCCAACGGCTCGCTGTTCTTGTGCCGATTGGCTGCCCACCATTGCAGCGCATTGATGACCAGCAGCAGCACGAAGGAAAAGGCCAGCATGACCACGGCCAGCGCGGTGGCGCCGAGCACGTCGTACTGCTCCAGCTTGGAGATGATCAGCAGCGGCACGATTTCGGAAATCAGCGGCAGGTTGCCGGCGATGAAGATGACCGAGCCGAATTCGCCGAGCGCCCGGGCAAAGGCCAGCGCGAAGCCGGTGAGCAAGGCCGGGCCGATGGCCGGGAAAATCGCTTTTACGAAGGTCTGCCAGCGCGAGGCGCCGAGCGAGGCGGCTGCCTCCTCGACTTCGGTTTCGATATCCTCGATCACCGGTTGCAAGGTGCGCACGACGAAGGGCAGGGTAATGAAGGTCAGGGCGACGATGATGCCGAGCGGCGTATAGGCCACCTTGACCCCCAGTGGCTCAAGGTACTGCCCCAACCAGCCGTTGCCGGCGTAAAGCGTGGCCAGCGTGATGCCGGCCACCGCTGTCGGCAGTGCGAAGGGCAGATCGACCAGCGCATCGACGAAGCGCTTGCCGGGGAAGCGATAGCGGACGAGGATCCAGGCGACGATAAGCCCGAAGAAGGCATTGATCGACGCGGCCAGCAGCGACGACAGGAAGGTGACGCGAAAGGCTGCCAGCGACCGTTCGCCGAGCGCAATGTCGAGAATCTGGCCGAAACTGAGTTCGGATGCCTTGAGGATCATGCCGCCCAGGGGCAGCAGGATCAGCAGCGAGAGATAGAGCAGCGTGTAGCCCAGCGCCAGACCGAAGCCAGGCAACACGCGTTGGGATTTTGCGGACATGAGTATTCTTGTTTCTAGCCAAATTTTCCGGTCGACCGCAGCAAAGCCTCAGGCCGGGCAGAACCCGGCCGGCTTTGGCAGGCGAACGCTTACTTGGCGACGTAAATCTGGTCGAAAGTGCCGCCATCCTTGAAGTGGGTGGCAAATGCCTTGTTGGCACCGCCGAACACCTCATCGACGGTGAATGTCTTCACCGGCGGGAAGAACGCCCCATACTTCTTCAGCAGCTCGGCGTCACGCGGCCGCAGGTAGTTCTGCGCGGCGTTCTCCTGGCCTTCCTTGGACCACAGGTACTCCAGGTAAGCCGTGGCCTGCTTGCGCGTTCCCTTCTTGTCCACCACCTTCTCGACGACAGCGACCGGGAACTCGGTCTGCATGGTCAGGCTGGGATAGACCACCTCGAAATTGCCCTTGCCGAACTCCTTGGCGATCATTTCGGCTTCGGATTCGAAAGTCACCAGTACGTCGCCCAGACCGCGCTGCATGAAGGTCGTCGTCGCATCACGGCCTCCGGCGGCGAACAACGGGGCGTTCCTCAGCAGCTTGCCGACGAATTCCTGCGCCTTGGCATCGCTGCCACCCGGCTGCTTCAAGGCCCAGGCCCAAGCCGACAGGTAGGTATTGCGGCCATTGCCGGTGTTCTTCGGGTGCGGCAGGATGACTTGAATGCCGGGCGCAGCCAGATCGGACCAATCCTTCAGGGCTTTCGGGTTGCCCTTGCGCACGATGAAGACCATCGCCGACGTGTACGGCGACGCGTTGTTCGGGAATTTCTTCGCCCAGTCCTTGGCGACCAGAGCTTTCTCGGCCAAGAACTGGATATCGTTGGCCTGATTCATCGTCACCACGTCGGCCTCCAGCCCGTCGGCCACGGCCCGCACCTGCTTGGTCGAGCCGCCGTGCGACTGCTTCAGCTCCACGCTTTCGCCAGCGTTGGCTTTCCAGTACTTCTGGAACATCGGGTTGTAGTCCTTGTAGACATCGCGCGCGACGTCGTAGGACGCGTTGAGCAGCGTGGCATCGGCCAGGGCAGCCCCGGCAACCAGGCTGAGCAGAACGGTAGCTATCGACTTACGGAAATGGGTCATGATTCACCTCGCTATGGATGGCCGCTAATCTAGCGGGGTCACTTATAACCACAAAGACAGTTTTTGGATTTACTTATTACACCAAGCGCAAAGCCGCACATAAACCAATCATCGGCACTATTCGCCATTCATGCGAGCGGCCATCATTGAAAATTCTTCAAGCCGCCGACAATCAAGATGGGGCATATTGAGTGATGGCGTGTGTCAGGCAAGGCTGTCCCGATCTTCAGCTACCCCGCAGCCGCAATGCGTTGCCGACCACGCTCACCGACGACAGGCTCATGGCAGCAGCGGCGATGATCGGCGACAGAACCAATCCAAAGCTCGGGTACAGCACACCCGCCGCGATCGGCACGCCCAGTGCGTTGTAGAGGAAGGCAAAGGCGAGGTTTTGGCGCATGTTGCCGACCGTTGCCGCCGAGAGCAGGCGAGCGCGGGCGATGCCGCGCAGGTCGCCCTTGACCAGCGTGACTTGGGCACTGTTAATGGCTACATCAGTGCCGGTGCCCATGGCGATACCGACGTCCGCCCTGGCAAGTGCCGGGGCGTCGTTGATGCCGTCGCCGGCCATGGCCACGACATGCCCTTCCTTCTGCAGGCGCTCGACCAGTGCCAGTTTGTCGGCCGGTTTGACCTCGCCGTACACCTCGTCGATGCCGAGCCGCTGTCCGACGGCGCGCGCCGTCGTCTCGCCATCGCCGGTGGCCATGATCACTCGCAGTCCTGCTTGGCGCAACACGGCCAGAGCCTCAGGCGTGCTTGTTTTGACCGGATCGGCGACAGCCAGCAGGCCCAGTAGCCGACTGCCGGCGGCCAGGTGCATGACGCTCGCCCCCTCGCGCCGCAGTTCCTCGGCCTGAGCCGCCAAGGGCGACACGTCCGCGCCTTCCTGTTCCATCAGCACGGTATTGCCCAGCGCAAGGCGGCGTCCGCCGACGCTGCCGCGCACGCCGATGCCGCTGGAGGACTCGAAGTTCTCGGCCTTGTCCAGCGTCAGCCCCTTTTCCCGGGCCGCCCGGACGATGGCGTCGGCGAGCGGATGCTCGCTGCCCTGATCGAGACTGGCCGCCAGCCGCAGTACCTCGTCTTCGGCGAGCCCCGGCGCCGCGACCGCGCGCTCGAAGGCCGGGCGGCCTTCCGTCAGCGTGCCGGTCTTGTCCACGATCAGGGTGTCGATCTCGCACAGGCGCTCGATGGCCGCCGCATCGCGGAACAATATCCCCTGCGTCGCGGCCTTGCCGGTGGCGACCATGATCGACATAGGCGTGGCCAGGCCCAGCGCGCAGGGGCAGGCGATGATCAGGACTGAGACGGCGTTGATGAGGCCGAACAGCCAGCCGCGCTCGCCGCCGAAGATCCCCCAGCCGAAGAAGGAGAGCAGTGCGATCCCGACCACCGCCACCACGAAATAGCCGGCCACGACGTCGGCCAGACGCTGCATCGGCGCTTTGGAACGCTGTGCCTGGGCGACCATCTGGACGATCTGGGCGAGCACGGTCTGAGCACCGACCTTTTCGGAGCGGATCACCAGGCTGCCTGAGGTGTTGAGCGTAGCGCCGATCACCTTGTCGCCGGGCCACTTTGTCACGGGCAGGGGTTCGCCGGTCAGCATGGATTCGTCAACCGCACTGGCGCCTTCCGTGACTTCGCCATCCACCGGCACCTTCTCGCCCGGCCGCACGCGCAGGATGTCACCGACGTGAACATGCGTCAGCGGCACGTCTTCCTCGCTGCCGTCCGGCCGGATGCGTCGGGCGGTCTTGGGTGCGAGGCCGAGCAGGGACTTGATCGCCGCCGAGGTTTTCGAGCGGGCGCGCAGTTCCAGCATCTGCCCGAGCAGGGTCAGCGAGATGATCACTGCTGCCGCCTCGAAATAGACGCCGATGCGGCCGTGGGCTTCGAACGAGTCCGGGAACAGGCCGGGCGCCAAGGCCGCCACGACACTGTAGACAAAAGCGGCGCCGGTGCCGATGCCGATCAGTGTCCACATGTTCGGGCTGCGCCGGACGATGGACTGCCAGCCGCGCACGAAGAACGGCCCTCCCGCCCAAAGAACGACCGGAGTGCTGAGTAACAACTCGGCCCAGGTACGCGCTGCCGGGGTCAATCCGGCGACGAGGTGCCCGGCCATGGCCAGCAGGACTACGGCGACGGTGAGCGGCAGACTGCCCCAGAAGCGTCGCCGGAAATCCCGAAACTCACCATCGTCTTCCTCACGTTCCAGTTCGGGCACGGCGGGTTCCAGGGCCATGCCGCACTTCGGGCAGGTGCCCGGCCCGAACTGGCGGACTTCCGGGTGCATTGGGCAGACATATTCGGTGCCCGCCGACTCTGCCTCTGCTTTCGTCGGCGCGGGAGACAGATAGCGCTGCGGGTCGGCAACGAACTTGTCGTGGCATTTCTGCGAGCAGAAGTGAAAAACCGTGCCCGCGTGTTCTGCAGTCGGCTTACCGGCATCCAGCGACACATCCATGCCGCATACCGGATCTCTCGCGCTCGTGGCATGGTGGGTGTGGCCATGAATAGCGTGATCGTGACTCATGCGGTCAACTCCTTGGCGACGCCGGGTTCTGTCCGTCGTTCCAACGTGGAAAGAAGGCCGGCGTCATGCTGGCATAGCGTATCCATGCCTCGCCAAAGGCAGCAGCGGAATCGCGCTCCTCGCGCCGGGCGAGACGCACATACACGACGAGCAGGATGGGGAACATCACCAGCGTAATCAGCGTTGGCCATTGAAGCAGGAACCCGACCATGATCAGGACGAAGGCGACGTACTGCGGATGACGCACACGCGCGTAAGGGCCGCTGGTCGCCAGCCGACCGCTTGCCTGCGCCGCATAGAGCACGCGCCATGCGGCCGCGAGCGACCAGAAGCCGCCGCCGATCAACGCCGCTGACAACAGGTGGAACGGCCCGAAGTGCGGATTGGCGCGCCAGCCGAACATCACTTCCAGAAGATGCCCCGAGTCATGGGCGAGGAAGTCCACGCCGGGGAACTGCTTGGTCAGCCAGCCCGAGAGCAGATAGATGGTGAGCGGAAAGCCATACATCTCCGTGAACAACGCAAGCACGAAGGCCGAAAACATGCCCAGAGTGCGCCAGTCGCGAGCGCTTTGAGGTTTGAAGAAGCTGAAGGCAAAGAAGATGAACAGCACCGAGTTGATCAGCACCAGCGACCACAAACCATAGGCGGGAGCAGTTTCTGTCATTATCCTGCTCCATCGTTGGATCTGCCGTCGCCTCCACCATGGCCATGGCCGCCGTGCATGAACAGGTGCATCAGCGGGCAGGCTAGCAGGACCAGGTAGGGCAGCCAGCCAATCAGGCCGGAGAGGTGCATCCAGTGCTCAAAAGCCAGGAGCAGAACGGCGAGGAGTGCGAAGCCTCCCAAGACCCAGCGGGAGCGCCGGCTTATCCTGGCGGTTGTCGCATGCAGTGTCCCGTGTGGGGAATGGTCATGGGTTTGCATCGTATTCACCTGCTGGTAATGACTTAGGTGGCGGGGGTCGATGCGTTTCGTCCTTGCTGGTGCGACCGGCCGCCGCTTTGGCGAACAGCCAGACCAGCAAGGCGATCGGTATCAACCAGAGCAGAATCATGCCGATGCCCATCAGGCCTCCTCCGTGATCGTATCCCCACATGGCAATGCCTCCATGAATGTGGTCAGGCTGGTTTCGGGGGCTCGCCCAGCGGCATGCCCATGCGGCCCTGCATCATCATCTCCATGCGTTTGGACATCATGTCGTGCTGGGAAACCTTGCCTTGTCCCATCATTCCCATGCCCCCCTGCATCATCGGACAGTCCATCATGCCCGATTGCATCCCCGTGGCCATGCCCATGTTCTCCTGCATCGTCTTCATATGCTCGTCCATGAGTTTCTGGCGTTTGTCGGCGGTCTTCGCTTTCGCCAGCCGCTGGAGCTGGGTGTGCATTCGGCCCAGGTTGTCCTGCATCTTTTGCACGGTCTTGCCATCCGCCTGCGCCTGGGTAGTTGGCGCCCCGCCGGGTTGCGCCGGGTGATGCGATTCCTCAGCGAATGCCGGCATGGCAAGGGCAAGTGAAACAGCAATTGCTGAAAGGGCGACGGTTCTCAAAAAATTCTCTTTGATCGATGTTGTGAAACGACTTCAAAGCCAGAAGTGCAGGCCCGCCACCCAGCGCGCTTCGCCGGAAGGACGAGAGAAAATCCGCTGTGTCGCATCAATTAATCCTCCCGGGGTTAATGACGTGCGTAAGTTGCGGTACTGCCGTCCTGGCGCACGAGGAAAATCTCGTAGGGCTGCTTGCCGGGCGCGTCCATGCCGGGTGCGCTCTGCGGCATTCCCGGGGAGACGAGGCCCTTGGCCTGCGGCTTCTCGGCGAGCAGGCGCTTGACGTCGGCGGCCGGCACGTGGCCCTCGATCAGGTAGCCGGCAACCTCGGCGGTGTGGCAGGAGCCCATCGCCGGTGGGACGCCCAGTCGCTGCTTGTGCGGGGTGACGTCGTTCATGTCCTGCGTGACGACCTTGAACCCGCTGGCCTTCATGTGATCCACCCAATTGCTGCAGCAGCCGCAGGTCGGTGTCTTGTAAACCTTGACGGTCGGCAGCGCTTCGGCCCCCCATACGGCAGGCGCGAACAGGGCAAGCAGGACTGTGGTGCGGATAGCGGGTTTCATGTGGGACTCCTTTGTGATTCGATGGGTTCAGTATGAACTGCGGACACCAACACCAGCCTGACCGCGGGATTACATTTCTGTCATTCTGCGGCGCAAGTAGGCATCATTTGAAATCGGTGGTATCGATCAATTTCGTCGCAAGAAGATGATGTAGGCAACGATGGTCATCACAGCGTAGTTGATAGACATAAACCACGGCGCATTCCATGCGATGCCATCGAATCCCCAGTAGGTCAGTGGATATAAGACGGGGGAAGGGTAGAACTCCGCCGAATGCGTAAATACATCTATCAGAATATGCGACCACCAACCCAATAGTGGAACCCAGAGGCGCCCCAGCCACAACCAAACGGCAGCAGTAATCGCGCCGGCCACCAAGGCACTGTGCATCACGCAATGCAGATGATGGGTAAGTTGATTGAGGTTGGGGGACAACGGAGGCTCAAAGCCCGGTGAAGCATTGACATAGGCAGTGAATATTTCCAGCCCATTTGCCGCGAATGGCGCCGCGATCATCAGGGGGAGCAAATGTATGAGATCGGGGGCAACCGCCAGCCCGATCGTCGCCATCTTCGTCTTTGTGTTTATGCGATGATATTTTCCGGCCCAAGCAATGCCGAGGCCAGCCCAAAGACCATGTGCAACGATGTCCAAGTTTTCGCTCCCGAAGTGTTCAACGGCGCGTTCCGTTCAGTGCGAGTGCCCGGCGTGCCCGTCCTGAGTAGAGAGCATCGGTTTGTCCAGTGGCGTGAAGCGAGCTTGTTCTGGAGACTTGTTCGGGAGCGTGACCGAAACGATAGCCTTCATATCCGGCGCTGAGGCGTAGGCGCCCGAACCCTTTAGTCGGTTGTCGCCATCCGGTATCAGGCTGACGGTGACCTTGGCTTTTCCGGAAAGGATGGTTACCGTACCTTTTGCACCTGCCGTCGGCACCTTTGTACCGGCATGGTCGGTGACATACACGACCACCGGGTTGTCCTTCGCTTCCTTGCTGTCCTTGGCGACTACCAGTTCGTAGTGATAGGCGCCGGCCATGCGCAACTGGCCGCCGTTGGGCGCTTTCTGGGTATCCAGGGCTTCGTCGGTGTGGGCAAGCAACGTCGGGCTCGCCAGAGCAAATGCACTGGCGGCAGCAATCAGGAACAGGGCTTTCTTCATGGCAAACATCTCCTTGGGCGGGTTGAAAGGGTCAGAAACTCTCTTTTTCCTGACTGGCCAACAGGCTATCCAGGGGACGTTGTCCCCATAGCCAGAACATCACCGGGGTCAGCAGCGTATCGAGCAAAGTGGAGCTGATAAGGCCACCGAAGATCACTACCGCCACCGGATGCAGCACTTCTTTGCCCGGAGCATCGGCCGAGAGCAGCAGCGGCATCAGCGCGAAGGCGGCGACCAGCGCGGTCATCAGCACCGGGGTGAGCCGCTCCAGCGACCCGCGCACGATCATGTGCTGACCGAAGGTTTCGCCTTCGAAGGCGCACAGATTGATGTAATGACTGATCTTGAGGATGCCATTGCGCGTGGCGATGCCGGTTAAGGTGATGAAGCCGACCAGCGCAGCGACCGACAGCGGCTGGCCGGAAATCCACAAGGCGATCACGCTGCCGATCAACGCCAGCGGGATGTTGCCCATGATGATCAGTGTCAGCGCCATCGAGCGGTAGCGGCTGTAGAGCACCATGAAGATCATCGTCAGCGACACCAGCGCCAGCAAGGTGATGAGTTTGGCAGCCTGCTCCTGCGCCTGGAACTGTCCTTCGAGCGCGGTGAAATAGCCCTCCGGGAGCGGCTTCGCGGCCAGCTCGGCGCGGATGTCGGCGATCACCTTTGACATGTCGCGGCCGTCGGTGTTGGCCGAGAGCACGATACGGCGACGTGAGTTTTCGCGGCTGACCTGGTTGGGACCATCGCTTTCCTCGACGCTGGCAATCTTGGACAGTGGGACGTAGCCCGTTGGCGTCTCGATCAACAGGTCGGCCAGCGCCTGCGGCCCGCGCGCGGATTCCGGCAGGCGCACCAATAGATCGAAGCGGCGGTTGCCTTCGATGATCTGGGTGATTTTCTCGCCCTCGATCATCTGTTCCAGCCCACGCAACAAACTGCCGGGCGCCACGCCGTAGCGAGCTGCCTGCTCGTAGTCGAGGCGAATCTTGATCTGCGGGATCAGCACCTGCTTTTCGATCTGCAGATCGGCGACGCCGGGAATCCGTGCCAGCCGGTCGCGCATCTCGGCCGCCAGGCCGCGCAGGGTATCGAGATCGTCGCCGTAGATCTTCAGCGCAATCTGGGCGCGCACACCGGAAAGGAGGTGATCAAGCCGGTGCGAAATTGGCTGGCCGACGTTGGAGGCGGCCGGCAGGCTGGCAAGACGCTGCCGGATGTCGGCAATGATCTCTTCACGGCTGCGCGCCGAGGCTTTCAGGTCGACGTCCATTTCGGTGTAGTGCACGCCTTCCGCATGCTCATCGAGCTCCGCGCGGCCGGTGCGGCGTCCGAGCTGCGTGACCTCGGGCACTTGCATCACCAGTTGCTCGGCCAAAGTGCCGATGCTGTTGGATTCGGCGAGCGAGGTACCGGGATTGAGCAGGACATTGACCGTCAGCGTGCCCTCGTTGAAAGGCGGCAGGAAGGAGCGCGGAAAGAAGGGCACGCTCGCCGCGACGATGATGACCAGCGCCGCGGCCCCGGCCAGCAGGCGGCGTGCATGACCGAACGACCAATGCAGAAGCTTGGCATCCCAGCGCTTGAGCCAGATCACCAACGGGCTGTCCCCGGCGTGGAGCTGCTTCATCTGCGGCAGCAGGTAGTAGGCCATCACCGGCGTCAGCGTTACCGAAACGATCATGCTGGCGAGAATCGAGACGATGTAGGCGACGCCGAGCGGGGTAAACAGCCGGCCCTCGATGCCCGGCAGCACGAACAGCGGCACGAACACCAGGACGATGATCACGGTCGCATAGACGATGGCGGAGCGCACTTCCAGCGTCGCGGCGGCGATGACTTCCGCCACCGGGCGCGGCGAATCAGTGGCCCGGTTCAGCTTCAGACGTCGCAACACGTTCTCCACGCCGACCACCGCGTCATCCACCAGCTCGCCGATGGCGATGGCCAAACCGCCCAGCGTCATGGTGTTGATCGACAGGCCGAAGTAATGGAACACCAGCGCCGTAACGAGCAGCGACACCGGAATCGCCATCAACGAAATCAGCGTGGTGCGCACATTGAGCAGGAACACGAAGAGGATCACGGCCACCAGGATGGCGCCGTCGCGTAGTGCCTCTTCAACGTTGTTTACCGAATGCTCGATGAAGTCGGCCTGCTTGAACAGGAAGGACGGCGTATCGAATCCCTTGGGCAGGCTCTTGCCGAGCTCGGCCATTGCTTTCTCGACTTCGCGGGTCAGCTGGACGCTGTCGGCAGCCGGCTGTTTCTGCACCGACAAAATCACTGCCGGCTTGCCCTTGTAACTGCCGTCGCCGCGCTTGACGGCCGGGGCGAGTTTCACGTCCGCCACTTGCCGGAGCAGGATCGGCTGGCCATTCTTGGTCGCCACAACGAGATTTTGCAGGTTTTCAATGCGCGAGCTGCGGCCGATCTGGCGGATCAGGTATTCGCGGCCCTGGGCTTCAAGAAAGCCGCCGCTGGTGTTGGCGCCGAAGTCCTTCAGGGCGGCCTCCAGCTTCTCGCGCTCGATACCCAGCGCCTGCAACTGTGCCGGCTTGATCTCCACCCGGTATTGCCGCACCTCGCCACCGATCGGGATGACCTGGGCGACACCGGGAATCGTCAGCAGACGCGGACGCATCACCCAGTCTGCGTATTCGCGGACGGTCATCGGACTGATCTTGTCGGGATCGGCCGGGAGCGCGATCAGCAAAATCTCGCCCATGATCGACGAGATCGGCCCGAGCTGCGGCACGATGCCGGGCGGCAGGGCCTCGCGCACCAGATTCAGCCGCTCGGCAATCTGCTGACGGTTGCGATAAATGTCCGAACCCCATTCGAATTCGACATAGATGATCGACAGACCGATGCCTGACACCGAGCGGACGCGCGTCACGCCCGGCATGCCGTTCATGCTCGATTCGACCGGGAAGGTCACCAGTTGCTCGACCTCCTCAGGGGCCATGCCGCCGGCCTCGGTCATCAGCGTCACCGTTGGCTTGTTGAGGTCGGGGAAGACGTCGACCGGCATCTGCCGCAGGGTGATCGCACCGTAGATGATCAGCAGCAGTGAGATGCCGAGGACGATCAACCGCTGCTTGAGCGCGGTGTGAACGATGTAGTCGAACATATCAGCGCACCTGCGAGAGCAGCCCGGCGCCGACGGTCACCACGCGGTCGCCGTCATGCAGGCCGTCGAGGATGGCGACGTTGGCCGCATCGAGCGACTGGTGGCGAATCCGGCGGGCAACGAAGCGCTCAGCCTCGATATGCACCCAGACCGCCGTCTCGCCAGCACCGACTTGTGTCAGTGCCGTCCTCGGCGCAGTCGCACCCTTGACGCCTTGCTCGGTGCGGGCGAACACCTTGACCGGCTGACCGACGGCCACTGCCGCGTTGCGGTTTGTGATGCGAAACAGCAGGGGCAAAGCCTGCTCGCGCAGTTGCTGACCGCCGCCGACAAACTTGAGGTCCAGCGCCGTTTGATCTGCCAAGGCGCTGGCGGAAACCAGTGTCTTGGCGATGCCGACATCGTAAGCCAGCGCCTCCACGGCGAGGCGGGCGGGATCGACGATTTCAAACAGCACTTCCTTGGCGTCGACCACCTGCCCGGCCAGCAAGTGATGCGAGGCGCTGATGATGCCGGCTGCCGGTGCCACGAGGGGTTCGGCGGAGTCGATGCTGGCCCGGACATAGGCCCGCCGTTGCTGCAAGGCGGCATGCTCGATGCGCGCCGCCTCGATCTCCTTCTGCGGCACGGCGCCTTCGAGTTGCTCGAAGCGCTTCATCTTGCCCTTGGCGATGGCCAGTTGCGCTTCGAGTTCTGCGAGGCTGGCTTTCTGGTTGCCACGCTCGATGGCACCGCTGATCGGTCGCAGGTAGACCAGGACTTCGCCCTTGGCGACCTTTCTTCCGGCCGTCGGCATGCCCTTTGGGCCAGGGATGACGCTGCCGGCGAACATGGCCTGCACCCGACCGCTGGTTTCCGGATCGGGAATAATCTGGCCATTCAATTCGACCGTCGCCGCCAGTTCGGCGATACGCACCGGCTGGGTACGCAAGCCGAGCTGGCGTTGCACCGGCTTCGGCACGAACAGACTGCCGTCGGCCAACCGCTGCAGCGCTGCAGTCACCCCGGTTGTGCCTACCGCCGACACAGCGGCCGGCGCCTTCTTCTTGGCGTCCTGACTGTGATCTTCGTTCCCGTGAGCCAAGGCTGCCTCCGTGACCATACTTAATGCCAGCGCGGTCACCAGTACATGCAAATCGATCTTGCGCATCATCAAATCCCCTTCTTGGCGCGTTTGTGACGCCGAACGGCAAACCATATTCCGGTGATCAGCAGCAGCGCTCCGGGCAAAGCCCAGACGACCCACTCGCGCCAGCCGTGGGTATGCACCTCAGTGGTCACGGAGGCGGTGGTGTCCAGTGTGGCGCAGAGGAGATCGATACTGTCGCCGGCCTCGACGCTGATGGTCAGCGGGTGCATGGCCGGCGGCAGCGGTGTGGCGACATCGAGCACGTAGGTTCCGGGTGTGGTTTCGCTGGCCACGCCCTTCAGCCCCGCACCCTCGATTTCCACCTTGGCCTGCACCACGGGTTCGTTACTGGCGAAACGATCCACATACACCACCAGCTTCTTGCCTTCGAGCGACGTGACGACTTCGAATTCCTCTGTCGCTGCGGCGGCACGGGGCTCGACCGCCTGGGTAACAGGGGGCGGCGGTGCGCCGTGATCCTCCCCACCGTGGCCAAAAGCCGAGAAGGCCACGGAAAATAGAACAACGGCAACAGCATGTCTCACGGCAGCACCCCCATGGATTGGTTCAAACGCGATATCGCAGCGGCGCGGGCGACGCGCTGGCGGTCAAGAAAGGCATCGGCATCGAAGGCGGCGGAGCGAATGCGCAGCAAGGTCGTCAGATCGGATTCGCCTAGCGCAAAGGCTTTCTCGGCAAGGCGCAGGTTCTCGGCGGAAAGCTGGCGGCGCTCCTGCGCCATGGTGAACTGGCGTTCGGCCGATTGCAGGTTGCGCTGCGCGCGCTCGGCGTCGAGCCGGACCCGGGTGTGGGTACGCAGCAAATCGGCATCGGACTGATTCGCCTCGGCCTGTGCCGCCGACGTTTCCCGACGTACTTGCGAACCGGACGAGAACGGGATCTTGAGTTTGATGCCTACGTTGTTGGAATAGGAGTCGGCAAAGTCGTCCCGCTCGCGCACGACCCGCAGCGTCAGTTCCGGCGCGGCACGACGCGACTCATCCGCGACCTTGACGCGCGCACGGGCGCTGCGCGCGGCGGCGGCGGTAACAGCCAGCAAGGGATGAGATGCGGCTGAATCGCCGGTTTCATCCGCCAGTCGTCGCGTTGTCGGCGACTCTTCGTCCAGATTCTTCGGGGCAGGAGAACCAGTAAGGACTTGTACGGCCTGCTCGGCCTGGAGCAGGTTTGCTTCCGCTTCGATCAATTCGGCATTGGCGGCATGGGTCTCGGATTGCGCGAGGTTGGCATCGATGCGCGACAGTTCGCCCACCTTGTAGCGCCGCATGACGTCGGTTTCCAAAGCGCGGGCGGTTTCCAGACGACGCGAGGCCAGAACCTTGGCACTGCGGGCTGCGGCCAACGCCCACCATGCCTCCCGCACTTCGCCGCTGACCTCCAGACGCACGGCGGTGCGTCTGGCAACGGCTTCGTCAATGCGACTGCTTGCCTCGGCTTCGCGCGCCGCTTTCTGGCCGGGCAGCCACAACGGCACCGCCAGTTCGACCTCGTATTCCTGCTTGCCCTGATTGCGGTCGAACCGGTCGTTCAAGTTGCCGATGCTGACCGAACCTGGCTCGGGCGTCAGCCCAGCCGCGACATCCTGCGCTGCGCGTGCTTCGGCCTCGCGGGCATCCAATCCGGCGGCTTGCGGGTTCAAGTGCCAGGCCTGTTCGACGGCTGTCGCCAGTCCGGATTTTGGCGTTTCTGCCGCCTGTACGGATAGACCGGCAAGCAGTACGGTGGCGCAAACTGCCGCTCGCCTCAGTTGGCGGAATTGATGAAACCTCACGGGTTTCATGACTGCCGGGAAGAAAGAAGCAGGAATAGGCGACGGCCCGCAATTTCCTGACGATTTCGAGTATGAGTTTCCACAGCGTTCGCTCCTGTTCGACGATGAGCGAATTCTGCGTAACACCAGTTAACGCCATGCTGACCTTCAGATTACATTTCGGTAATCTTGGGGGATTGCCTAAGTTGCCGGCGCAGAATAGCCCAAATTGCAACACGGGAGATGCACATGAAAATACTGGTGGTCGAAGACGAGATCAAAACCGGGGATTACCTGCGACAAGGCCTGACCGAAGCCGGGTTCGTTGTCGACCTGGCGCGTGATGGCCTTGATGGGTTGCATCTCGCTCAGACCGATGCCTATGACCTGGCGATACTGGATGTCATGCTGCCCGGTATCGACGGCTGGGCGGTGTTACAGGGCATTCGCAGGGCCGGCAAGGACATGCCGGTATTGTTCCTGACGGCCCGCGATCAGGTGCAGGATCGTGTGCACGGCCTGGAGTTAGGGGCGGACGATTACATGGTGAAGCCCTTCGCTTTCGCCGAACTGTTGGCGCGCGTGCGTATCCATCTGCGGCGCGGCAGCAAGACGAAGGAGTCCGAGTATCTGCGCGCAGCCGATCTAGAACTCGACCTGATGCGGCGGCGCGTCACCCGCGCCGGCAGGCGAATCGACCTGACGGTGAAGGAGTTCGCTCTGCTCGAATTGCTGTTGCGACGGCAGGGCGAAGTGCTGCCGCGCTCGCTGATCGCCTCTCAGGTGTGGGACATGAACTTCGACAGTGACACCAACGTTATCGAGGTGGCGATCAAGCGTTTGCGGCTCAAGATCGACGAAGACTTCGAACTCAAGCTGATCCGCACCGTTCGTGGAATGGGGTATGTGTTGGAGATCGCCGAGTGAAATCAGCCGGACGCAAATCCATCATTTTCCGCCTGACGCTGCTATTCGCTTCGGCATCGACCGCCGTCCTGCTTGTGCTTGGGCTTTTGATCGGCAATTCAGTCGAGCACCATTTCGAAGTGCAGGACATGGAGGTACTGACCGGCAAACTGGAACTGACCCGGCACGCGCTGGAAAAGGTTCATTCGCAAAGCGACCTAGATGCTTTGCCACAGCAACTGGATGACTCCCTGGTGGGGCATCATGGCCTGGCGGTCATTGTGGTGGCGCCTTCAGGACAAACCCTGTTTGTTACCAGTGGTGCCGAGTTTCCACAGGTCTTGCTTGCGCGAAGCCCTGATATGACCAACTCGGGTCCGATCATCTGGAAATCGACGGATCACATACCGCTGCGCGGGATTTCGGCGATGGTCAAAACCGGCATCGAGGGGGCGAAACCTGCCGTCGTTGCCGTAGCGACGGACATATCGAAGCACGAACACTTCATGAGTTGGTTTCGATTCACATTATGGTCTGTCGTGATTCTGGCTGCACTCATGACCGGATTTCTCGGCTGGGTGGCTGTCAGACGCGGGTTGGCGCCATTGCACGCGATCAAGCTGGAGGCAGCGGCCATTACAGCGGATCGCCTGCACTCCAGGTTAGCTACCGAATCGATCCCGATCGAACTGGTGGATCTTGCCGAGACTCTGAACCAGATGCTAGCCCGTCTGGAGGATTCTTTCCGGCGGTTGTCGGATTTCTCCTCGGATATTGCCCACGAACTGCGAACGCCGGTGAGCAATCTGCTGACGCAGACCCAAGTCATGCTCTTGCGTGTCAGGACGATTGACGAATATCAGGATGTACTTGCGTCAAACGCGGAGGAACTGGAGCGCATGGCGAAAATGATCGCCGACATGCTGTTCCTCGCCAAGGCCGACAATAACCTCGTGGTACCAAATCTCGAGGCCGTTGATCTTCGGGCAGAGGCGGAAGGATTAGCCTCGTTCTACGAGGCTGTCGCCGAGGAAAACAGCGTTGCTCTGACTGTAGACGGGAGCGCTACCGTAACCGGAGACCGGTTGATGTTGCGTAGAGCCATCGGCAACTTGCTGTCGAATGCCTTTGGGCATACCCCCCGAGGAGGTTACGTACGAATTCAGATCGGCAAGAATGAAGACCGAATGGCAACGATCCAGGTTGAAAACTCCGGCGAGACGATCTCGCCAGAACATCTGCCGCGTCTCTTTGACCGTTTCTACCGGGCAGACCCTTCAAGGAAACGCCTTGCCGATGGAGTTGGTCTGGGGCTGGCGCTCACACGCTCGATCATTCAAGCGCATGGAGGATCCGTATCGGTTCGGTCGGCCGATGGGGTCACCATATTTGAGCTGCAAATGTAGCCAAGACCGCCTTTGATACAGACTTCTGGGTTATGGCCGGTGTGTCGACCGCATACCGGGCGTTTGTGCATCAGGGGCGCAACGATAAGTTGCTGCGGCGTTCATAGGGACTGCACCCGAGATGTTCGCCAAAGCTTGTCCAGGCCAGCAGCACCGAACTGCGACAGGAAATGCGTTCACTGCTTTCTCGTTACTGCCAAACGGAAGCAGCCCCCGAAGGAGCCGCTTCACGATCAGAGGAATCGGCTGTTTAGCCTCAGCCTCCTTTGTGCCCTTTGTTGATCAGGGAATTCAGACGCGCGACCTCGTCACTCTGCGTCGTGATTTTCCGTCCATCACTGGTCTCTACCTCCGTGCCCGGAGTCGTTCGAGTGGCACGACCGTACCGGTCCTCGATCGCCATTTTCCCATCATTGAAGATGTAAAGGGTTGCCCCGTTTTTCAGATCGACAACCTGTTTCGCTTCGGCACGGGCAGCATCATCGGCAAACGCGGTTGTCGCACCTGAGGTGCTCAAGACCGCAATCAGGGCCAGTTTGGCAAGCTTGGTTTTCATGGTTTACTCCTTGTGAGATGGGTTGATTCCATCGGGCATATCTCGTCCGACGGTGATGCCATCTTAGGAGACGCATACCAACAGGGAGGTGACCAGGAAATCACGTTTCAATCAGCATTCGTTTGGCTATGAGGTTTTGTTGAGGTGGCTGAATGAATCGCCGTTGAATGACAGCATACCGACCTCATTGCTGACAGATTGGGATCGCAGGTTCAAGGTCAGCTCCGGCCGAGCTGCAGCCGGCGCCCAGGTCACAGTGTCCGTCAGCTTGCGGATCAGGAAGCCGCCAAAGAGCTTGTAAACATCATCAGGCAGCAATGGGTCGTTATGCAAAGCGACCCTTATGGAAAGCTTTGCATAAGGGTCGGTGGCAGCCGGTGGCCCAAAAAATGTGAACGACTGCTTCCCGTCTGACCCGGCCGGTGATGCTCGGCCTCGGCGGTTTCCCATCGAGCTGGTCGCTCCAGGAC
>ERZ761602.3733-NODE-3733-length-20936-cov-354.953690_pt1 | contig 20936 bp, 21 predicted proteins | sample MGYA00512165_ERZ761602 | MGnify/ENA primary metagenome ERZ761602 (study PRJEB28899, sample SAMN02445085) | bioreactor sludge metagenome | biome: EBPR sludge; isolation source: Thorneside wastewater treatment plant | place: Australia: Brisbane, Thorneside...
CTTTGCTCTCGTCTAGAGTGCCATCCAGGTTTCCTGCGAGATCAGGAAATCTGAACTGGCCAGGTGCATAGCTCCGAAGAGCGGCGCAAGCGACGGTTGTGAATCGGTTGGCATTCCTTGACCAGTCGCGATTCCAGCAGCAGGGCGCCGAGTTCGCCGACCGTCTCATGCCAGTGAACGCGACGCACCTCTTGGCTGAGGCGCATCTCCTTGTAATCACGCAGATCGGACGCGAAGTGAGCCCGCACGCGCTGACGCAGGTTGACGCTTTTCCCCACGTACAGCAGCGCGTCGTTGTCGCCGTAGAACAGGTACACCCCGGGGGATTCGGGCAGATCGTCGAGCATCGCAGGATCGAGATGGGGCGGCAGGCTGGGGCGTTTGAGCTGCTGACGGACGGCCTCGGCCAGAGCCTCTTCGCCGCGATCCCGTTTCAACAGGCACCAGAACTGCCAAAGCAGGTGGGCGTCGGCCAAGGCGCCGTAGCGGTCGCCCGCCGCCAGATCACGACGGATCATGAGACTGTCCCGTTCGTGTTTCCGGTGTGCCGGGAAGAGCTTGCGAGACAGGCGCACAGTACACAGCACGTCGGCCCGGAAGGACTTCCCCAGACGCTGGAATTCACTCTTGACGAAGCCGTAGTTGAAGCGGGCATGGCGGGCGATCAAAAGACGCCCATGCAGGCGACCGGCCAGTTCTGCCGCGACCTGAGCGAAGGGAGGCGCGTCGACTACCGTCTCGTTGCGAATGCCGTTGAGTTGCTGGATGAACTCAGGGATCGGTCGCTGTGGGTTGACAAGGGTGCTCCAGGTCGAGACTTGGTCACCCTCTGCTTCGAGCACATCGATCCGCGTGATGCGGTCCCGTAGCGGATTGGCCCCGGTGGTTTCCAGGGCGATGAAGGCAAGCCGCGCGGGAATCACGGGGTCAGGTCCGGTGCCCGGCCGAGCCAACGATTGAGCGATCTCCCTGCCAGGGTAGCCGACCATCCGGACAAGCCGCTCACAGGCGATCCAGCGAGTTGCGTAGCCCGTCTGCCTGCTCCTGTAGGGCACGCCGCGTCGCCTCGTTCATTTTCGCCAACTGCCGATAGACCAGGCCGAGGCGCCGAAGTGCGGCAGGGCCTTCTCGATGAAGGCGTCGAGCTGCTGCAAGGCTTCGGCGCGATTGAGCGGCCAGGCCAGCTGCGCCGCGTTGGCGTCGCCGAAACTGTTGACGCCTGCTGAGACGATCGTCTGCCAGAGCGCCGAATGATCGTGCGGCGCCCGGAAGTCGGCGGGTTCGGACGGTAGCCCTGGCCAGGGCTTGCGGTTGTCGTGGTCGAAGTTCCACTGGCCGCCAACGGGTTGGCTGTCGTCGTTGATCAGCACTCGATGTTGCACCCGCATATGGCGGTAAAAGTGCTCCATCACCCATTGCCTGCGCCCGGAAAACAGCCGCCCTGCCTCGTCGCGCAGGGTATAGAAATGCTCGCTGTCTACCATTCGGCAGGGGATCGATTGACGCCGCGCATAGTTGGCCAGTTGCGCGTCGAGTCGCCATTCGTCGGGTGCCTGGTATTCAAGGACGCGAACGCTGAACCGAACGATCAGCGTATCGAGGTTGTCCGGCAGCGCTTGCCGGTTGTCCGGATCATCGATGCTCAGGTAGTACACGCTGTGTCCGGCCGCACGCAACTGCCGTGCCAACTCGCGCATCGCAGCAAAGATGGCGATGACTTTCTGCGCGTGATGCAGCACGTAGTCGGTTTCCTGGCGCATTTCCATGAAGACGTACAAGACGTCGTCGCGCTGCTGCTCGAACCAGGTGTGCCGTGGATTGAGCTGGTCCCCGAGAATCAGCCGAAGGGTCGTGCCGGGGTTCATCCTGCTTCCATCCTTGTGTCGGCGCTCAGCATCGCGCGAGGGAGCGCAATACCTGTTCGGCCAGCATCCGGCCGCTGCGCCAGGCACCCTCCACTTTGCCACCGTTGAGCCAGTCTCCGCACAGCCCCAGGCCAATCTCTGGACGCCAGGCGCAACCCTCGGCCAGGGGCGGCTCGGTGTCGGCGTAACGCCAGCGATGCGCAGTCCACTCTTGTGGGGCCGGACCGCCCAGTTGGCCAAAGGCGCAGAGAAGGGCTGCGGCGACGCCTGCGGAATCGTCTTCCAGATGCGCTTCGCTCCATTCTGCGCAGGCGTGCAGCAGCCAGCTTTCCTCGCCGCTGCGGCCCGGCTTGCTACTGTTGCGGGCGATCCAGCGCAGGGGGCCCTGGTTGACGAAGGCGGCATCGAACGGCAGGTCGACCGGTGCGGCAAAGCGCAGCATCAGCGCCCAACAGCCGCGCATGACGGCGCTGCCGGCCAGCGCCGCCAACTCGGGAGCCGGTTGCTGCAGCAAGGCTGCCGCCTGCGGCGCCGGGACGGCCAGCAGGACGGCCGCGAAGCGCGTCTCCAGCCAACCGTGTTCAGCCGAAAAGACCTGCCAGCCCTGCAACTGGCGCTTGAGCTGCCGGATGCTCGCCGGCGCATGCAGGCGCAGTTTGCTGGCGAGATGACGGGCAGGCGCCGTCATGGCGGGCATGCCGACAAAGCGCTCGACCGTCGACTCGCGTCCTGCCGGCGAATCGCCGTCAAACAGCCATAGTCGGGGAGCCCACAAGGCCGCGACCCCGGCCTGCTGCCAGCGCGCCACTTCGGCACGGAAGTCGGGATGGCGAGCGGTGAAATACTGGGCACCGTGGTCGCATTGCCAGTCTTCGCCTCGCCGTGTGCTCATGCGTCCCCCCGCGCCGCGACTCTTGTCGAACAGACTGACTTCGAGGCCAGCCTGCTGCACTTGCGAGGCACAGGACAGGCCGGCGATGCCGGCGCCGATCAGCGCAACACGCGGCGTCGGATTCATGGTTTTCCTGTCAATTGTCGACGCCCGATCTTGAGCTATCGCCTCTATTCATGGTTGCGGGAATGTTGTCATGGACAAATTGCATTGTATCGCCTATATTCTTTTCAGAGGTGGGTTAATTGAACGTTGTGTTGCATTGTTGTCCACAACAATGTCCGTATGGCATTTTCGGGCCTGTCAAAGCGCCCTGCGCTGGGGCAGGTCTGGGCGCCTGGGGGGCAGCAGAAGGACTGACGAGGAGATGTCATGGAGAAAGTGGTTTTGGTCACGGGAGCGGCAGGCGGGCTGGGTCAATCGGTGGCGGCCAGGCTGGTTGAGGCGGGCTGGCGTCTGATCGTGACCAGCCGGGATGGCGAGCGCCTGGCCGGCAGCTATGGGGACAACCATCTTCAGGTGGTCGCTGACTGCTCCAGCGTCGCGGGATCACGCCACATTTTCGAGGTCGCCAAAGCGCACCAGATGCTGCCGACGGCCTTCGCGCACTGCGTCGGCAACATCCGCCTGGGGGCACTGCATCGGGTGAGCGAGGGTGACTTTGCTGCCTGCCTCAACGCCAATCTGATCAGTGCCTTCCATACCCTGGCGGTTTTCGTCGGCGCCTTGCGCGACGCCAAGTCTCCGGGATCGGCGGTGCTGGTTTCGTCGGCTGCTGCACGCATCGGCACTCCCAATCACGAGGCGGTAGCGGCCGCCAAGGCCGGCGTCGAAGGACTGGTACGCAGTGCGGCGGCGACCTATGCGGGCAACGGCATCCGCATCAACGCCGTCGCTCCCGGCATCATGGACACGCCGGCAGCGACCTCCATATTGGGCACATCAATGGGCCGCGACGCAGCGGCTCGCCAGTACCCCTTGCCGGGCATTGGTTCAGCCGACGAACTGGCCGAACTGATGGTCTGGCTGCTCTCGGACAAGGCGGCGCGGGTGACGGGCCAGGTGTGGTCGATGGACGCCGGCTTTTCCACCATTCGGCCACTGGTCAGGTGAGGCGGCATGGAGCACTCTCGGCCTGATCCCATTCCGCGCAGGGTTGCCTTGCTCGGCTACGGCGGACTGCTGCCCTTGCTCGTCCTGGCATCCGCCAGCCACTTTCCGGCCTGGTACCTGCCGTTGCGCTTCCGGCTGACTACCGTGGGGTGCCTTTGCCTGACCGCAGGGGCTTTCGCTGAAACCGCTTGATCTTCCAACACCCATCGAGCAAGGGAGCAACGATGAACGCCTTCAACAGACTTCCGGGATTCGTTCAGACGCCGGCTGGGCGAGAGCGCGACGTACTGCGGCTGTTACCCCGCGTGCTGGTTTTCGGCACGCTGCTTCTGGCCCTGCCGTCGCTTGCCGCGAGGATCTTCTTCGGGGACGGGGATGCGGTGGAAGCCTCAACTCGTGTCCAGACGGTCGACATTCTTGCCATCAGTGTCCTGGTCCTGCACTGGACCGCGGTGCTGACGGTAGCGATAGCTGCATTGATCGTCATGGTGATGAAAGGTCCCGCTTACGTGGCGGACGCTTATCCTGTCGAGGATTCGGAAAGCCCGGATTCTTCGGATTGCCGCTAGCAGACCTTGTGGCGAAGGTTTGTTTGCCCGGTGTTCCGGGCTACTGTCGGATCGGATGGGAGTCGAGGCCACATGGTCGGCGATGAGCGAAGCAGACGAGATGCAGGTACCTCGGCCGTTCCTGGCGGACGTTGGTCCAGGTTTGCCCGGCTGGGTGCTCTCGCCGGCGGTGTTGCCGGCAGCATGCTGGCCGAAGGCACGCGACAATTCGCCCAAGGCAAGCGTCCGCGAGTCGGTGACCTGCTGCTGACGCCTGCAAACGTCCGTCGCGTTGCCGATCAGCTTGCCCAGTTGCGCGGTGCGGCGATGAAGTTGGGGCAGTTGTTGTCCATGGATGCAGGCGATCTATTGCCGCCGGAGCTTGGCGCTATCCTGGCGCGCTTGCGCGCCGACGCCAGAGCCATGCCTCCGAGTCAGTTGTCCAGCGTGCTCGATGCTCAGTGGGGACATGGCTGGGAACGTCATTTCCGGCAGTTCGCCTCTACGCCGGTGGCGGCAGCGTCGATTGGCCAGGTCCATCTGGCGCAGACGAAGGACGGGCGGCGCCTGGCCATAAAAGTGCAGTATCCCGGTGTTCGCCAGAGTATCGACAGCGACGTCGACAATGTCGCCACCCTGCTGCGCATTTCCGGACTTTTGCCGCATGGTCTGGATGTCGGGTTGCTGCTGCACGAGACAAAGCGCCAGTTGCACGCCGAAGCCGATTATCTAGGCGAGGGCGCCTGGCTTCGCCGCTACGCTGGGCTGCTCGCCGATGCGCCCGAGTTCATGCTGCCCGAGGTGCACGCCGACCTGACGACGGAAAGCGTCCTGGCGATGTCCTGCATGGGCGGCGAGCCGGTCGAATCCTTGCTGGATGCCCCGCAAGCGGAGCGCGATCGTGTGGCAGGGTTGCTGTTCGCGCTGCTCTTCCGAGAGATATTCGAATTCCGATTGATCCAGACCGACCCAAATTTCGCCAACTATCGCTACGACACTGCGACCCGCCAATTGATTCTGCTCGACTTCGGTGCCACACGCCGCTACCCGGCAGCCATCGTCGATGCCTATCGCCGGCTGATGGCGAGTGCCGTCGCCGGAGACCGGCAGGAAATGAGCGTTGCCGCCAGCGCCATCGGCTATTTTCGGGCTGACATCGGGGAGCGGCAGCGGCAGCTCGTCCTTGATGTCTTTCTGCAAGCCTGCGAACCCTTACGCCACGCCGGTGCCTACGATTTCGGGCATTCGGATCTGCCAGCGCGCATCCGCGACGCCGGTCTGGCCTTGAGCACCGAAAGGGATTCCTGGCATACCCCTCCGGCAGATGCCCTGTTCCTGCACCGCAAGGCGGGCGGTCTCTATCTGCTGGCGGCAAAGCTCAAGGCGCGGGTGGATATTCGCGCCTTGTTCCTGCCTTATGCGTCGCGGCAGGTGCCGTCATGAGCCGGCAGCGAGATCCCGGATGCTCAGGTCTGCCGTCCGGTCTTCGCCGTGCGCTGTCCCGGGCCGGGGTTGGCCGAGGTGGATCACTGGCTGTTGTGCATAGACGCGAACAGGGAGCATGAAAGCGCTCATTTGCCGCTTCGACACGCCCGAGGCTGTTGCCGCCTGGTACGCCATCGATGATCGCGTGATGGGTGGGGTCTCGACCAGCGGAATGGCCCTTGATCGGGAAGGGCATGCCGTTTTCTCGGGAACGGTTTCCCTCGCCAACAACGGCGGCTTTGCGTCCGTTCGCTCACCGGTGATGGCGTCCGGCAGCGTGGGTGGCTCAGCCTGTCTGCTCAGCGTGCGCGGTGACGGCAAGCGCTACAGGTTCAGCATCCGGACCGGAGCCGAGTTCGACGGCATCAGTTACCAGGCGGCTTTGCAGCCACCTGCTGGCGAATGGACGATATTGCGACTCGCCACAGCCGACTTTGTCCCGACCTGGCGAGGACGCGTCGTCGATCACCTGCCACCACTTGACCCCGCATGCGCACAACAGGTCGGCCTTCTGATCGGCGATCGACAGTCGGGTCCGTTCAAGCTCGATCTGCGTGCGATTGAATTGGTTCGCTGAAGGAGGGACGACCATGCTCAGGCTGTTCATTCTTTGTCTTGCGGCCATGGCCTGCTCCTTGCCGGTGGGCGCCGATGAGCCGCCTGTGCCGCTTGGCGAACTGACCAAGCCAGGGCGGATACTGATGCTGAGGCATGCCCACGCGCCGGGGTTCGGCGACCCGCCGAATTTCGTCATCGGTGATTGTTCCACACAGCGCAATCTTGATGCCAGCGGTCGGGCTCAGGCACGACGGCTGGGAGACCGTCTGCGTGCGGTCGGCCTGGCGAAAGCAAGCGTCTTTTCGAGCCAGTGGTGCCGCGCACTCGAAACGGCCCGCCTGCTGGACCTTGGCCCGGTAGTGCCCTTGCCCGCGCTGAATTCCTTTTTCGAACGGCCGGACGATAGGCAAATGATTCTCGACGGCTTGCGGGCGTTCCTCGCCAAGTTGCCCGTCGATGGCCAGCCGGTGATCCTGGTCACCCATCAAGTCGTGGTGAACGCCTTCACCCAGGCAACGCCTCCCGCCAGTGGCGGCAGTGTCTTTCAGAGCAACGGGACCGGGGCACCCAAGTGGCTTGGCGCCATCCCGGTGGAGGCGCGGGAAGCTTTATGAACAAGCACTCCGGTCGACGCCCAAGCCTCGGAGTGTTGTCCTGATGACTGACACCGTCGGCGGAAGTTCTGGTCAGGCTGACGGCCCGAAACTGAACTGGTCGCCTTCGCCGCTGGCCCTGAGTTGATCGGTGATGTCATACTGCACGCCGAGGTAGTAAATGACCTTGCCCTCGCGATCCAGCAGCGGGCGAATCGACAGTCGATTGAAGAACAACTCACCGCTCTTGCGATAGTTACGCAAGGTCACCACGCAGCCCTCATTTTTCGCGAGCGCCGCGCGGATCACGGCCAATGCTGGCTGTTCGCGCTCTTCTCCCTGCAAGAAGCGACAGTTGCGGCCGACAATCTCTCCTTGCGAGTAGCCGGATATCTCCTCGAAGACCTTGTTGGCATAGACAATGGGGTTGTCGGGCAAGTCCGGGTCGGACAGGGTGATGCCATTGACACAGGCATCGAGAATCTGGGTAAGAACGTAGGGAATCAAACCATCGTCTTTCGCCGTCGTGAACATCAGAGCCTCCGTGGACGTCAAATCTCGCAGCAATGCGATTGCTCTTGCACTGCTAGCCGTTGTTCAGCATTTCCTTTTCGATCAGCAGCTTGAGCTTTCTTACCGTCCGCTTGACCCCATCCTGCAGCGCGATGCGCACCAGTTTTTCGAATGGGCGGACGCGCGGCTCCAGCGCTTGCAGCTCGAAGCTGAAGGTCAGCGACGTGGATGAACCACGGTCGTCGAATTCGTAGATCGAGCAATAGGGAGCCGAAACGCCCTTGAAACAGACGCGCTTGAGTGGCTCGAGTTCGGCCACCTCAAAAACGGATTCGGACTTGTGGCCCTGATCGACACGGACTTGGCGGGCCTGGAAACCCACCTGCACCGGGCCGACCGAGAGCGGCTCGAGACGCACCACTTCCGGCGACCAGCGGGGATAGTTGGTCACGAAATCAACGGCGACAAACTGATAGACCCGGTCGATCTCATCAAACACCAGAACTTCCGCTGTAGCGGTGATCATTGGCCATCCTTCGCCATCGTTGCGTCGTGCTGCCTGCATCGATTCAGAAACGCTGGGCTGAGTGCCGCGTGCCCGGTTGCCGGCATCAACCGCGTCATTCTAAGTCGTTCTGGTCCGGCTGTCCGCGCCTGCTGCACCGACCTCATGACTCTTGCGTCGGGCAGAGAACCGCTTACGCCATCGAACGCCGATCGCGCGTGCGCGCAGCGCGCCGCCGTCACCTGAGCTGCGGCAGCGCACGGCTGCCGCAGCTCGCGCGAACCGTGCCGCGAGATTGCGGGTACAATCGACGGGCACTTGCCGAGGGACTTTCACCATGCGCTTCTCCGGATCAACCACTTACGTTACCACCCGCGACCTGAATCTGGCGGTCAACGCCGCCATCACCCTGCAGCGACCGCTGCTGATCAAGGGCGAGCCCGGCACCGGCAAGACCATGCTCGCCGAGGAAGTGGCGGCGGCGCTTGGCCTGCCGCTCTTCCAGTGGCACATCAAGTCGACCACCAAGGCGCAGCAGGGTCTCTACGAGTACGACGCGGTTTCGCGCCTGCGCGACTCGCAGCTGGGTGAGGCGCGGGTTGCCGACATCGGCAGCTACATCGTCAAGGGAGTCCTGTGGCAGGCGTTCGAATGCGAAACGGCGTCGGTGGTGCTGATCGACGAGATCGACAAGGCGGACATCGAGTTTCCCAATGACCTGCTGCGCGAGCTCGACCGGATGGAGTTCTTTGTCTACGAGACGCGGCAGACCGTTCGCGCCCGCCAGCGGCCGGTCGTCTTCATCACTTCGAACAACGAGAAGGAACTGCCTGACGCCTTCCTTCGCCGCTGCTTTTTCCACTACATCCGCTTCCCCGACAAGGAGACGATGAAGTCGATCGTCGATGTCCATTTCCCCGGCCTCAAGCCGGCGCTGCTGCGCGAGGCGCTCGAGGTCTTTTTTGAACTGCGCGAGATTCCGGGCCTGAAGAAGAAGCCCTCGACCTCGGAACTGCTCGACTGGCTGAAGCTCCTTCTGGCCGAGGACATTCCTCCCGACGTCCTGCGCAGCAAGGACCAGAAGGCCGCCATACCACCGCTGCATGGCGCCCTGCTGAAGAACGAGCAGGACGTGCATCTCTTCGAGCGTCTGATCTTCATGGCGCGCCACAACCGCTGAGGCCGCGCCGTGCACGGTGCCGATGACCGCCGACGATGCTGATCGACTTCTTCCTGCACCTCAAGGCGAGCCGCCTGCCGGTGTCGATCAATGAGTTCCTGGCGCTGCTCGAAGCGCTGCAGCAGCACGTCATCGAGCACAGCATCGACGACTTCTACCTTCTTGCGCGCGCCGTTCTCGTCAAGGACGAAAGCCACTTCGACAAGTTCGACCGGGCTTTTGGCGAGTACTTCAAGGGCGTCGAGGCGCTGCCTGGAATGGAAGTGCTGATCCCGGAAGACTGGCTGCGGCGGGCGGTCCGGAAGCACCTCAGCGACGCCGAACGGGCCCAGCTCGAGAAGCTCGGCTGGGAGAAGCTGATGGAGACCTTCAGGCAGCGCCTGGCCGAGCAGAAGGAGCGTCACTCCGGCGGCAACAAGTGGATCGGCAGCGGCGGCAGTTCACCCTTCGGCCATGGCGGTACGCATCCCGAAGGGATCCGGCTGGGCGGCCGGAGCGAGAACCGGTCGGCGGTGAAGGTCTGGGAGAAGCGGGAGTACCGCAACCTCGACGACAGCGTCGAACTCGGCACGCGCAACATCAAGGTCGCGCTGCGCCGCCTGCGCCGCTTCGCGCGCGAGGGCGCTGCCGAGGAACTCGACCTCGAAGGAACGATCGCCGGCACGGCGCGCAACGCCGGCTGGCTCGACCTGAAACTGCGGCCGGAGCGGCACAACGCCGTCAAGGTGCTGCTGCTGCTCGACATCGGCGGCTCGATGGATGATCACATCCGCGTCTGCGAGGAGCTTTTCTCCGCTTGCCGCAGCGAGTTCAAGCACCTCGAACACTACTACTTCCACAACTGCGTTTACGACTACCTGTGGCGCGACAACCGCCGTCGCCACAGCGAGCGGATCCCGACGCACGACGTACTGCACAAGTACGGCAACGACTACAAGCTGATCTTCGTCGGCGACGCCTCGATGAGCCCCTACGAGCTGCTGCAAGCCAACGGCAGCATCGAGTTCAACAATGCCGAACCCGGTGCCGCCTGGTTGCGCCGTCTCACAGACACCTGGCCGCACAGCATCTGGCTCAACCCCGAATCAGAGCATTCGTGGCCGTACCGGCAATCGACCTCGCTGATCCACAATCTGCTCGGCGGCCGCATGTTCCCGCTGACGCTCGACGGGCTCGAGCGGGGGATGCGTCTGCTGAGCAAGTAGCCGCACGCATCGTGCTCCCCGCCGACGCTTCAGGGCAGTTGGCTGCCGTCGCGTCCGATCACCTGCTGGTGGCTGTAGTCGGTCGCCGGCGGGCGAGCGACCGTGCCGCGCGCCTGCAGGTAATCGACGAAGGTCTGCGTATAGTTGAGATAGGTGTTGATGCTGCGGCCTGCCTGGTTGAGGCCGGCGAGCGTCGCGTAGCCGTCACCGCCGGTTGCCAGATAATCGCTGGTGACCAGCGTGTAGTTCCGCTGCGGGTCGAGGGGCTGCCAGGTCTCGCTGCCCTTCGCCAGGACCTCGATCCGGCTGAAACGACGCCCGCGCGGCTGTGTCAGGTCGAGCCGCCAGCGCAGGCCGGCAGCGTAGGGGTGCGAGCCATCCGAACCGCCACTGTCGAGGTAGTTGCCGACGCCATCTTCGAGGACTTCGACGAGTTGGCGACCACTGAGCTGCACTTCGTAGAGGACGTTGGTGTAGGGCAGGACGCTGTACGCGGTGCTGTAGCTGACATCGCCCGGTGGCAGCGGCGCGCGGATGCCGCCGCCATTCTGCAGCGCGACGTCAGCGAGCTTGCTGGCCTGGCGATAGGCTTCGGCGACCGCTTGCGCGATGTCGCTGCCGCGCGCCAGCCGGTTCGCGTTCTCGCAGCCAGTGACGCCGCTGCTGCGGTTGGTCGCTTCGCCGGGAACCCGCACCAGGCAGAGCGATTCGGTGGCTGTGCCGATCCTCTGCCGTTTCATGTCGTCGAGGCGGCTGGCGTAGCGCGCGAGCTCCGCCTGCGCGAGCGGGTCGGGCGTGACGATACGGGCGCCGGAGCCCTGCAGCGCGTCGACGATGCGGCTGCGCGTCGCCGCGTTGATGGCGACGAAGGCGTTGCTGGCATCCTTCTGCCGGAAGTCGTCGCCGAGCGGCAGCGTCACCGAGCCGCTGCAGCTCGCGACGGCTGCGCGCTCGTCAAAGCGCACCTCCAGCAGGCCGAAGACCTTGGCGTATTCCCAGGCTTGGCCGATACAGACCGGATCGCCGTCGCGGTTGCTGACGACGGTCGGGTAGGGCCCCGCCGCCGCGGTGATGCCGATCGCTGAAAAGTCGCCGAGCAGGGTATGCGAATCACCACCGATGATGACATCGACCTCGCTGAGTCGTGCCGCCATCGCCTTGTCGGCCTCGTAGCCCTGGTGGGTGACGAGAATGATGTGACGGATGCCGCGTTCGCGCAGGCCGTCGATCGTCCGCTGCGCCGTCTCGACTTCGTCGAGGAAGCGGGTCGTCGGCAGCGGGCGCGACGAGTTCATCGTCTTGCCGCGCACCTCGATGCCGATGATGCCAACGGTGGTGTTGCCGAACTGCCGCAAGAGATAAGGCTGAAGGTAGTCGTTGCCGCGCATCGGCGCCAATGGCGAGCCGATCGCCGGCTCGACGTTGGCGGCGAGAACGGCTGTCCGGCACGGTCCCTTGCGCAGGTGGTCGAGAAAGCGCCGCAGCCCGGCGTCGCCTTCGTCGAACTCGTGGTTGCCGAGCTCGAAGGCATCAAAACAGACGGTGTTCATCAGTGCCGCGTCCGCCTCGCCGTTGTACAGCGTGTGGTACAGCGTGCCGGTCATCGCGTCGCCAGCGTGGATCTTCAGCAGGTTCGGCAGCCCCGAGCTGGCCCGGAAGAGCGTCGTCAGCCGGGGAAAGCCGCCCACCTCGACACGTGTCGGCACGCCGTCGAGCCGCAGTTCGAAGTCGGGCTGCGGCTCGAGGTTGGAGTGGTGATCGTTGATGTGGGCGATGTGGATCTCGAGACCGGTCGACGGGCCGGGGGCTGGCGGTGCGGTCGTCTGGCAGGCGGCAAGCACGCAGCTGAGGACGAGCAGGCCGGAAGACAGACGGGCGGGGCAGGACTGGTGGCGCATGACGGTGGTCCGGCGGGCTGGCTCGGCGAGGCAGCAGGGGTTGCGGGATGAAACCACAGCATAAACCCTGCCGCTCGCGTCTGCCAGCGCTCTGGCTGTCGTGCCGGCGGCGGCATCTGGCCGCGCCGCACGTTCGCCGGTGCCGTTATCGCGCGGTGCCCGTGCCCGCGGCGAACGCCGGCTCCGGTCTTGGTGATTGCGCGGGCTGCTGTTAGACTGGTTCGCGGCCAGTGGCGAATGCGGTGCGCTCTGGCGGGCCGGTTCGCGCAGCGCCAATCGGCGCGGGGCACTCACACTCAGGGAGAAGGAAATGGGATTGTTCGACTTCGTCAAGGCAGCCGGCGAGAAGCTGTTTCGTGCCGGCGACACCGACTCGGCAGCAGCGGCAGCGGCTGCTGCGCCCGATGATCAGGCGGCGCAGGCGCACCTGGACGAGCTGAATCGAACGGCTGGCGACGCGATCGAGGCGTACATCAACACGCAGGGCCTGGCGGTGACCGGTCTGACGGTGACCTTCGATGGCGCCAGAGGTGCGGCGACGGTCTTCGGCGTTGCCGGCGACCAGGCAAGCAAGGAGAAGATCCTCCTCTGTTGTGGCAACGTGGCCGGCGTCTCGCAGGTCAACGACATGCTGTCGGTCGATCAGGGCGCACCCGAAGCGAGCTTCTACACCGTCGTGTCGGGTGACAACCTGTCGAAGATTGCCAAGGCGCACTATGCCGACGCCAACAAGTACATGGCGATCTTCGAGGCCAACAAGCCGATGCTCGGCCATCCGGACCGGATCTATCCCGGTCAGGTGCTGCGCATTCCACCTCTGTAAGCCGTTGCACGGCCATCATTCACCGGGTTTCGCGAGCACGCAGCCCGCCGCCCGGAATTCTTCAGCTTCGTTCGGAAGTCGTTGATGGGTATCGTCTGGACAATCGTCCTGGGCTTCGTCATTGGTGTGATTGCCAAGCTGCTGCATCCCGGCAAGGAGAACATGGGCTTCATCGTCACCGTCCTGCTTGGCATCGCTGGCTCGCTGTGTGCCGGCCTGGTGGGCCAGCTTCTCGGCTGGTACCAGGCCGGCGAGGGCGCCGGATTCATCGCTTCGGTGATCATGGCGGTGATCCTGCTGGTCATCTACGGGCGCTTGCGCGGCAGGTCGTCGTAGTCTTCCCGTGGTGGTTGCCCGTTCCTGCACTGACTAACGGTCATGACTTTCGACACACCCCTGATGATGAAAGTCGTGACCGTTTTCCTCATCCCCGGCCCTTCTCCCGCGCACGGTAGAAGGAGATTCGCGAGTCGCAGACGCGACTTTCACATCAAGGCTGGCGCGGCGCCGCCAGGCGCTCGAGCATGCTGCGCACCGCGCTGATCTGCAGCCCGTCGCGCGTCGGGTAATCGCTGCCGGTGTAACCCCACCAGTCCCAGCAGGCGAAGGGATTGCTGATCCACTTCCACGATCCGATTGCCGGTCCGTGGCGCGGCACCGTTTGCGGGTAGAGGACAAGCAGGCGATTGCTGTCGGCCCAGCGGTTGTAGCCGGCGCCGTCGACGAAGCGTCGCCCGATCTGTGCGGCGCTCTGGCGGCAACCATGGAAGGCGACATGCAGCCGGCACGAAGATTCGCGACACGCCTTCGGAACGTAGAGATAGGCCTCGTCGGCGAGGCCGGAATCGATCGGCCGACCGGCGGCGAAGGCGCCCTGGTCAAAAGCCAGCACTTCGCCGCTGCTGTCGGCGGCCGGGGGCTGCAGCGGGCCGAGCATGTGGCGCAGCATTTCGCCGGCTGGATCGAGGTCGCCGCAGCGGTTGATGTAGGGCGACGCGGTGCTGCTGCAGGTGTTGGCCTGTGGGTCGGCGATCGAGATCATCGCGTGCGCTGCCTCGGGCACGCGCACGAAACGGATCGCCGTCGGCGGCAGCCACTCGCCATAGAACGCGGCGAGTTGTTCGACGACCGCGGTCCTCACCGTCTCGTCCCTGTCGCCGGAGAGCAGCCAGACGCGGTCGTCGCGCAGATCGTCGGGCGGGTCGATCCGCCCGCTGCGCGCCAGTGCCTCGGTGCGGGCGCGCAGTTCGCCAACCGAAGGCAGCGGTGCCCACGACGAAGGGGACATACAGCGCGTGAGTGCCCGCCAGGCGGATCCGTTGGCGCAGTCGTAGGGGCCACCGGCAAGAACGCCGGCGCCCCTGACCAGGCGCGAATGTGCCACCTGAAACTGGACCGCCATGTAGCCGCCGGAGGAAATCCCGGACACCGTCAGCTGACCCAGGTCCGCTCCCAGCGCCGGCAAGGGCGGCAAGGGCGGCGCTGCGGGAGCAGGCCGGGCGATGGTGATGCTGGCGAGGAGCAGCAGGGCGGCGAGGCCGCGCCGAGAGCCCGGGCGTGTGTTCATCGAAGTGACTTCCAGAAGGGGTGCGACTCCGTATCGGCGAATGCTACCAGATCGCCCGCTTGCCGGTGGCGGCGGCCGGTCCTGGAATGCGCGCTGCCGCGGCAGCCTTGTTGCCGGGCTGCCGCACCCTTACACTGTGCGCTCACTCAATCCAGGCCGCGCCGGGCGCGGATCGCCATGCGCCAGTCTGCCGTTGCCGTGGACTCGAAGCTTCCACGAGTCGGGACCACCATCTTCACCGTCATGTCGAAGCTTGCCGCCGACTGCGGGGCGATCAACCTGTCGCAGGGTTTCCCCGATTTTCAGGCTGAACCGGCGCTCTTCGATGCGACCTGTGCCGCGATGCGTGCGGGCAGGAACCAGTACCCGCCACTCGCCGGCATGGTCGAACTGCGCGCGGCGATTGCCGGCAAGGTGGCGGCACTCTACGGTGCCGAGTACGATGTCGACGGCGAAATCACCGTCACTGCCGGCGCGACGCAGGCGATCTTCACCGCCATTGCGGCATTCGTCAGGGCCGGCGACGAGGTCCTCGTCTTCGAGCCGGTCTACGACAGTTACGTGCCGGCGATCGAGACCGTCGGTGGCAGAGCGGTCTTTGCCAGCTTGCGCTTTCCCGATTACCGGCCGGACTGGGAGCAGGTGCGCTCGCTGCTCGGGCCGCGCACGCGGATGATCATCATCAACTCGCCGCACAACCCGACCGGCAGCCTGTTGCGCGGCGACGATCTCGATCGACTCGCGGCGCTGACGCGCGGTACGGGCATCGTCGTCCTCGCCGACGAGGTCTATGAGCACATCGTCTTCGACGGTCGCCGGCACGCGAGCGTCGCCGGCCATCCGGAACTCGCCGCGCGCAGCATCGTCGTCTCGTCCTTCGGCAAGACCTACCACATCACCGGCTGGAAGGTCGGCTACGTCCTGGCTGCGCAGGAACTGATGAGCGAGTTCCGCAAGGTGCACCAGTTCAACGTGTTCACCGTCAATACGCCGTGCCAGATCGGCATTGCCGACTACATGCAGGATGCCTCACGCCACCTCGGACTGGCGGACTTCTACCAGGCAAAACGCGATTTCTTCCGCCAGCAGCTCGCGGCCTCGCGCTTCGAACTCCTCCCGTGTCACGGCACCTACTTCCAGCTTGCCCGCTACGGCGCGATTTCCGACCTGCCCGACCGTGAGTTCGCCTGCTGGCTGACGCGCGACGCCGGGGTGGCGGCGATCCCGGTATCGGTTTTCCGGAACGATGGCGTCGATGACCGTGTCGTCCGCTTCTGCTTCGCCAAGCAGGAGGCGACGCTGGCCGCCGCCGGCGAGAGGCTCCGCCGCCTGTAGGATTTCGGGGACAGTATATGTAACTCCGGTGGCAGTACCCTCGTTGAGCGCCGCGCCAATCAGGCGTGGCTCCGGTTACCGTCCGGCGACCGCACAGGCGATCATCGTGGGCGTGACCTATTTCGTCGATCTGGCACTGTCCGGCAATCAGCGCGGCGGCGCCAATGACTCCATGACCTGATGCATCATCAAGGAAGCTACCGGCGACGAACTCGTGGCCACGGTCAGCGGGCTGACACCGGCCTCGCCGTTCGCAACGCTGACGGCCTCTTTCCAAGGTATCAGCGCACCCGAGTCGTGGCGTCTGTTCGTGGAAGGGCTCGGTAGCGACAACGTCGGCGCGATCCTCGATAGCCCCGCCGCTTGCCGCGTTGACGCGCGGCGCGACTCGCCGGCTTGCCGGCGACAATACGGAGCCCACCAGTTCGGCGAGAGTTTAGTATACTGTCCCCCGAATCAGACCCCGGCCACGTCAAGGAGAAGCGATGAGCATGCTGCAGGAGTTCAAGGAATTCGCCATGAAGGGCAACGTCATGGATCTCGCCGTTGGCGTGATCATCGGCGGTGCTTTTGGCAAGATCGTCGATTCGGTGGTTTCTGACCTGATCATGCCCTTCATTGCTTGGATCATGGGGGGCAAGCTGGACTTCTCGGGGATGTTCCTGGTTCTCGGAACGGTACCCGACGGCACGGCGATGACGCTCAACGCGCTGAAGCAGGCGCAGGTGCCCGTGTTTGCCTACGGTAGCTTCCTGACGATCCTGCTCAACTTCATCATTCTCGCGTTCATCATCTTCATCATGATCAAGCAGATGAACCGTCTCAAGCGGACTCAGCCCGAGCCCGAGGCGCCGCCGGCGGCCGCTCCCGAAGCGTCCGAGGAAGTCGTGCTCCTGCGCGAGATTCGCGACAGCCTGAAGAAATAGCTTCGCGTTGTCCGCGCCTGACCCGCCTGACGACTCGGGCGTGGACTTGCCCAGTTCTCACTTCCCGAGGCCCTTGCTGCCGTCACCGGCAAGCACCAGGGTCATCTGCTCGGGGTCGATGTACTTGCGAAAGGCGGCGCTGGCCTGTTCCGGGGTCACTGCCATGATCCGGGCTTCGAAGGCCTGCGAATCGCGCCAGTCGCGGCCGCGATCGAGCAGCGACGTCCAGCCCGAGGCGATCGCTGCGTCCTGAGAGCGTGCGACCGCACTTGCTTCGACGATGCCTGTCTTGGCGGCGGTGACTTCGGCTGCGCCGAAGCCGGCGTCGCGCGCGCGGCGAAGCTCTTCGAGCAGCGCCCGTTCGGCACGCGCGGCGTTCTGCGGTGCGACCATTGCCGCCACCGTCCACGTCGACAAGCGTTCCCGCTGGCCGATCGACAGGCTCGAGGCGACGCTGTAGCTAAGCCCGTCCTTCTGCCGCAGGCGATCCATCAGGCGGCTGCTCAGGCCGCCGCTGTTGCCAAAGATGTAGTTGGCGACGTACAGCGCCGCCGCGTCGGCATCGTCACGCTGCAGGTCGATGTCGAGCCGTGCTCGCAGGAAGGCATTCTCCTTGTCGGGCGCGTCGATGACGATGCGTCGTGGCGGTACCGGGCGGAACTCCCGCTCAAGGCGCTGGTAGGCCGACTGCGAACGATAGTCGGCGAACAGCCGCCGGAGTTCGTCCTCGATCGCCTGCGGATCGAAGTCGCCGACGATCGCGATCTCGCCGCGTGCCGTGCCGACGAGGTCGCGCTGATACGCGACCACCGCGTCCAGTTCGAGCCGCCGCAATTGCTCGATCCGTTCCGGCAGCGGCGTGTGGTGGCGCGGGTCGCCGGGCGGGTAGGTGTTGAAATGCGAGGCGAGGGCGTCGCCGGCGAGTTGCTCGGGGCTGTCGAGCTGAGACTGCAGGGCCGTCAGGTATTCGCGCCGCAGTTCTTCGAATTCGGCCGGCGGGAAGCTCGGCTCGCTGAGCAGCTGCGCGGCGAGGGCCAGCGCCTCCGGCAGCTTGTCGCGCGTCGTCTCGAACTGTGTCATGCCGCCGCGGACCTTCAGGCGAGTCAGTTCATCGGCGATCTGCTGCCGGCTCAACTGCCGGGTGCCCCGCGGCAGCATGGCGATCGCCAGTGCGCCAGCCATCTTGCGGTTCTTGAGCGACTGTTCGTCGCCCCAGCGGAAACTCATCGCGACGTTGACCGTCTGGCCGCGGTTCTTCTTCGGTAGCAGGGCCACCTTGAGATCACCGAAGCTGCTCACCCGGGTCCGCCGATCGATATTTGCGTAGGCAGGGTCGAAAGCCTCGCCGGCATCTCCGCGTTCGGCGGGACGATAGCCTGCGAGCCGCTCGGCTGCCGACGGCGCCTTGGGCAGCACGGCGCGTTGCGGCGAGTCGTCCGGGATGAAGACGCCGAGAACACGGTTGTCACGGACGAGGTAGCGGGCAGCGGCGGCATCGACCCGTGCTGCCGTGATCTGCTCGAGCTGATCGCGGGCGTGGAAAAACAGCCGCCAGTCGCCAAGCGCGATGTACTCCGACAGCATCACAGCGAAGGATTCGGGATCGCTGAGCGCGCGTTCGTAAGAGGTCCGCGCTTCTGCCAGCGCACGCTCGAGTTCGGCAGCGGTCGTCGGCTGGCGTGCCAGCCCGCCCTCGATGACTTCGAGCATCGCCTCGCGAGCGCGCTCCAGCGATTCACCCCTGGCGACGACGGCGCCGAAGACGACGAAGCCCGGCTCACGCGTGTCGACCGGGTAGGCGAACACCTGTGTTGCCAGGCCGGTCTGCACCAGGGCGCGGTAGAGGCGGCCGTTGGGCGTATCGCCGAGCACCTCGCCGGCGATGCTGATCGCTTCGGCATCGGGGTGCAGGCTGGCGGGAGTGCGGTAGGCAACGGTCAGCAGTTGCACCTCGCCCTTGCGCCGGATGACGAACTGGCGCTCGCCGTCGGCCGTCGGTTCCACTGTCCATTGCTCCGGCAGTACGCGTTTCGGCCGAGGCAGCTTGCCGAAGGAGCCGACGATCCAGTCGAGCGCCTTCTGCTCGTCGAACCGGCCGGCGACCGTCAGCACGGCGTTGTCCGGCTGGTAGAAGCGGCGGTAGAAGGCCTGCAGATTCTCGATCCTGACGTTCTCGATGTCGCTGCGCGCGCCGATCGTGCTGTTGCCGTAGTTGTGCCAGTCGAAGAGCAGTGACTGCATGCGCTTGAACATGACGCTCGCGGGCTCGTTCTCGCCCATCTCAAACTCGTTGCGGACGACGCTCATTTCGCTGTCGAGATCCTTGCGCGCGATGAAGGAATTGACCATCGCGTCGCTACTCCAGGCGAGCGCCCAGCGGAGGTTGTCGTCGCCGGCCGGGAAAGTGAGGTAGTAGTTCGTCCGGTCGAGCCAGGTCGAACCGTTGATCTCGAAGCCGCGCGCCTGAAACTGCCGTGCCGGGTCGGGGAACTTCTTCGATCCCTTGAAGATGAGGTGCTCGAGCAGGTGGGCCATGCCGGTCTCGCCATAGTTCTCGTGCCGTGAACCGACGAGATAGGTGACATTGACCGTGGCGGTCGGTTTGCCGGCATCGGGGAAGAGGACGCAGCGCAGACCGTTGGCCAGCCGGTATTCGCTGATGCCTTCGACGGTGGCGACGTGCACGACACCGGCGGGAAGCCGGATCGCCGTTGCCGCTGGGGCGGCAGCGGCGGCCGGGAGGAAGGCCAGTGTCAGCCAAGCCAGAAAGCCGCTGAGCATCTTGTTCCATCGCTTCATTGCACGCTCCGTGATGCTTGCAGCCACCAGCGTCGGTGGCCGGCGCTGGTCCGCGTTTGCCCGCGTGGCAGGAACAGCCTTGCAGATTGTCGGGGTTGGCGGATCATGGGCTGCCAGAATGGAAACGGCCCGCACAGAGGGAGGGCTGCGCGGGCCGGGTGCTGCGTCGCCGCCATGCGGAGGAGGGGGGGGGAGGGGAGCTTGGCGACGACAGGACGGAGCGTAGCAATTGCCGGCAGGGTCGTCTGTTGCCGCTCTGTCCCCTTGTGTAACGGCGTGTGACCTGTGGCGATCGGCCCGGCCGCGAGTTGCGGCGGACACGGGGTGCAATCGGAAGTGCGACTGGCGCCGGGGTAAGGCGTTTGGCGTTGGCATTCGGCACTAAAAAAATGGGCGGAGGTGGGGTAAATAGTGATGGGTTACTTCACCTTGGAGCGAGACCCATGACAGAAAGGTGGTCGGAAATGGAGGGGCGACTCAAGCCGAGTCGGAGTTTGGAAGATCGGTTACGAGATCATCCCGAGCTCCAAGCCAAGATCGAGTCGTTGTTGGCGGTGGTCGAGAACGCGGCCGGCGATGTCGAGAAGGCGGCGGAGGCGGAGCGGCGGGTGACGGAGGAATTGCGGCAGCTGGGCAACGAAGCGTTGCACGGCTGGGCGCGACGGCAAGCGCAGCGGAAGGAAGAAGAGGTGGCGCAACAGTCGGGCGTGCAGCGGAAGGAAAAAAAAACGTCCATTGGCAGACCCGGTACGGCCAGATCGAAATAGCGGAGCAGGTCTTCCGGCAAGGGACGCGCGGGCCGGAGGTCCGGCCATTCACGCGTTCGGCGGAGGTGGTCTGCCGGGGCTGCTCGGAGCCGCTGCAGCGAGCGATTGTCGATTTCGGGGCGGACGCGCCCGCGGCGCGCATTCCGCAGAAGCTGAAAGAGCATTACGGTATCGAGGTGTCCGCCAGTACGTGCTGGTCGATCGTCTTGCAGCATGCTCAGACGATCGACGAGTGCCCGAAAGCGGCGGCGCGGATCCCGGAACGAGACGGCGTAGAGCAGTTGATCGGCGAGATCGACGGGAGCATGATTCCCGTCGTGGAGACGGCCGAATCGGACGACCAGAGCGCGAAAGTGGACCGCCG
>ERZ761602.3734-NODE-3734-length-20929-cov-12.366868_pt1 | contig 20929 bp, 8 predicted proteins | sample MGYA00512165_ERZ761602 | MGnify/ENA primary metagenome ERZ761602 (study PRJEB28899, sample SAMN02445085) | bioreactor sludge metagenome | biome: EBPR sludge; isolation source: Thorneside wastewater treatment plant | place: Australia: Brisbane, Thorneside...
GGTGGGCGCGGTGGTGACCTGCCACGGACTTCGGGCAACGGCGACCTCGACGGGGTTGCCGGCAGTGGCGGTCACGCGGGCTATGACGGTGGTGATGGCTACCACGGCGGCTCGGGAACGGCCGGCAACGCGGGTGCCGATGGGCAGAACAACCCCAACTCGGGCGGCGCCGGCGGCGCGGCCGGAGCGCGCGGTACGCTGGGCCTCGGCGCCACCAGCGGCGGCGAATTCGGCGGCAACGGTGCCGGCGGTCCCTACGCCTTCTTGGGCGGCAGCGACAACGACGGCAAGAACGGTGGCACAGGCAAGGCCGGCGCGGACGGGGCGCCGGGCAGCGGCGGCGAAGCCGGTACGGCAGGCTCGCCGGGCAGCAACAACGTCGTTGCCAGCGCGTTGACAAGCCCGATCAGTGGTGGCGGCGCTGGCGGCAGCGGCGGTAGCGGTGGCGGCGGCGGTGGCGGTGGCGGTGGCAAGGGCGGCGGCGGCGGCGGTGCCGGCGGCGGCGAAGGTGGCTCCTTTACTTCCGACAACCGGACCAGCGGCAAAGGCGGCAACGGTGGCGACGGCGGGGCTGGCGGCAATGGCGGTCAGGGGGGCACTGGCGGGGTCGGCGGCGCCGGCGGCAGCGGCGGCGGCGCGATCGAGTTGTTCGCCTACGGGCGGATCACGGTCGAAAACAGTGCCAGCTTCGACGCCAGTGGCGGCGACGGCGGCATTGGCGGCGGCGTTGGTGCGCCGCTGCGCGCGCCGGTTGGCGGCGCTAGCCCGTCCGGCGACCAGACCAACGGCGGTGGTGGCGGCGGCGACGGCAAGAACGGTGGCGCGGGCGGTGACGGTGGCGCGGCCGGCGCCGGCGGTCCGGGTGGTCCGGGCGCGGGTGGCGCCGGTGGCACGGTCAAGCTGGTCGGCTCGGTACTCGAGGCGAACGCGGCGACGGTCAATACCGACGGCGGTCTGGCCGGCGGCAATCCGGATGTGCGCATAGCGGGTTCGGGAATCGACGCCAGCTATACCTCCACGAGTCCTTTTTTTGGCAGTACGACGGTCAACCGCAGCGAGACGGTGATCTTCCAGGGTTACGGTTCCGACGGCTTTGCCGGCCTGCCCGCTCCAGGCTTTTTCTCTAACCTCTCTGCCCGCTGGTTCGGCCAGATCGAAGTTCGCGCCGAAGATCCGCAGGCGCCGGCCGCGCAGAACGTGAGATTCCGCGTCAGCAGTGATGGCGGTGCCACTTTCTACATTTACGGATTGAATGGCTCCAGCCAGTGGACCACGGCGATCAACGACAGTGGGTCGCATGCCTATGCGCCCGCCTACTCCACCACCTACGGCATGGCGCCCGGCAGGTACTGGATCCAGCTCGACTACAGCAATACCTCCGGATTTTCCGGTGTCGCGCTGGAATACCAAACGAGCACCGACGCGTGGCGGACGGTGTCGGTGGCCCACGACGGCGGTGATGGTCGCCTGATCCTCGCCGGCAATACCGGCATCTCGCCGACCAGCCTGAGCAGGGCGCCGTCGACGCTCGGCGGCCAGCCGGCGTCGGTGGTCGGTGCGCGTACCGAGCTCTTGCGCGGTCCGCGAGCCGACAACCCCTATGTCACCGACCTCGGCGGCGCCAGTGCGGCGCTCGACGATTCACCCTACATCGCCGGCCTGGCCGGTGGCGCCGAGATCTACGGCCTGTTGCAGGGAATCGACAGGAACGGGCTGGATTTCAACCCGGCGACGACGGCGCAGAAGGATGGCTTGCCGACGACGGAGGCTGACGCGGTCTTTGCGGTCATGCGCCTGGACTTCGGGCCGGGCGACTACGCCGACAACTACACCGGTTTCGACATGCTGCTCTTCGTTAACCTGGCCGACGACGTCGCGCTGAGCGACCCGCGGCTGATCGTTTCGCAGTCGGGCAATCCGGTCGGCACGCAAGCCCTGGCAATCGACGGCGTCGGCAGCTTCCGGAACCTGACGGCGCTGGGCGCCAAGCAGGTCTGGGCGACGCTGATTCCCGACAGCGAGAACCTCAAGTTCGACGCCTCGGTACAAATCAACGGTCAGACCCTCATCTTGAACGACCAGGCGCTGGCCAGGAATCAAGTGGTATACGGCAAATTTGCACCGAACCTGGTCGCCGCAGCCAGCCTGAATGGCCTTGGCGACATCGCGCTCAGCCCGGATGGCAAGCACGTCTACGCCGTCGATCCGAGCCGCAACGCGCTGGTGGTGATCAATGCCGACGACCTCAGCGAACGGCAGTTGTTCAAGAACGGTGACGACGGCGTCGCCGGTCTGGCTGGCGCTTCCGGGGTGACGGTCAGCCCTGACGGAAGCTTGGTCTTTGTGGTCAGCGCTGGCTCGCAAACGCTGCTCGTCTTCACTCGTGATGTCGGCACCGGCAACCTTAGCCAGCCGACGCCGTCCAGCCTCAATGGCTTGGCCGCCTTCGCTACGCTGGCGGTCAACACCTCGGGAACGCGCCTCTACACCGCCGGTGCGAGCTACGTTTTCGCCTATGCTTCGGGTACTTGGCTGGACTATAACCGGAACAACTTCAACGTCGTCAATCAGGTTTCCAGCCTCGGCGTCAGCCGCGATGACGCGCTGGTCTTCGCCGCCAGCGCCAGCCAGGATGCGCTGTGGGTCCTCGACAGCCAGCTCGGCCACCTGCAGACCATCGTCGGTGCCGACGTCGGACTGCAGGGACCTTCCGCCATCGCCGTCAGTGGCGACGACCGCTTCGTCTATGTCAGCGCCGCCGGCAGCAATTCACTGGCCGTCTTCGCCCGCAACGGCAACACCCTGAGCCATGTGCAGACGCTCAGCAATGGCAGCGATGGCGTTCGCGGTCTGCTCGGCGCCAGCGACCTGCTGCTCAGCGCCGACCAGCGCCTGCTGATGGTCAGCGGCGCCGAGAACAACGCGGTCGCCGTCTTCGAGCGCGATAGCGCCAGCGGCCGCCTCGCTTTCATGCAGCTGTTGCGCCAGAATGTCGGCGGTGTCGACGGTCTGTTGGCTGCTTCCAGCCTGGCGACCTCCGCCAGCGGTGACACGCTCTTCGTCGGCAGCCTCGGCGACACCGGCGTGCCGGGCGGCATTGCCCGCTTCGCCAATGTGAGCGTGGGCGTCGCGCTGCCGCCGCCGGTGCACCAGCTGACCACTTTCACCGGCATCGAGGACCTCGGCGTCACCCTGGCCGGCGGCGACGATCGCCTGACGCTGCGCAATGCACCCGAAGCGCTGCTTGCCTCGCTGCGCCTGGATACCGGCGCCGGCAAGGACCGCGTCGTCCTGTCCGACCTCGGCGTGGTCAATACCGAGGTGAAGCTCGGCGACAACGACGACCTGCTGCAACTGCGTTCGCAGCGTGCCAACACGCACCTGGTCGTTGATGGCCAGGGCGGTGCGGACAGCTTCGAGATTCCGCTGGTCGGCGACGGCGCCTACAGCGAAATCAGCGGTGGTGCCGACGCGGACAGCTTCCAGGTCAGTGGCGGCGGCTTGCCGTCGTCGGCGACGACCATTTTGCACGGTAGTGACAGCGATGCGGCCTTCCCGTACGACACGCTGACCTACGATCCCGGCCTGCTCAGCGCCTACCCGAGTGCTTTCAGCCAGACGCAGGGGACGCTGCAACTGGGGCAGCTAGATTCTTCTTCCAGCGTGCAGCCGCTGGGCTACGGCGTGGTCGGCTACGACACCTTCGAGGGTGTCGAGGTCATCGCCGCACCGCTGATCTTCGCACCCGGCAGCGCGCTGCGCATCTCCGAAGGCGACGACCTGCCGGTCTCGGTACGCGTCGGCAGTTTCAACGGCGCTGCGGCACGCCAGTGGACGGTGAATCCCCTGGGCGCCGGCAATACCTTGAGCGAGCCCTTGAGCTGGGACATCGACGGTGACGGCCGCTTCGGCGAAGTCTCCGCTTCCAGCTTCACGCTCAGCTGGCAGCAGCTGGTCGACTTCGGTCTCGCCGACAACGGCCAGTACCAGATCGCCGTCAGGGCCACCAACGGCAGCGGTTTCGAGAGTGTCGGCTTCGCCACGCTGATCATCGACAACACGCCACCGCAGATCCAGCTGGGCGGCGCCGGCAGTACGCTGGCTGGCGAGGTCTACACGCTCGATTTCTCTGCCAGCGACCCGGGCGACGATCGGGTTTCCGCCTGGCGCGTCGACTGGAACGACGGTTCGGCGCTCGAGGATCTGGGCAGCAACGCCCGGCGCGCGACGCACGTCTTCGGCGAACCCGGCAGCTACAGCGTGCAGCTCACCGGGTCCGACGAGGACATGGCGGTCAGCGTCAACAAGGCTGTCCAGGTCGGCGTCGCCAGCGCGCAGGTCTCGGTCGGCGGACCCTATCTGATCGAGGAGGGTGACTCGCTGAGCCTGCGCGCCAGCGCGATCGGTACGCCCAGCGAAGTGCGCTGGGACATCAATGGCGATTCGTCCTTCGATGCCACGACCAGCGGTCTCGCGCTGACCCTGAGCTGGACAGAGCTGCAGGCCCTGGCTCCGAACCCGATCAACAACAACGGCAGTTTCGTGCCACGTGTCAGCGTGCGCTACGCCAGCGGCGACGTGGTGCTCTCCGCGCCGGGACAACTGCAGGTGCTGAACACAGCGCCCAGCGCCAGCGTGGCGAGTACCGGCGCGGTTCTCGAGGGCCAGGACGCGACGCTGCGCTTCGTTGCTCCGTCCGACCCTTCCGACGCCGATCGCGCGGCAGGCTTCACCTACAGCGTCGTGCTCGACACGCCTTTCGGATACTACGAAGACAGCGTCACGTCGACCGCGTCCGAGCTCGAGCTGCTCATTCCGGCGGCTTATATCCGCGACAACGGCAGCTATGTCGCCCGCGCGCGCATCAGTGACCAGGACGGCGGCAGCAGCGAGCAGACGGTCAGCGTCGTCGTCCAGGAGGTCGCTCCCACCCTGCTCGTGCAGGGTGACGAGAATGCCGTCGAAGGCGCCGACTACCGGCTCGACCTGAGTGCCGGCGATCCCGGGGCGGACACCGTCAGCCGCTGGCTGGTGGACTGGGACGACGGCAACCTCGAGAGCTTCGCGGGCGCGGTCCAGTCGCTCACTCACCGCTTCGCCGACGACGGCCTGCGCAACATCCGCATCAGCGCTTTCGACGAGGATGGCAGTACCCAGACCAGCAAACAGGTGAGCGTGCTCAACGCCGCGCCGACACTGAGCGATCTGGCCGTGACCTCGACCAGCGAAGGCGCAATCACCGTCCTCAGCGGCCGCATCTCCGATCCCGGCGTGCTCGACAGCTTCAGCCTCGACGTCGACTGGGGCGACGGCACGAGCGAGTCGGTTGCACTGGCCGCGGGCAGTTCGAGCTTTACCCTCAAGCACCGCTATCTGGACGACGACCCGAGCGGCACGCCGGCGGATGTGCGCAACATCGCCGTGACGCTGCACGATGACGACGGCGATAGCAGCGCTGCCAGCGTCGACACGACTGTCAGCAACGCCGCCCCCGAGTTCTCGGGCCTGGGCACGATTGCCAGCCGCGTCGATGAAAGCGGCTTGGTGACGCTGGTCGGCGAGATCGTCGATGCGGGCATTCTCGATACCCATCTGCTGATCATCGACTGGGGGGATGGCAGCGGCAGCGAAGAGGTCGCCGTCGATCCCCAGACGCGCGAGTTCCTGGCCACCCACCGCTATGCCGATGACAATCCCACGGCCACCGGCGAAGACATCTACACCATTACCGCGCAGGTCAGCGACGACGATGGCGGCAAGGCCAGCGCCAGCACCACCGTCACCATCGTCAATCGCGCACCGTCGATCAGCGGCCTGCAACTGAGCGAAGTGCTCGGCAGCGACAGCTCGCAGGCCACTCTCACCGGCAGCTTCAGCGACCTCGGCAGCAAGGATACGCATGCCGTCCTGATCGACTGGGGCGACGGCTCGCCCGAGGAAGCGGCGGTTCTCGATGCCGGCGGCCTGAGCTTCAACGCCAGCCATGTGTTCAGCTTGCTCGCCGCGCCGGGCTACCAGGTCAGCGTGCGCGTCATCGACGACGACCTCGGCATCGCGACGGCCACGGTCAATACGGCAACCTACCCGGTCAACCGCGCACCGATGGCGGTTGACGACGACATCAACGGCGACGAGAACACGCCGATCGCGCTGGACCTGCTGGCCAATGACAGCGACCCCGACGGCGATTCCTTGAGCACCTTCGTGCTCACCCAGCCGGAGCACGGGACGCTGCTTTCTCTCGGTGACGGCCGTTTCACCTATCGTGGGAATGTGGACTTCACCGGTAACGACAGCTTCACCTACGTCGCCCGTGACGCCAAGCTGGGCTCCAACGTTGCCCAGGTGCGCCTCGTCGTCGCGCCGCGCAACAGCGCGCCGAGCGCTGTCGACGACCGTATCGAGACGGCGGAGGACACGACCGTCACTTTCGACGTGCGCGACAACGACCGCGATCCGGAGAACGATGCGTTGAGCGTGCAAGTGGTTGATCTGCCGCAGCAGGGCAATCTGGTGAGCAACGCCGACGGCAGCTTCCGCTACACGCCGGTCCTGGATTTCAACGGCACCGACACTTTCAGCTACCGGCTGAGCGACGGGAATCTGCTCTCCAACCTGGCCATCGTCAGCGTCGTGGTCGCGCCGGTCAACGACGCGCCCGTGGCCGAAGCCGACGCCTTCAGCGGCGACGAAGACCAGCCGATCAACGGCAACGTCCTCGACAACGACAGCGATGTCGATGGCGATGAACTGAACGCGATTCTGGTCAGCGGCCCGGCCAACGGCAGCCTGCAGTTTGCGAGCGACGGCAGCTTTATCTACACGCCTGCTGTCAATTTCAATGGTTCCGACAGCTTTAGCTACCGCGCCAACGACGGCCAGAGCGAATCTGCCGAAGTCAGCGTCGACCTGACCGTGAACCCGGTCAATGACCCACCGACGCTGTCTGAGATCGCCGACGCGACGCTGTTCGAAGGCGAGAGCTTCCGCGTCAGTGCCGTCGGCAGCGATGTCGATCCGGGCGACACCCTCCGCTACGCCCTCGATCTCGCGCCGACTGGCGCGAGCATCGATCCCGACAGCGGCGCCATCGTCTGGCAAGCCCTCGACGGCGACGCCAACGGCACCTCTCACGACTTCAGCGTTCGCGTCAGCGACGCGGGTGGTGAATCGGCCACCCGCAGCTTCAAGGTGAAGGTCCTCAACGTCGCCCCGACGCTGACCGCCGAGGGTGCGCAAGCGAGCTATATCGGCGAAGACTACGTCCTCGAGCTCAGCAGCAGTGATCCCGGCGACGACAGCATCAGCAACTGGCGCATCGACTGGGGCGACGGCCAGATCGTCGACTACAGCGGCAACCCCGACCAGATCAGCCACGTCTACAGCAGCGTTCTTGGCGAAGTGCAGATCCGTGCCACCGCCAGCGACGAAGACGGCAGCTACCTGCTCCAGCCGCTGCCCGTCGTCGTCCTGCCGCAGCCGCTGCAGGTCGAAAGCCTCAGCAGCGACCGCAACGGCTTCGTCGTGCGCTTCAACGACGCCTTCAACGCCAGTGTCATCAATCTCTACGATTCCTCGCTCGTCGGCCGCGGTGCCGCCGATGTCGTCCTCACCGGCAGCAGCACCGGCCTCGTCAAGGGCTCGTTGGTCTTCGACGCCGACTACCGCGGCTTGCGCTACCAGGTCAGCGGCAATGGCCTGGCCCGGGACAGCTACAGCTTGACGCTGAAGAGCGGCGCACAGGCTTTCCACAGCATCTGGAGCGCTCTCGACGGCAACGCCGACGGCCTCGCCGGTGACGATTACCGGAGCAGCTTCAGCGTGGCCGCTCCACCGTCGACGCAGCTCTCGCTGCCCGACTTCATGCGTGGGCCGGGGCAGGGCGTGGACGTCCCGGCAACGGGCAGCAAACTGCCGCTGAGCCTGCGCAGCCCGGGCGACGTGCAGCAACTGAGTTTCGTTGTTCGCTACGACCCGGCGCTGTTGCTGATCAGCAGCAGCCAAGCAGGTGCGGACCTGCCCGCCGACGCCACGCTCGACTTCAGCGGCTCACGGCCAGGCGAATTGCGGGTCCATATCAGTTCGCCGACGCCGATCGCTGCGGGAACCGTGACGCTCCTCGATCTCGTCGCCAGCGTCCCGGCGAGCGCGCCGTACGGGGCTTCGCAGATCCTCGATATCGACGCGGTGTCGGTCAATGGCCAGGCCGTCAGCGGCGCCGACGACGACGCCCTGCATGTCGTCGGCTACCTCGGCGACAGTGATGGCAACAGCCGACTCGAGCGCAGCGACATGCGGCCGATTCTGCTCAACGCACTGAATACCGACAGCGGTTTTGCTGCCTGGTCGGTGGTCGATCCGCGGCTCGTGGCCGACGTCGATCTCGACGGTCGCATCAGCGCCCGCGATGCTTCGCGAGTCGTTCAGGACACGAGCCGTCGCGCCCGCGACACCAGCCACGATTTCGCGCTGATCCCGAGCATACCGACCAATGTGCAGGTGGCTTTCGCGCCACTTCAGGAGTGGCCGGCGCCGGCCAGCACCGGGCAGAGCTGGCTGCAGATCGACTTTGGCGCCAGCTTTGCCGGCTTCACTGTCGGCAGTGACGAGCCGCGCAACAAGCGCGAGAACTGGCGAAAGGCGTTCGTGACCAATATGGCGAGCAATCCTGCCAATCCAAACAGTCGCCTGCAGGTGACGCTGAACGCTGTTCCAAGCGGGAATGCCTCTTGACAGCCAATATGTCAGACATTCCTGGTGGAGAGCCAAGGCCCTTTCCCTCCATTCTTGGCGCGCGTTCCGGCTTGCACGCCGGACTCATTCGCCCGACGAAAGTGGAAAGTGGCGAGTGACTTCCCAACTTGATCGATTAGACCTCAACGGAGAAGAACATTGAAACGGAACCCGGTAATGAAGAAACTGGCCTTTACACTTTTGGGGGCCTTGCTGGCCTTTGCCACGACAGTTGCGCAGGCAATCCCTTTGAGCGATCTGTTCAATGGAGACACCCTCCAGGTCGAGGACAAACTGTTCAGTGATTGGCGGTTGAACGGATTTGTCGACCCGCTTGACGCGCCGCCTATCGACCTGGACCTGATCGAGGTGACCGGCATTAGCGGCGACCCGCTGAATCCGGGCCTGAATTTCGCGATTGGCGGGGGGGGCTTGCAAGCCGGGGGGGCGAGCTTCGAAGACTACCTGGAGCTGTGGTTTGAGTTCAAGCTTACCGTCCTCGACCCGGGTATGCGGATCAAGGACAACGAACTGAACTTCTTCAACGGTTGGTTTGCGAGTGCAGATAGCTTTCTCTTAATCAATGAGACCGTGTGCACCAGTGCCAATTGCGTGCCGACGAATCCGGATATGCTGGCGTACAAGGAGGTCTTGGTCGACCTTTTTCCCGGCCAGCCGGATATCATCGTCGAGCAGGATATCCAGAATTTCTTGCCCCAGCAGGCGATCTGGGTGGCGAAGTTCATCGCTGTCGAGACCTACGATGGCAGCCCTGCCGGTATCACCAACTTCCAACAGTTCTTCTCCCAGGAAGTGGTGTCTGTTCCTGAGCCTGATACTTGGGCCATGATCGCCCTGGGTTTGATCGGCGCGGGCTTCGCGCGGCGGCGCCTGGGTTGCCCCGTGAAAGTCGCGTAGGCGACTCGCGAACCTCCCTTCTCCCCTTGCGGGAGAAGGGCCAGGGGAGGAGGGGGACGGTCATGACTTTCATGATTTGGGGTGTCTCCATGTGTCATGACCGTTAGGCGGCCGACGAGTCGCTCAAGCAGCTCGAAAATGAGCGAGCCTCCTTGGCGACCAATAGGGGGTAATTCTGTCAATCCAAACAATGGCTTGCAGATAAGTTCGGCGGTTTCGCTACAATCTACCGCGTGGCCATGGATAATTGCCTGCGACCATGGCTCGCTCGCCGTCCGGGCGCTTCCGGCGGTGGCCACGCACGGCCAGGATTGTTGAAGAATTACTGGGAGAACCAAGAGATGGCACAAGAAAAACCCGCAAGCCCCGCAGCGCCGGCCAAGGCTCCGGAAGAAGCCCTCGAAACGCGAGCGGGCACAGCCGGGGAGCAGCAGATCCGGATGAATACCGAATCTGTGAAGAGCAGCTATTGCAACATGGTCAACGTGACGACGACGCGCGAGGAAGTGGTGATGAACTTCGGGGTCAATGAGAGCTGGGACCGCGGCGCTGCCGAGTACGATGTCAGGCTGGAGCATCGCATCGTGATGAGTCCCTTCGCCGCCAAGCGTCTGGCTCTGATGCTCGGCAAGCTGGTTACGGAATACGAGGCTCGCTACGGCGAACTAAAGTAAGCGCTATCGGCGACGCCCGTCGCCATTGGCGCCTGACCGCCAGCGAGATACCTGCCCTTGATCGGCAGGCCTTGCTTTCCAGTTTCCATTGTCGCGCCGGTTTCGAGGCCATCACTTGTCTTCCAGTTTCCATTCTTCCAGCGGGCCCGGCGCAGCTATGTCGCCTGGTGCTGGCGATCATGCCCGGCGCGCGCACGACGATGCGCTGTGGGGAGCCTTTGCTTCGGCGCAAACTTCGACCGAATTCTGCAGCAGCTGGCTGGCATTGCAATGCCTACAGGTGGCCGACGTGCGTGCGGCCTTGCTGCTGCTCGAGCAGGGCAGCGGTACTTTCGTTCCGGCCGCCGTCTGGCCGTCCGAGCAGACCGACGTCACCTATCTGGCGCCGGCCGCTCAACAATGCCTGAGCGAGCGGCGCGGCGTTCTCCTCTCCGGACAGGCAGGTGCGCTGGTGGTCGTCGCCTATCCGGTGGAACTCGAAGGACAGGTGCACGGGGCGGTGGTGCTCGATGTCGCCGAGCGGCCGGAAGCCGCTCTGCAACTGGTGCTGCGGCAACTGCACTGGGGAATCGGCTGGATCGAGACGCTGTTTCTGCGCCGCCAGAATGGCGACGACGCGCAGGCCTTGCAGCGGGCGCGAGTCGCTCTCGACGTGCTCGGCCTGGCGTCGGAGCAGGCCCGCCTCGAGCCCCTGGCGATGGCGGTGGTCAACGATCTTGCCAGCCGCTTCAACTGCGACCGGGTGTCGCTCGGCGTAGACCGGGGAGGGCGAGCGCGTTTGCTGGCCATGTCGCACTCGGCCTTTTTCGAAAAGAAGAGCCAGTTCGTCACCAGCCTCGAAAACGCCATGGACGAGGCGCTCGATCAGCGGCGCAGCGTCGTCTTTCCGGCCGCCGCGGACAGCTCCAGCGGCATTGCCATTGCCCACCGCGATTTTGCCGCGACGCGAGCGGTGTGCTCGGTGGTCCTCAGCAGTCGTGGCATCGGCGTTGGCGTACTGACTTTCGAGCGCGATGAGGGGACGCCTTTCAGCGTCGACGAAACGAGAACTTTCGAAGCGGTCAGCGCCTTGCTCGGGCCTTTGCTCGAGAGTCGGGTCGATCAGCATCGCTGGTTTGCCGGTCGCCTGGTCGACAAGCTGCGCGCTTGGGGGCTGCATCTCAAGGATCCCCGCCGCCCGGGTTTTCGTGTCGGCCTGACTGCCGCCCTGCTGTTAGTGCTGAGCGTTTTCGTGCTCGACGGCGACTATCGAGTCAGCGCCGAAGCGGTGGTCGAGGGTGAGGTGCAACGTGCCGCGGTGGCTCCCTTCGATGGTTTCCTGCGCGAGGCGCCGGTGCGCGCCGGCTTCGTCGTCAAGAAGGGAGAGCTGTTGGCGACGCTTGACGATCGCGATCTGCGCGTCGAGCGTCAGCGCTGGTTATCCGAGCGCGAACAGCATCAGGCGCGCTACCGGGATGCGCTGGCCAAACATGAACGCGCCAATGCCAATGTCTCGCTGGCGCAGATACGGGAAGCCGATTCGCAACTGGCGCTGGTTGACGAGAAGCTGGCACGTGCCAACATCGTTGCGCCTTTTGACGGCATCGTCGTCTCCGGCGATCTCAGCCAGCTGCTCGGTTCGCCGGTCGAGCAGGGAAAACTGCTTTTCGAACTGGCGCCGCTGGACGCCTACCGGGTAATCCTGAAAGTCGAGGATCGCGATATTCGCGATGTGCGCGTCGGCCAGACCGGCAGCCTGGTGCTCACCGGGCTGACCGGCGAAGCCCTGGCTTTCGAAGTGCGCAATGTGTCGATGGCCGAGGCCGAAGAGGGCAAGAACACTTTTCGCGTCGAAGCACAACTCGATCGCAGCGACCTCAAGCTGCGTCCCGGCATGGAAGGGGTCGGCAAGATCAGCGTCGGCGAACAGAGCTATGCCTGGATCTGGACGCATCGCCTGAGCGACTGGTTGCGCATGCAGGCCTGGATCTGGTTGCCGTAGGCGGCTGACAGCCATGGCCGCTCCTTTCCTCAGCGCCTCCTGGTATCGTGTCGCCGAGCTGCGTCCCGAGCTGCGCGCGCATGCGCGCATCCATCGCCAGCGTTTTCGCGGCCAGCCGTGGTACGTGCTGCACGATAGCGCCTCCGGCAAGCTGCATCGTTTCAGCCCCGCGGCCTACCGGGTGATCCAGCTGATGGACGGGCAGCGAACGATCGACGAGATGTGGAACGAGGTGGCCGCTGAAGCTGGCGAAGACGCGCCGACGCAGGACGAAGTAATCCGCCTGCTAGCGCAACTGCACGCCGGTGACCTGTTGCAGGCCAATCTGCCTCCGGATGTCAACGAGCTGGCCGAGCGCGGCAGCAAGCAGAAGCGTCAGAAGCTGCTGCAAAGCTTCATCAACCCGATGTCGATCCGCATTCCCCTGTGGGATCCGGACGCCTTCCTGAACCGTACCTGGCCGCTGGTGCGACCGGTATTCAGTCTGCTCGGCGTTCTGCTTTGGTTGCTGCTGGTGCTGCCGGCGATCGTGCTTGCCGGCGTGAACTGGCATGAGCTGACAGCCAACCTCAGCGATCAGGTGCTCTCGGCGCACAATCTCCTCCTGCTCTGGCTGGTCTACCCGCTGATCAAGGCGCTGCACGAACTGGGTCACGCCTACGCCGTCAAGTCGGGCGACGGCGAGGTTCATGAGATGGGCATCATGCTGCTTGTCCTGGCGCCGATTCCCTACGTCGACGCGACCGCCTCGGGTGCTTTTCGCAACAAATGGCGACGGGCGATGGTCGGCGCCGCCGGGATGCTGGTCGAGCTCTTCCTGGCGGCGATCGCCATGGCGGTGTGGGTGATGGTCGAGCCCGGGCTGGTGCGCTCGATCGCCTTCAACGTGCTCTTCGTCGCCGGTGCCTCGACGCTGCTCTTCAACGGCAATCCGCTGTTGCGCTACGACGGCTATTACGTTCTCGCCGATCTGATCGAGATCGCCAATCTCGGTAACCGCTCGAACCAGTACTGGCAATGGCTTGTCAAGCGCTACCTCTTCGGCATCAAGACCGTCGAGCGGCCACCGGCGTCGGCCGGCGAGCGGCGCTGGTTTCTCTTCTACGGGGCGGCGTCTTTCGTCTACCGGACGCTGGTGATGATTGTCATCACGCTGTTCGTCGCCGGCGAGTTTTTCTTTGTCGGGGTGGTGCTGGCGCTTTGGGCGGCGACGACGATGTTCGTGCTGCCGATCGGCAAAGGCCTCAACTATGTCCTGTCGAGTCCCGAACTGCAGCGTAATCGGATGCGCGCGAAGTTGGTCACCTTCGGTTCGCTGGCCCTCTTTCTGGCCTTTGTATTCTCGGTGCCGATGCCCTTGCGCACCCACGCCGAAGGCGTGGTCTGGGTTCCCGAGAACGCCGAAGTGCGTGCCGGTGCCGATGGTTTCGTCGAGCAGCTGCTGGTCCAGCCAGAGGACCGGGTCGCGGTCGGCGATCTCTTGCTGGTCACCACCCAGCCGGCGCTTGCTGCCGAAGTCGAGCAGGCGCGGGCGCGGGTACGCCAGCTCGAGGTGCAGTACACCACGCAGATGTTCGACGAGCGCGTACAGGCAGCAGCGACCAGCGAGGATCTGCGCCGGGAGCGGATTGCCCTGGCACGCGCCGAAGAGAGGCTCGATTCGCTGCTCGTGGTCGCCGCCGTTCCCGGTGCGCTCAAGCTGGCGCGGCCGCAGGACCTGCCGGAGCGCTTCGTAAAGAAGGGCGAGTTGCTCGGCTACATCGTCGACGGCCCACCCCGCTTGGTGCGCGTCGTCGTCAGCCAGGATGACATCGCTCTGGTTCGCGAGGCGCGCGACGAGGTGCAGGTAAAAATCACCGACCGCATCGAGAAGACCTATACCGCGCGCCTGATACGCGAGGTGCCGGGTGCGCACGACGAGTTGCCCAGCAAGGCGCTGTCGCTCGAAGGTGGCGGTCCGCACGGCACCGATCCGCGCGACCCCAATGGTCGCAAATCGTTGCAGAGGCTGTTTCAGTTCGACCTCGAGTTGCCGCCGGAGGTGGGGCCGCTACAGATCGGTACGCGCGTCTATGTGCGTTTCCACCACCGCGCCGAACCACTGGGCGAGCAGTGGGGGCGCCGGCTGCGACAGCTCTTCCTCTCGCGTTTCAATGTCTAGGGCGCTGCTCGACCGCTGGCAGGTGCATGAGTTTGCCCCCGGCCTGTACGCGGAGCGTCGCGACCTCAAGGACGGTCGTCTCGACCGCTTCATCGGGCGCTTGCTCGGGCGCTGCGCACAGGCCGGTTCGCCGCTGCGCGGCCGCGATCTGCGCCGCTTTGCGGAGCGTGTTCAGGCGCTGGATGCCGCTTTGCTGGCCATCGACGAGGACGGGCTGCGCAGCCGGGCGCTGGCCGTGCGCACTGCCCTGGCGGTTGAAGGGCTCGCCGAGGGGCCGCTGGCCGAGTGCTTTGCGCTGGTGCGCGAAGTCTGTTCGCGCCGGCTCGGCTTGCGCCATTACCCGGTGCAGCTGATGGGCGGCTACGCCATGTTGGCCGGAGCACTGGCCGAAATGCAGACCGGCGAGGGCAAGACCCTGACCGCCGTCCTGCCGGCCGTGGCCGTGGCCCTGGCGGGCGCGCCGGTGCACGTGATCACCGTCAATCCCTATCTGGCGGCGCGCGATGCCGAGTATCTGGCGCCGGTCTATGAATTCTTCGGCTTGCGGGTCGGCCTGATCGTCCCCGATCTGGAAACCGCGCAGCGTGTCGAGGCCTATGCTGCCGACGTCACCTATTGCGTCAACAAGGACCTGGTCTTCGACTATCTGCGCGACCGGATTACGCAGAAGCGCGTCCGCGCTGGCCCGCGGGCGCTGCTCGATGGCTGGCTGGCCGGGCCGCGCAGCCAGAGTCAGACTCAGCTTCCAACTCAGACGCCGGGGCGTGCCAGCGTCCTGCTGCGTGGCCTCTACTTCGCGATCGTCGACGAAGCCGATAGCGTGCTGATCGACGAGGCACGAACGCCGCTGATCATTTCCAGTGACGTCGATGACCCGAACGGGCGTGCCCTTTACGAGCAGGCACTGGCCCTGGCCAGCAGCCTGAAAAGCAAGGGTCATTACCTGCTCCGGCCCAAGGAGCGGAGCATCGAACTGACCGACGCCGGTCGCGCGGCGGTTGGCGATTTCGCCTGCGGGCTGCCCGGCCTGTGGCGCATACCGCGGGCGCGCGAGGAACTGGTCGAACAGGGCCTGTCGGCGCTGCACCTCTTTCAGCTCGACCGGCATTACATCATCAGCGACGACAAGGTGCAGATCGTCGACGAGTACACCGGTCGGGTGATGGCTGACCGCTCGTGGGAGCGCGGTCTGCACCAGATGATCGAGGTCAAGGAAGCGCTGGCGATCAGCAAGCGCCGTGACACCATTTCGCGCATCACCTATCAGCGCTTCTTTCGCCGTTACCTGTGCCTGGCCGGGATGAGCGGCACGGCAACCGAAGTGGCGCCGGAAATGCGCTCGGTGTATGCGATGGACGTACTGCGCATTCCGCCGAATCGACCGGTCGTGCGCCGCGACCTCGGGCAGCGGGTGTTTCTCGACAGCGACAGTCGCTGGGCTGCAGTGGTGCGGCGCGCCGGGGAAATGAGCACCGCCGGACGGGCGGTGCTGATCGGGACCCGTTCGGTGGCCGCTTCCGAACTGGCCAGCCTGCGCCTGAGTGCGGCCGGATTGGCGCACGAAGTGCTCAACGCACGCCAGGATCAACGCGAGGCCGAGATCATCGCCGAGGCCGGTCAGCCGGGGCGGATCACGGTGGCCACCAACATGGCGGGGCGCGGCACCGATATCCTGCTCAGCCCGCAAGTGCGCCAGGCGGGCGGCCTGCACGTGATTCTTTCCGAATACCATGATTCGGCGCGCATCGATCGCCAGCTCTTCGGCCGTGCCGGTCGGCAGGGTGACCCGGGATCATGCGAAGCGATCGTCTCGCTTGATGACGAATTGTTTCTCGCCCATGCTTCGGCTCTGCTCGGCTGCTTGCGCGGGCGCGTTTCGGAGGCGGGGCTGCTGCCGGCACCGCTCGCACGCCTGCTGCGCCAGACCGCGCAAACAGCGGCCGAGCGGCAGAATTCGCAGATTCGGCGGCAGACGGTTGAAATGGACAAGCGCGTTGAACAGTCTCTGGCGTTTGCTGGAAGAGGAGAGTAGGAAAATGGCAAGTTGGGCAAGGCGGATGAAAATCGGCGCCCGCAGCGCCGTGCTGCTGGCACTTGTGTGTACCGGCCGGGGTTTCGCGGCCGAGTTCGACTGCATCATCGAACCGAGCAAGACGGTGGACGTGCGCGCAGCCAGCGAGGGCCTGATCGAGAAAATCTGGGTCGATCGCGGCGACATGGTCAAGAAGGATCAGGTGCTGGTCACCCTGGATTCCGGCGTCGAGAAAGCGGCGGTCGATTCAGCCCGCTATCGCGCGACGATGCAAGGCAAGATCCGCACCGGCGAAAGCCGCGTCGCATTTTCGACGACCAAGTACCAGCGCCGTGAAAAACTGGCCAGCCAGTCATTCATCTCGCTCAGCGACCGAGATGAAGCCCTGACCGAAAAGCAACTCGCCGAATCCGAGTTACTCGAAGCCAAGGACGACCGTCGCCTGTCGGAGATCGAGTACCGCCGCTTGTCCGAGCAACTGCGTCTGCGCACCATCAAGAGTCCAGTTGACGGCATCGTCGTCGATCGTCTGCTCAGCGCCGGCGAACTTGCCGACAATCGCGACCTGCGCAAGCCGATCCTCCGGCTGGCCGCCATCGGCACGCTGTACGTCGAGGTTCTGATGCCCATTGACGCCTTCGGCAAGCTCAGCGCCGGCCAGGCAGTCGAAGTCCTTCCGGAAGCGCCGATCGGCGGACGCTACACGGCGACGGTGCAGGTCATCGACCGCGTGTTCGATGCCGCCAGCGGCACCTTTGGGGTGCGCCTGGAACTGGCCAATCCGGATCTGAAACTGCCCGCCGGCATCAAGTGCAAGGCCAGCTTCCCGGCCATCGCTGGTCGTTCCGCCGCTTCGCCGGCATTGCCGGCGCCGCGCGCGACGGGCAAGCCGGCAGCAGCGCCTGCGGCAAAAACGATGTAGCTGATCTAGGTTTCATCGGGTCGGAAGTTTGCCTCTGCACGGCTGGCAAGGCGCGACGACTCTTGCACCTGTCAGGGGAAGCTGATGAACGTCAATCCGGATCGTTTCGCCGCACGGGTCGCCAGTCTCCTGCTCGCCCTGGCGTCGTCCTGGCTGGCCCTCGGCGTTTGCCGTGCCGATGTGCCGACGCCTGCGCAGGAATGCCGGTTGCGCAACGCCGCGATCTGCGAGCTGAATGGTGTGCGGTTCATGGTCGACGGACCTTGCCCGCCGGCGGCGCGAACGATCCGCCCGCCGGGTAACGAGCCCTGCGAAGAAATCGCGCCGAGCACTACCCGCATCGTTCAGCTTCCCACGGCGACAATGGTTCCTGGGCAAATGCCCGCACTGCAAGGCGTCGTGCCGCCAGCGACGGCCGGGGCCGTGCCGACGGCCCCGGTCCGGCGGGATCTGGCGTGGGTCGGACAGGCCGAGCGCTGGCTTCTGCCGCTACTGCTGCTTGGCGGCGGCCTCTTGCTCGCCGGTCTTTGCCTCTTCCTGGTTTTCCGGCGCCGTGCCGTACGCAAGGATCGGCCCCCCCCCGAGGTGGCAGACGGTGTTACGCGTCCGCTGCTACAACTGCTCGTCGCGGCCGCCTGCGCCGTGCCGCTCGGTTACCAGGCCGCGGCGCTCGCTTTCCAGTGGGTTTTCTCGCGGGCCGACAATCACGATACGGCGCTGCCCGTACTGCTGGCTGCGCCGGTCGCCGCGGTCGTCTTCCTGCTGGTCACCGGTCTTTCCTTCGCGCTCATTGGTTTGCTGCTCGCGTGGCTGTTCAAAGGGCAGGGGAAGGTCCCGCGAAAGTAGGGGACTTTTTCGGCGACTACGCGGCTCTCGCCGACGGGGCCGCCTTCGCCGCCTGGCTGGCGCCGCTGCGACGGTGCGCATGGGTGGTCTATGCGAAACCCCCGTTTGCCGGACCGGCCGCGACCGCGGTGCTGGCGTCTCTGTCCTGCGATACGCATCGCGTGGCGATTTCGAACCAGCGACTGCTTGCCATGGATGAGCGTGGCGTGACCTTCCGATGGAAGGACTATCGGGCCAAGGGCAGGACGCGCCACAAGAGGATGACGCTCGCTGCCGACGCGAAATGTCAGGGAGCCGATGCACTGGGATGCGCGATGAGCGCGCTTATGCTTCTTTGCAGCGCCGTCTGCTTCTTGTCAGTCAGCGCCCATAGGGGACGGTCTTGCCTAGTGCTGCCAGCCCCTAGCTTCTGGCCGCCAGCGACGCCGCAATACGGCGATTTCTCCTGCCGCATCGGCTGCCTGCCAGTCATCTTCGTCGCCTTCGGCGACTTGCTCGCTGCACCGCGTCGTACGCCGGTGGCACGGAAACCCATCAAGTCCCCATAGGCTTGTACCCGACTCCGCTCGTCGGTGGTACGTTCCGCGGTTTCCTCCACCGAGGCTTTTCCGACGCCTGCCCTTGGTCTCCAGGTGACACCCGACAACTCTTTGGCTACGCCGAACGAGTGAGCCGCGTGGCGTCGCGATGCCAGTCAATTGCACTCTTTGAGCACGCGTCTAAGGACTCGAATCGTGGGTCATGTCGAAAAGCCCGAAGACACACCGCACTGCGGAGCCCCAGCGGCCGTTGCGCTGCCTAAGACGGGCGGCTGTTCTCCGCCAGGGCAACTTGACGACGAGAGATGCATACCCCGGCCAATCCCAGGAGCAGCATCGCCAGCGTGAGCGGTTCAGGAGCCGCAAATCCTGGGATCGTAGCGTTGAATCCAGCCAAGTAGCCGCCGGTCGCGAAATTGTTCGCAGTTGGCACGCTGGACGCCGAATTGGCATTGGCGAAATCGGCGAGGGAGTCGTAGCTCAGGAGGAAGGTCGTATTGCCGAACTGGGGATCGGACTGGTAAACCAAGTGATACTGGCTCCCGTCGTAGGTAAATCCAGCCAAGTAGCCGCCGGTCGCGAAATTGTTCGCAGTTGGCACGCTGGACGCCGAATTGGCATTGGCGAAATCGGCGAGGGAGTCGTAGCTCAGGAGGAAGGTCGTATTGCCGAACTGGGGATCGGACTGGTAAACCAAGTGATACTGGCTCCCGTCGTAGGTAAATCCAGCCAAGTAGCCGCCGGTCGCGAAATTGTTCGCAGTTGGCACGCTGGACGCCGAATTGGCATTGGCGAAATCGGCGAGGGAGTCGTAGCTCAGGAGGAAGGTCGTATTGCCGAACTGGGGATCGGACTGGTAAACCAAGTGATACTGGCTCCCGTCGTAGGTAAATCCAGCCAAGTAGCCGCCGGTCGCGAAATTGTTCGCAGTTGGCACGCTGGACGCCGAATTGGCATTGGCGAAATCGGTGAGCGAGTCGTAGCTCAAGAGGAAGGTCGTATTGCCGAACTGGGGATCGGACTGGTAAACCAGTTGGACAGGTACTGCCAGCGCGGTCCCGACCGATAGCAAAGCGATCCCAAGCAGGGCAGACCTGAGGCTTCGTCGAACTATGTGCATGGTGTGTCTCCTGGTCGCGGCCCGTAACAAGGAACTACTCACTGCGTTAATGGCAAGCAAGAATCTCGCCATTATCTCCAGGTCATTGTATTGACGAGATTTTCCAAAGACCGGTATCGAGGGTCCTCCCTGTCTGTAAAGTATGCCGACACCTTTTTGGGACGCGTGCAACACGCGCACGCTAGCGACTTCTGGACTGGATTGCCGCTGCGCGGTCCCCGCGCGCAACACGCGACCCGGAATGCAGCCTCCAGGCAGGGAAAAGGTCGCCCTGGACATGGACCTGTCGGTTGTTGGATGCTTGGCGAACGCCCCTTCCTGGCCGCTATGAACATCTGTCCATAACGGCCATCAAGAGACGTAGAGGCGGCGAAAAATCGTGCGGCGCGAACGTCGGCTAACTGATCTGGAACCCACTGCCCGGTTCTCTCCACTGTCGGTTCAGTTCTCGGCCTTATGGAAAGCTTTCCATAAGGCCGACGAGCAGCCCGTCACCCGAGACCGCCGAAGGTCCGCTCGAAGCGACAAAGCGTACGGACGGCGGCCGAGCGACCACTGACGGCGGTTGCTCGGCTCCCCGTGCGGGACAGGGATTCCGTTTTTGTGCTGTAATGAATCGAAAACCTCCACGGTCGACATGTGAGCAGGCTACGCGCGCCGCGCATGTTGTGGCCATATTTGGGAGACTTCCGATGCCCCCGTCAGTGCCATCCACAAAGGCAGCATATTCCGCAGATCATTCGCTGCGTGAGCGCCTCGCGCAGTGCTACCGCGAAGTCCGTGCGCATAGTCTGGCGCTGGCCGCACCGCTGTCACCCGAAGACCAGTGCATCCAGTCGATGCCTGACGCCAGCCCGACGAAGTGGCATCTCGCGCACAGCAGCTGGTTCTTCGAAGCCCTCGTCCTGCAGCCATTCGCGGTCGGCTATGCGCTGTTCGACAAGCGCTTCGCGCATCTCTTCAACTCCTACTACGAGTCGCTGGGTCCGCGCCACCCGCGGCC
>ERZ761602.3735-NODE-3735-length-20910-cov-5.376648_pt1 | contig 20910 bp, 17 predicted proteins | sample MGYA00512165_ERZ761602 | MGnify/ENA primary metagenome ERZ761602 (study PRJEB28899, sample SAMN02445085) | bioreactor sludge metagenome | biome: EBPR sludge; isolation source: Thorneside wastewater treatment plant | place: Australia: Brisbane, Thorneside...
ACACGCTGAAGCTGCCTGTGAAGAATGTCATGCAGATGGTGTTTTCAAAGGCACCCCAAGGGATTGTTATTCCTGCCACAGTGGTGACGACGAGCATAACGGCAGGTACGGAACACAATGCGAAGCCTGTCATACTCCATCCGATTGGGAGGATGCTGCCTTTGACCATGTTCGCATGGCGGCAGTGAATGCGTGTGTAGACTGTCACGCAGAGCCGCAGGAGCATGCCGGTCAATTCGGTACGGACTGTGCTGCCTGCCATTCCACGAGTGCTTGGGAACCTGCTTCCTACAATGGCACTCATACTTTCCCGCTTGGGCATGGGGATGGCAATGGCAGTTGCCAAACCTGTCATCCCACCAACCTTGCTACCTATACCTGCTACGGCTGTCATGAGCATAACGAAGCGAATGTTGCCTCGGAACATCGTGAGGAAGGCATCACGGATTTTCAGAACTGTATAGAATGCCATATTGATGGACGTGAGCATGAAGGTGGCGGAGATGATGATTAGTTGAGTACAAAAGACCGCGAGTGACTGGCTCGCGGTCTTTTTTTATTTGCCGTTCTTTTTGGCTGTTTCTTCCATTTCCCTTGGTTCGAGCATCCCCCAGCGCCCTGCACCGAGATAAAGGATTTCCAATACAAGGTCTGTATGACTGATCCCTTCGGCGGCGGCTTGCAGGCAGAGGTCGCTATAGTTGGGGGTCAGCCCTGGCAGTGTGTTGATCTCGATCAGACGCGGGTTGCCCTCTTCATCCAGCCGGATATCCGTTCGGGAAACATCCAACACGTTGAGGATGTTGTGGGCGCGATAGGCAAGATGTTTGAGTTTTTTCTCCAATTCGGGGTCGATCTCCGCCGGGCAAAAATATCCGGGGTTATCCGTCGGACCGACATCTTTGGATTTGGCTTCATTTGTATAAACCCAGGGACCCTCGCTATTGCCCGTATCCAGTTCAAGGATGGGGAAGCGGTGAAAACCGTCTTTTTCATACCATTCGGGGTGTCGTCCATAGAGTTTCGCGTCAGCACCCCCCAATATGCCGACCGTAAATTCACGGCCTGGCAGAAAGTTTTCGACCAACGCGGGTTGTTGATACACGCTTATGATGTATTGCGCCCGTTCACGCAATTCGGACTCGTCCTTGACGATGGCTTTCATATCCACGCCCATGCCTGTCCCTTCGCGAGCAGGCTTTACGAAGAGCGGAAACTTCAGTTCGGGGCGCAGAGGTTCATCACCAAAGGTGAATTCCTGAAAGGGAGCCACAGGCAGGCGGCGGTCGCGCCAGATGCGTTTCGTCAATGTTTTATCAAGGGAAATCCCGTTGGCAAGAACGCGCGAGCCAGTATAGGGGATGGCAAGCATTTCTAGCAGGGCTGGCACTTGAGCTTCGCGCGCATCGCCTCCCAATCCTTCTGCCACATTGAAACAGATATCAGGCTTTGCCTTTTTCAACGAGAAGGGGAGATCTCTATCAGCTTCGATAAAGATGGTCGTGTGACTGTCCGTTTCGATGGCGGCGCGAAGCGCATCGATGGTCTCGATATGATCGAAGTCGGCAAAAGCGTCCGGCGGGACTCCCTCCGGTTTGGGATGCTCTTCGTCTTTTATATTTGCGATGACAGCCACTTTCCAGGGGCGTTTCGAGCGTCGAACGGGTTTTCCGTCTAATGGCATCAATGGTCGTGCGCTCCAGTTCTCTTCACTTCTATTCACTTCTCAAAGTATAGTATAAGATGCGGGAAGGGTGAAGGTATTAAGCATCTTTATTTACATCGATTTGCTTTGACGCGTTGAAGAAGGGTGAGATTATTCTTGTTCGTTACTGGTTTTGTTTCAGCAAATGAGGTCGATTAAGCCCCGCTGCGAGACCAAGGTAACAAGTTTTCTGTTCCGCATCGAACCTGAACCTGTTTTCTTGACATAAACCTCTCCCGCCTGTAAAATCCTTCTGCTTAAAAAGGCGTGAGCCTTTATTTTTTCATCTCTGTAGGAGGAGTACCCTTTCATGTTCACAATGGGATTGACCAATTTTGAACAGATCGCGATCTGGGCCGTTTTTGCCGTTGCATGGCTTGGGCTTGGATACGCGATTTTTTTGCGCTCTCAGATTCTAAATGAAGACAAAGGAACGGAGAAAATGCAGGAGGTCTGGGGGGCGATCAAGGATGGCGCCAATGCTTATTTGCAGAAGCAGCTCCGTTCGATCATACCGTTGATCCTGATCCTGACTGTCGCCTTGTTCCTTTCCGTGTACGTCGTTCCGCCCTCCCCTGAGGCATTGGAGCGCTTCCACGGTATGGATGAAAACCGGATCAAGCTCATCATTGGGATTGCCCGCGCCGTTGCGTTCATTATGGGCGCAGGCTTTTCACTCACGGTGGGGCAGATCGGTATGCGCATGGCAATTGAAGGAAATGTGCGCGTGGCGGCGGCTTCCAAGAAGTCGTTCGGTGATGCGCTTCGTATTGCCTATCGCGCCGGTACCATCACTGGTATGCTGACCGATGGTCTTGGTCTGCTTGGCGGCACCATTATCTTCATCATCCTCGGAATCGCAGCTCCTGATGCCCTGCTCGGCTTCGGCTTCGGCGGCACGCTCCTCGCGTTATTCATGCGCGTGGGCGGCGGTATTTTCACCAAGGCTGCTGACGTCGGCGCCGACCTGGTCGGTAAGGTCGAGGCAGGTATCCCTGAAGATGACCCGCGCAATCCGGCTGTGATCGCTGACCTTGTCGGTGACAATGTCGGTGACTGCGCAGGTATGGCGGCGGATATCTTCGAATCTTATGAAGTGACCATCGTTTCAGGCTTGATCCTCGGTCTGGCTCTCTGGCATGCGACCGATCGCCTCGAGTGGATCGTGTTCCCCCTGATGGTGCGCGGTATCGGCGTGCTCTCCTCCATCATTGGTACATACTTCGTGAAAGCTGGAAAGACTGGCAAGAGCGAAGACGCCATGAACGCCATCTTCAGCGGATTTTTGACCTCTGCTGTGATATCTGCCCTGTTGTTCTTTGTTGCTGGTTTCTTGTACATGAAGGACACCATGGTCGATTTCGGCGGTTGGTGGCGTATGCCGACAGCTGTGGGTGTGGGCGTGTTGCTCGCGATTCTGATCGACCGCCTGACCGAGTATTTCACTGGCACGCACGCTTCGCCCGTGAACGATATTAAGAAATCTGCGGATACGGGTCCTGCAACCTTGATCCTTAACGGCATCACCGTTGGGTTTGAATCTTCCGTCTGGTCGGTCCTTGTGATCGCCATGACCATCATCGCTTCCATCTTCATTTTCGGCACCATCCCCGGAATCGAAGGGACCGTCAAAGCCACCTTCATCCTTTATGGCGTGGCGATGACCGGTATCGGTATGTTGACGCTCACCGGAAACAACGTTGCGATGGACTCGTTCGGTCCCATTGCGGATAACGCCAATGGCATCGGTGAAATGTCCTGGTCTGGCAAAACGGATAAGGCGACCAAGGATGCGCAACAGATCATGGCTGACCTTGATGCGGTTGGTAACACGACCAAAGCTATTACCAAGGGTGTCGCCATTGGTTCAGCAGTAATTGCGGCTGTTTCGTTGTTCGGCTCCTTCCTCGTGGATGTTGAGCGCGCGCAAAAAGTAGCAAATGATGCAGCTGTTGCTCTTGGCAATATTGCCCCATTTGAGAAGTTCATCACCGAAGTCGGCATCCGTGTTGATGTCCCGCAGATCTTTGTTGGTATGTTAATTGGTGGTGCTTTGCCGTGGCTTTTCTCTTCCTTTGCGATCCAGGCTGTGACCCGCGCCGCTTCCCTCATCGTGTTGGAAGTCCGCCGTCAGTTCAAGCTGGGCGTGTTGGATGGTAAGGTCAAGCCAGATTACGCCCAGGCGGTCAGCATCTCCACCGCTGCCGCACAAAAAGAGTTAGTCTCTCTTGCCCTGCTCGGGATTGTGACCCCGATCGTTGTGGGTTTGTTGCTTGGTGTCGAAGCACTCGGCGGTTTCCTGGCGGGCATCATTGTTTCCGGTCAGTTACTTGCGGTGTTCCTCAATAACTCCGGCGGCGCATGGGACAATGCCAAGAAACTCATCGAAGATGAGCCCAAAGACCCTGCCAAGAATCTTGGCAAGGGCTCCGAACGCCACAAAGCAGGTGTGGTGGGCGATACGGTCGGTGATCCCTTCAAGGATACGGCGGGTCCTGCCCTTAACCCGATGATCAAGGTCGTCAACCTCGTGGCTGTGATCATTGCCCCGATTGTGGTCCAATATCAAGGCCTGAATTTGGGAACGGGCTTGATTGCCGCGGCGCTTCTCGGTGTGCTCGCCTGGGCGGTGATCCGTTCCAAGGCACCAGCGCAAGCCATGAATGCGGCAGTTGGCAGCCCGGCGAAGGCGTCCTCTTCCAAGACTGCTCCTGCAAAGAAGAAGACCACCAGGAAGTAGTAGAAAATCAAATCAAAATCCCGTTCCAAGGTATTGGAACGGGATTTTTTCTATACCGGCGGGGTATCCACCGTGTTAGAATGCGCGCATCTTCCTTATGAAAGGAATCATTAGCATGGCGGATGTAAAAGAGTTTGGTGAACGGATTATCAACAGTCTTGAAAAAGTGATCGTTGGCAAGCGGCAATCGCTTGAATTGGTGGTGATCGGGCTGTTATGTCAGGGACATATTTTGATCGAGGATGTGCCGGGTGTGGGGAAAACCGTCCTGGCGCGCAGCCTTGCCCGCTCATTGGATTGTATATTCAATCGCATCCAGTTCACGCCTGATATGCTGCCCAGCGACGTGACCGGGGTTTCTATTTACAACCAGCAGAAGAATGAATTCGAATTTCGTCAGGGTCCCATCATTGGGCAGGTCATTCTTGCTGATGAGATCAACCGGGCTACACCGAAGACGCAGGCGGCTTTGCTCGAAGCGATGGAAGAAAGACAGGTAACTGTTGACGGTGTCACCCATGCCATGCCCAAGCCTTTTATCGTGCTTGCAACCCAGAACCCGATCGAATATGAAGGAACATTTCCTCTCCCTGAAGCGCAGTTGGACCGTTTCCTTTTAAGGATGCGTCTGGGGTATCCCACCATCAACGATGAGATCCGCGTCATGGAGGACCAACAGATCCAGCATCCACTTGATGGATTGAACGCGGTGGCGACCGGTGAAGATGTTATGCAAATGAACGAGGCGATACGCAAGGTCTATCTGTCGAACGCCGTCAAACGTTATATCGTAGAACTAAGCACCCGCACCCGCCAGAGTCAGGATGTATACCTGGGTGCCAGTCCGCGCGGAAGCTTGTCCCTCTCGCGCGCCGCACAAGCCCGCGCTGCCCTGCACGGGCGTGATCACGTCCTGCCGGATGACGTCAAGGCGCTTGCTGTTCCCGTCCTCGCGCATAGGATCATTGTCAGCGCCGCAGCCCGTCTTCGCGATCTGAGTTCAGACCGCATCGTACAAGAGATCGTGCTTTCCTCCCCTGCGCCGGGTGGAAGCTTTGAAGCAAAGCCCAAGGAAAACTAAATGAAAGCAGGGCGGACTCTCATCGCCTTGATGTTCCTCGTCGGAGTCGCTGGCGTGCTGGTGAACGGCGCGGCGATTTTTTCGCGCTTTCTCTACTCGAGCCTGTTGTTGACATTTTTCGCCTGGGCATGGACCGTCTGGGTCGCACGTGGCCTTGTCTTTGAGCGTAGTTCCCGCGAACTGCGCGCCAATGTCGGTGATGTGCTGGAGGAGAATTTCAAACTCACCAACCGTGGCAGGCTGCCTGCTCCATGGATCGAAGTGGTCAATAAGTCAGGTGTTCCCTTTGCAGCCGGCTCGCGCCTGTTCACCCTGGTGATGGGACGTCAACATCGCAGTTATACCGGGCGAACTTGGCTGACCCGCCGCGGGAGTTTCCAATTGGGTCCCACGCGATTATCGGTGGGTGACCCGTTTGGCTTGTTTGTATCGAGCAGGGAGTTCAAACCCAGAGATACCCTGATCGTCTTCCCGATGATCCACGAGATCCAATCCTTCCACTCGCCGCGGGGGATGTTGACGGGTGGTCCGGTCATTCGTAAAAAGTCGTCGGATATTACCCCTCACGCTTCCGGTGTCCGCGAGTACGTCCCCGGTGATGCGATGAAACGCATTCACTGGCACACCAGCGCGCGTCGCGGGCGTCTGATGGTCAAAGAGTTCGAACAGGACCCCCAGGCCGAAGTCTGGATCTATCTCGATTCACAAAAGACCGTTCATTATCAACTTGCGCGTAATGAAGAGGAAGTTCCATTCCACTCCATGCTGTTGATGAAGCGTCCGAAGATCGAACTCCCGCCTTCCACGCTCGAATATTCGGTCAGTATTGCGGCATCGCTTGCCCATTATTTCATCCGTCAGCGGCGGGCGGTGGGCTTGGCGAGCGCCGGTCAGGCATTGACGGTCCTGCCAGCGGAGCGCAGCGAGAGGCAGGAGGCAAAGATACTCGAGACTCTCGCCTTCGTTTCATCAGATGGGAATCTCTCGCTGGCAGGTCTGGTGGCGACCCAGTCTGCCCTGCTTCCTCAAGGTTCAAGCGTCATTCTTGTTACCCCATCTACGCGCCTCGAATTGTTACAGGCGGTCGATGAACTTCTAAGAAGATTCTTGTCACCTGTCGTTGTCTTGTTGGATGCGAAATCATTTGGCGCGCCGACAAGCACAGGGGAACTGATAACAGCCCTGCGTGAGCGCCGTGTGCCTGTCATTCCTGTTGCCTGCGGAGACGACCTGCCCACTGCGCTCTCAGATATCTCTCTCAATTTCTCACAACAGGAATCCCACTCATGGCAAACACCAGTATCGTACCCATCGACTTAAATTTTCAGGGGAAGACTCAGGCGATCGCTTCTTACCTTATCCGGGATGGGGATGCGGTTGTGTTGATCGAATCTGGACCCGGCTCGACTCTTTCCGCGCTCGAAGCGGGCCTGGCAAACGAAGGTTTATCTTTCCGTGACTTGACCCATGTCCTGCTCACTCATATTCATCTTGACCATGCCGGGGCGGCGGGGTGGTTGTCGCAGCAGGGCGCGGAAATTTATGTTCATCCTATCGGTGCCCCGCATTTGCTTAACCCCGAGAAGCTCATTGCCAGTGCAACCCGTATTTACGGGGATAAGATGGACCAGCTTTGGGGTGAGTTCCTGCCTGTAGCGCAGAATCAACTCAAAATCCCGAAAGATGCGGAAGAGATTGTCATCGGCAGTTTGAGGTTTCTCCCGATCAACACGCCCGGTCACGCTGAACATCATTATTCCTATATCTTCGAAGATATTTGTTTCAGTGGCGATGTTGGAGGAGTGCGCATCCCTGGTTTTCAATATCTGCGTGCGCCCATGCCGCCGCCGGAGTTGCATTTTGGCAGGTGGCGCGACTCTCTGGCGCTTTTGAAGGGGATGAAGTTTTCGCGCATCGCTCCGACCCACTTCGGCATCTATGAGGATGTGGAGTGGCATTTACGATCTCTCGATGAAACACTGGCGGGAATGGAACGTTGGCTGGAAAAGGTCATGGAACGCGACCCGTCCATCGAAGAATTGCGGAACGAGTTTACGGATTATATGGAGAGTGAAAGCCGTGAGAAAAACCTCAGCATGGATGTGATCCGCGCCTATTCGCTCTCGAACCCGGTCGGCATGAGCGCCGATGGATTGATGCGGTATTGGAAAAAGGTGCGTATGGCGTAATTTGTCATGCTGTTTGCGTGATGCTTTGGACATGGCAAAAACGGTCAATGAAGATATACTTGGGTAAAACAAAGCGTAAAACAAGCCTATAGGCTTGTTTTACTTCGACCAAGGAGATTCGATGAAGGACTTTATCGCGATATCCGATTTTTCATCGGACGAAATTCAAGACCTGCTCGATCTGGCGGTAAAACTCAAGAAGCAGTACTTCAAAAAAGGCAACAAACCCATCTTTAAAGGAAAGGTACTGGGGATGATCTTCCAGAAACCCAGCCTGCGCACACGCGTTTCGTTCGATATGGCGATGCGGCACTGTGGCGGCGATGCGCTCTATCTTTCCCCGGCAGAGATCGGGCTGGGAAAGCGCGAATCGATCGCGGATGTGGCGCGGGTGCTTTCCGGGTATGTGCAGGTGCTGATGGCAAGAACATTCGACCACGACCATGTGGTGGAACTGGCGAAATGGGCGGACGTGCCCGTTGTCAACGGCTTGAGCGATTACAACCATCCCTGCCAGGGCATGGCAGATGCATTGACCATCATCGAGAAGTTTGGAAAAAAATCGAAGGGGTTGAATGTTAGTTACGTAGGCGACGCCAATAACGTTGCGGTTTCACTCATGCATGTCTGCGCCCAACTCGGTTGGAACTTTACCGTTGCCAACCCCGAAGGCTACGATATGGACCCAAAAGCGGTGGAGATCGGGCAGAAACTTGCCAAAAAATCGAAAAGCAATATCACCTTTTTGCGCGACCCTCATGACGCTGTGAAAAAAGCCCATGTCATTTATACCGACACCTGGACGAGTATGGGGCAGGAGGAAGAAACGGCAAAGCGTGAAAAGATCTTCCCGCCCTATCAAGTCAATGCTGGGCTTGTAGCAGAAGCCGATAAAGATGTGATCGTGATGCACTGCCTGCCCGCTCATCGAAATCAGGAATTGACCGATGATGTGGCAGACGGTCCGCACTCGGTCATTTTCCCGCAGGCGCATAACCGCTTGCATGCGCAGAAGGCGATCCTGGCGCGTTTGCTTGAAGTGAAATAAGTTGAATATTACGGATTGCGTAATCCGTGAAAAATAATTGGAGAAACCCTTTAATGAAGACAAACGACTTTATCAAGATCGAAGAACAGTACGGCGCGCATAACTACCATCCGCTCGATGTGGTTATCGAAAGGGCGGAGGGGGTGTGGGTATACGATGTGGAAGGCAGGAAATATCTCGATTGTCTCTCAGCCTATTCCGCCGTCAATCAGGGACATGTTCATCCCGAGATTTTGAAGGCGCTGTTGGATCAGGCAAAGAAGGTTACGCTCACTTCGAGGGCTTTCCGTAACGACCAACTGCCGCTCCTTTATAAGGAATTGTCGGAAATGACCGGTTACGACATGTCTCTGCCGATGAATTCAGGCGCGGAGGCGGTCGAGACGGCGGTCAAACTTGCGCGCAAATGGGCGTACCAGGTAAAGAAAGTGCCGCGCCACCAGGCGGAAATTATCGTGGCGGGCAACAACTTCCACGGACGCACGGTCACCATCATTTCGTTCTCCACCGAGCCGCTTTACCGCGATGACTTCGGTCCGTTCACACCGGGTTTCGTCGTTGTGGAGTACGTCGATGCGGCGGCAATCGAAAAGGTGATCACCCCCAACACGGCGGCTGTTTTGCTCGAGCCTATTCAAGGCGAAGCGGGTGTCATCATGCCGCCCGATGGCTATTTGAAATCCGTTGCTGAGCTTTGCAAGAAGAACAACATCCTATTTGTAGCGGATGAAATTCAAACGGGTCTCTGTCGAACCGGGAAGCTTTTCGCCTCTCACCATGAGGATGTCCGCCCGGATATTGTCATCGTTGGAAAGGCACTGGCTGGCGGCTTTTATCCCGTATCTGCCGTCTTGGCGGACAAGCCCATTCTGGGTTTATTTACCCCTGGCGAACACGGATCGACCTTTGGCGGGAATCCGCTGGCGGCGGCGGTGGCTCGTGCCTCGCTGAAGGTATTGCGCGAAGAAAAACTTGCTGAACGTTCCGCGGAACTGGGAACGTACTTTGTCGAGCAGTTAAGCGAAATCCCCAGTCCGCACGTCAAGGAAGTGCGCGGAAAAGGACTGCTTATCGGTGTCGAACTCAAACCCGAGGCGGGCGGTGCGCGTCGCTTTTGTGAGGCATTGAAAGCGAAAGGCATCCTTGCAAAAGAGACGCACGATAACGTCATCCGTTTTGCACCGCCGCTTGTGATCGATAAAGAGACCATAGATTGGGCGCTCCCCGCCATTCGGGAAACGCTCAATATGAAGTAATCAACCATAGACCCTAAAGATTTCAAAATCTTTAGGGTCTATATATGGAGGCATCATGTACATTGGAATTCCAAAAGAAAGTAGACCCTTCGAGTACCGAGTTGGTCTTTCCCCGGCCGGGGTGGAGATCCTCTCCCACCTCGGGCATCAGGTCTTCGTCGAACACGACGCGGGGGCGGGCGCCAGGTTCAAAGACCAGGAGTATGAACAGGCTGGGGCGCGCATCGCCTTTTCACCGCAGGAGGTTTTTGGGCGCGCGGATATGTTGTTGAAGATAGCACGCCCAATCAAACAAGAACTGGAGTGGCTGCAGGATGGCGCGATCCTGGCTGGTTTTTTGCATCTTGCATCCGCATCCCAGGACCAGATCGACCTGCTCTTGGGGAAGAAGATCACGGCTCTCGCGTATGAGCAAGTTACCGATGGGCAGGGCGGACGGGTCGTCCTGCGTCAGTTCAGTTTGATCTGCGGCGCGATGGTTGCCCAGATCGCAGCACGCTGGCTTCAGACCAATCGCGGCGGCAAGGGTATCATGCTGAGCGGTGTGCCCGGTGTACCGCCTGCTGAGGCTGTGATCATTGGCGGCGGCGCAGTCGGCATGTCTGCGGCGCGGGCCATGCAGAATGCCGGTGCTCATGTGACTGTGTTGGATAAGAGCATGGCTGCGTTGGAAAACATCCATGAAAAATTGCCCGGTGTAGTGACCATGATGGCAACCCGGCGCAACATCGAGAGGGCAACGGCATTTGCCGATGTATTGGTGGGCGCGGTGCTGGTTGCGGGACAACGCGCTCCAGTGGTGGTGACGCGCGAAATGGTTCGCACCATGAAGCCACGCTCGGTCATTATCGATGTCAGCATTGACCAGGGTGGCTGTGTGGAAACCTCGCGCCCGACCATGCACGATAACCCGACGTTTATTGAAGAGAATATCGTACATTACTGCGTGCCGAACATTGCCAGCACCGTGGCGCGCACTGCAAGCCATGTCTTTTTGAATTCAGCCATCCCTTATATCACCGAGATCGCCAACAATGGGATCGATGCTGCCATGAAGGCTGACCCTTCGATCGAAGTGGCAGTCAACACGCATCAAGGCAAACTGCTCAACCTTGTCCGGCTTGGCGGTGTGGAGGTGCAGGAATGAACGCGGCCTCTGTATATCAATCCCGCGTCACGACAGCGGCGGAGGCTGTAAAACAGTCGGTCAAGTCTGGGAACCGCATTTTTCTGACCGGCAACGTTTCGGTGCCGCTTGTCCTTTTGGATGCCCTTGTACAACATGCCCCAAATATTCAAGGTGTTGAAATTTGCCAGGCATTGACCATTGTCGGCGGGGATTACGTCAAGCCGGAACTGGAAGGACATCTGCGCGTTAACTCCATGTTCATCAGCGCCAATGTCCGCAAGGCTGTCCAGGAAGGGCGGGCGGATTTTACCCCGGTGCTGCTTTCCGAATTTCCACTTCTTTTCAAACGCGGTATTCTGCCGATCGATGTTGCATTGATCCATGTCTCAACCCCGGACGAGCACGGCTTTTGCAGTTTGGGTGTTGAGGTGGGGTTGACAAAGTCCGCTGCTGAATCTGCCAAGGTGATCATCGCCGAGGTCAATGACCAGATGCCCCGCACTCTGGGCGACTCGTTCATCCATGTCAGCCGCCTGACCCATATTGTGCCGGTCAATTACCCGATACCACAACACGCGATGGGCGCGGAAGGCGATATGGATATCGTCCAGGGCATCGCCGGGCACGTCGCATCCCTCATTCCCGATGGAGCGACCATGCAATTGGGTATCGGTTCCATCCCGGATGCGGTGTTGAAATTCTTGATGGACAAGCGTGACCTGGGGATTCATACCGAGTTATTTTCTGACGGTGTGATCGACCTGGTCAATGCAGGGGTTCTGACCAATGCGCGCAAGACCCTGCACCCCGGCAAGATCGTTGCAGGGTTCATTCTGGGCACGCAGAAACTTTACGACTGGGTCAATGACAATCCGATGGTTGAAATGCACCCAACCGAATACGTGAACGACCCGTTCATCATCGCCCAGAATGAAAAGATGGTGGCAGTCAATTCCGCCATTGAAGTTGACCTGACCGGGCAGGTCTGCGCCGACAGCATTGGTCCCAAACTGTACAGCGGCGTCGGCGGACAACTGGACTTCATCTACGGCGCATCGCGTTCGAAAGGCGGCGTTCCCGTCATTGCCCTGCCCAGCACGGCCGTCATGCGAGATGGCACGGCGGTCAGCAAGATCACCGCCATGCTTAAACCCGGCGCGGGCGTGGTGACCACCCGCAACCACGTGCGCTTCATTGTCACTGAACAAGGCATCGCCGATCTCTACGGCAAGACCATCCGACAGCGGGCGCAGGCGTTGATCGCGATCGCGCATCCGCAATTCCGTGAAGAACTGACCAGACAGGCACGCGAACTTCATTACCTGTAAGCAGGAAATAGAGAATATCTCGGGCGCGGAGATTTGCGTAACTCCGCGCCCGGTTTTTTGTTAACCTGATAATCATAAAACCTTGCTTGACATTATTTGCCTTTTTCCCTATCATCGGGACGCTTTGGCGGATACGACCAGTCTGAAACGGCTTGAAATGGAACTCATGTCAGGGCAAAATACAAAGAAACAGGAAGAATTTAGTAATGCGTAATGTAAAGATCGTCGCAACCATCGGACCGGCTTCGGACTCAGTAGAAGAGTTGGAAGCGCTCGTCAAGGCAGGGATGAACATCGCCCGTTTGAACTTCTCACATGGTACCCATGAACAGCACCAGGAACGTGTGAACCGCATCCGTGAAGTATCCATACGGCTCAAAAAGCCGGTTGGCATCCTCCAGGATTTACAGGGACCCAAGATCCGCGTCGGCAGGCTGGAAGCCCCACTTCAACTTTCGGTGGGGGAGGAAGTCAGCCTGTATGCCACAAAAGATGAAGCGCCCAAGAATGGCCATCAGATCATCCCGGTGGATTTTCGCGAATTGTTCGATTCCGTCCACGCAGGCGACAAGCTTCTGCTCGATGATGGGCGCCTGGCGCTTGAAGTCCTCTCGGCGGTGGGGCGGGTCGTCCATGCCCGGGTATTGGTTGGCGGGGCGCTTTTTTCACACAAAGGCATTAACCTGCCAGGCGTCAAGTTGCGTATAGCCGGTTTTACCGACAAAGATAAAGCTGACCTCGCTTTTGGAATATCGCAGAATGTGGATGCAGTTGCAATCTCCTTTGTGCGCAGCGCCGCAGATGTAAAAACAGTCCGCGAGGCGATCCGCGAATACTCCGCCGGGAAGCGAGAGCCGCTGCTTATCGCAAAACTCGAAAAGCCAGAGGCGCTGAACGAGCTGCATGAAATCCTGGATGTCGTGGATGGCGTCATGGTGGCGCGCGGTGACCTGGGCGTTGAACTACCCCCTGAGCGCGTGCCGTCTCTGCAAAAAATGATCATCCGCGCCGCTAACGGACGCGCCAAACTGGTCATCACCGCAACCCAGATGCTTGAATCCATGATCCAGAATCCGCTTCCAACCCGCGCCGAAGCCTCGGATGTCGCCAATGCGGTTTTCGATGGGACTGATGCGGTCATGCTTTCGGCGGAAACTGCTTCGGGAGAATATCCTCACTTGGCGGTCGAGATGATGTCTCGCATCGTGATCGAAGCCGAATCGCATTTCAAGGAGTGGGGGACGCGTCAGGACGCCCGGGCAGGCTTGGGCGAGAGCGATGCGGCTTCGATGGCGCGCGCGGCGAATGTGCTTGCCAGCGATCCCGATGTAGAGGCGGTCTCCGTCTTTACCATGCGCGGACGATCCGCCTGGCTGATGTCGAAGGCGCGGCCGTCGAAGCAGATCCTCGCATTCACCCCGGAAGCGGAAACTTTCAACCAATTAGCATTTCTGTGGGGAGTTCGCCCTCATCTCGTCAAATACGCGCAGACCATGGACGATATGCTTGCCGAGGTGGATTCTGTGCTTTTGAAATCCGGGATCCAGCCGGGTCAGCAGGTGGTGCTGGTTTGCGGGTTCCCCATCGGCGAACAACGGCCGCCCAACATGGCGTTGCTTCATGCTGTGGGGACCGAAGCCACAGTAAAACTGGCGCGCAAACTCGCAGATAATATATAAAAGTCCGCTGCGCACCTGAATTATTGTCTGATATCAAAGAGCTGACGGAGATTCCAACCCGTCAGCTCTTTTTTGATGAGCATTTTCGTTCGGGATATTCACTCCCGGGTCGCAACTAAAATCCCAACCCCGATCAACACGCCGCCGACGATGAATAAAGGCGTGATCTTCTCTGAAAGAAAGAACCAACCGAGCAGGGTTCCCACCACGGGTTGGGCAAAGAAGGTCAGCGATGCCACAGCTGCGGGAAGTTCTGCGAAGGCATAATTCCACAGGAACATGGCGATGGCGGTCGAAATAATTCCCAGAAAGAGCAATCCACCGATGATGCCGGGGGTGATCTCGCCGACACCGATGGTATTGATCTCCCACACGGAGAATGCCAGGCTGGAGGGAATCCCGCCGAGAAGCATGATTGCGCTGGAAAGAAGCAAGTCCTGGGTCTGCGAAACTTTACGAACCAAAACCGAATAGAGCGCCCAGGTCAGTGCTGCGGCCAGCAGGCTCATGTTTCCCCAGAACAAGGACGGTGACAACTCTGCGTTGCGCGGATCGATGACAGCCAGGACCCCCAGCGATGAGATCACGAGGGCAATGATACGGCGGGTTGTGGTCCTTTCCCCGAGCAGGAAAGGCGCAAAGAGCAGGACAAAGGCTGGAGTGGCAGACGTGACCAGCGAACCATTCGAGGCGGTGGAGAGTTTGGTCCCAACGAATTGAAAACCGAGCGAAATCCCATACCCGACCACACCGACAAGAAAACTCTTCCAGAATAGTTCCCTGGAGGTGACCGTTGCTTGCGAATTGACTGTCACTTGGGCGTTTGCCTTTGTGCTTCGGTTTCTGAAATATATGACCACGCCCAATGCCATTGCACCCATGACGAGGCGCAATAATAACAGGCTGAAGGGCGGGATCACTTCCAATACCACCTTGGAGACAACGTACATGCCGCCCCAGATCGAGGCGGCAGTAAGACCGGAAATCAAACCTGCGAATGTGTGATGTTTATGCATAATCCCGATTATAACGAACCGAAAATCAACAAGGTTAGTTTTGACTGTTCTTGAATACATCCCATAAGATGATCGAACCTGCACAGGCAACATTGAGTGAGTTGACCGCACCCGAAACTGGAATATTGACCACATAGTCGCATAAGGCTTTCAACGCTACGCTCATCCCTTTGGCTTCATTGCCAAGGACAATGGCAATCGGTTTTGCCAATTCCTGATGGAGCAGGGATGCTTCCCCGCTTGAGTCGGTACCGACGATGTGGATGCCATGCTTTTTCTTTTGGATATCGATCCATTCTTCGAATTCAGACATGGTTTCGACCTGGACGATCAGGGAATGGAAAATGCTGCCCAGGCTGGAACGAATGACTTTGGGGTCGTAAACATCTACACTGTGACCTATGATGAGGATGGCGTCCACGCCGAATGAATTTGCCGAGCGGATCAATGAGCCAAGGTTGCCAAAATCACTTGGGCGGTCGAATACCAACAGGAAAGGCTTGGGCGGCAATTCCAGATTCTGAAGTTTAACCGGCTCGAACCTGGCTGTGACAACGATCTCGGAAGGCTCTTCACGGTCACAGAGCGACTTGTACAGTTCGGCTTTCATCTGGATGGTCTTTGCGCTCGGGCTTTTGCGTATCAGGTCTTTTGACCATGAGGATAAATCTTCCAGGTTGGGCGTGATGATCCGCGTGATCTCCATCCCTGCGCGTAGGACCTGTTTGATGGATTCAACCCCTTCTACGAAAACTTCCCTGCTTTGATGGCGTTTGGTCCGATTGGTCTTCAACGCCCGAATGATCTGAAATTCAGAATTCTCTGTGCTGATGGTTAATTTGGGCATGGGCTAATCCCGTTCGGGTCGTTCCCTTCTCAGCTTTTTGATCTCACCGCGCTGTTTTTTCTCTTTCAATCTTTTTTCTTTCGATGTTTTGCTTGGCTTTGTCTTGTGACGTGTCTTCGGTTTTTCGTCTGCTCTCCGAATCAGTTCGTAGAATTTATCGAGAACATCCTCGCGGTTCGCTTCCTGCGTGCGGAAGCGCTTCGCTTCGAGGATCAACACCCCTTCAGCGTTGACCCGTTTCCCGGAGAGGCGGATCAACCGTCCCTTAAGGTCTGAGCCGAGCGACGGGGAGTTGGCAATGTCGAAGCGTAGTTGAACCGCCGTCGCCACTTTATTGACATTCTGCCCTCCCGGTCCCGATGCGCGGATGTATTCCAATTGGATTTCGTTATCGAGGTTTTTCATCTCGCCAATTATAAAAGGTGACAGTCACTTTTAAAGTGACTGTCACCTTATTGGTAGGGAATAGCCAGGGCTAGAACATCAGCGCATTGACCTTGTCGATCATTGCGCGTTCGGGGCGCAGGTCGGGTTCGGTCAATCGGTTGAGCGGTGTATCCACAAGATTATAAATATCGGTCAACGCGGGCTTGGTCGTGTTGACATAGATGATCCCCGTCAGCAGCCAGTTATTCTGCTGGGCTTCTTCGAGCGCGTGCAGAGCCTGATAGCGGTTAGTGGGGTCGTATCCCTTTTCGAGATTCTTGAGGATGACTGTCGAGCCGTCGTGCATGGCGACTTCGCGGATCTCGCCTTCGTTCATTTCCTGTTCGAGCATGATCTCGCTGCGGGGCGCGATGTAGGAAATTTCATGCAGGGGTTCTTCATGGTCCTTGCCCCAGGCATAGGAGTGATAAGCGTTCTCCTGGTTATTGAAGGTCACACACGGGCTGATGATGTCGAGTACGGCAATGCCATTGTGGGCATACGCAGCCTTGAGGATCTCCTTGACCTGTTTGGGGTTGCCTGCAAAGGATCGCGCCACAAAGGTGGCGTTCGAGATCAGGGCTTCCATGCAGATATCAACCGGCATGTAGGGGTTGTCGCCCTGCTTCTTGAGGTGCAGACCCTTTTCGGCGGTGGCGGAGAACTGTCCCTTTGTGAGACCGTACACGCCGTTGTTCTCGACGATGTAGACCAGGTTGACATTGCGGCGCATGGCATGTTTGAACTGACCCATGCCGATGCTGGCGCTGTCGCCGTCGCCGGAAACGCCGATGCCCTTCATGTGCGCATCCCCGAATAACGCCCCGGTTGCGATGGAAGGCATGCGTCCATGCAGGGAGTTGAAGCCGAAGCTGCGGTTCATGAAATAGGTCGGCGATTTGGACGAACAGCCGATGCCGCTGAATTTGATCACATCCTCGGGCAGGACGCTCATTTCAAATAAAGCGGAGACGATCTGGTTCGAGATCGAGTTGTGACCGCATCCCTGGCAGAGGGTGCTGGGGAAACCGCGGTAGTCGTTCTTTGTCAGGCCGACGGCATTTGCATTCGCAGGTGCGCCAGCCATGGGAAGAGTTTCAGTCATTTTCGTTGCTCCTTATTTCTTTTTCGACTTGGCAGTCGATTTTTTCGCGGACGCCTTGACCGCTTCTTTCCGGACCTTGGGCTTGGTTGCCGCTTTCGAAGCAGTTTTCTTCGCCTTTGGTTTACTGCCCGCCACTTTCTGCTTACTGTGTTTTGCCAATATCCCTTCGCGGATCCACTTTGCCGCCGCAGGCAGACCGTCGTGATAGGCAACCGCCCTGAACTTGGTCGCATACTGCGGGTATTCGGTGTAGAGGATCTGGAGCATCTGGCTGTCGCGGTTCATCTCGACCACAAAGATCTGGTCGTGACGTTCGATGAATTCATCCACTTCTTTCGTAAAGGGGATGGCACGCACCCGCAGAAACTCGGATTGAATGCCGTGGTCTTTTTCAAGCTGGTCCTGCGCTTCGAAGATCGCGTTCTCGGTGGAACCGTAAGCGATGATGCCGACGGATGCCTTCGGGTTGCCATGCAAGACGGGGGCGGGGACATATTGCTTGGCAGTGATCTGCTTGCGAGCCAGGCGTTCCATGTTCTTTATATAGATGCCGGAATCCTCTGTGTACTTGGCGTATTCGTCGTGACCGGTTCCGCGGGTAAAGTAGGAGCTCAGAGGATGTTTGTTGCCCGGGAAGGTGCGGTAGGTCAGGGCATCGCCGTCCTTGTCTAGGTAGCGTCCCCAATTGCCCTTGAGTTCCTCCAGATCTTTTTCCCATAAAATCTTGCCGCGGTCCATTGGCGTTTCTGGATAATTGAAAGGTTTGCTCATCCATTGGTTCATGCCCATATCGAGGTCGCTCAGGACAAAGACCGGGGTTTGCAGCCGTTCGGAAATGTCGAAGGATTTCCAGCCGAACTCAAAGCACTCGTACACATCGCCCGGCAGGAGGATCACAGAATGCGAGTCGCCGTGACCGATTGTGTAGGTGAACATCAGGTCGCCTTGCGAGGTACGGGTGGGCAGACCCGTGGAGGGACCGATGCGTTGAACATCCCAAATCACCACAGGTACTTCGGCATAATATGCCAGACCGGCGAATTCGGTCATTAAGGAAAGACCGGGTCCGGAGGTGGAGGTCATGGCGCGCAAGCCCGCCCAACCGGCGCCGATCGCCATGCCCAGCGCGGCGAGTTCATCTTCCGCCTGAACAACTGCATAGGTATGTTTACCGTCTTCGCGTTTGCGCAGGATTGGCAGATAATCGTTCAGGGCTTCAGCCAGCGATGTGGCGGGGGTGATGGGGTACCAGCCTACGAACTGGACTCCGCCGAAGATCGAACCGAGCGCGGCGGCAGTGTTGCCGTCTGCCATGATCATGCCTTCGGTCTTGTCCATCGGCTCGACCCAGAAGTGATCCTTCTTCTCGAGGTTTGCTTTTGCCCAGTCTGCACCGGCTTTCAGGGCATTGAAGTTCATGTCGATCGGTTTCTGTTTGCCCTTGAAGTGGAACGTGAGCGCGGCGAGGATCTTGTCGAAATCCATGCCGATCATATGCGCGAGTATGCCCACGTAGACCATGTTGCCGACCAGGTCTCGGTAATCGGTGGGGATGTTCGGGTCGTTCTTGACGATGGTTTTGATCGGCATCGGGTAGGCGGCGATATCTGGGCGGGTGACGGGTTGCTTGATGTCGTCGGCGTAGAAAAAGGCTCCGCCCGGCGTGACCGATGCGAGGTCCCGGACGAATGAGTCGGGGTTCATCGCAATGACAATGTCGTTGGTTTCAGTGCGTCCGATAAACCCATCTTTATTTACGCGGATGGTGTACCAGGTGGGCAGACCCTGGATGTTGGAGGGGAACAGGTTCTTGCCCGAGACGGGAATACCCATTTTGAAGATCGCCCTCAAAATGGTGTTGTTGGCGGTCGAACTGCCAGAGCCGTTCTTTGTGCCAACTGTGATCGAAAAATCGTTCACTATCTTAGTCATGGAACTCCTCGAAATATTTCGTCATTGCGACGAAGAAATTAATTGGTGGATCAAATCCGTGTGCTCGGAGAGGGCTTTGAACCCGCCCTCCACGTCATTGGCGCAGATCGCATCGACCATTTTTTGGTGATAGGTCCAAACTTCGGTCAGGTAGTTGTAATCTGTGAAAAAGTTCAACCCAACGGTCTCGTAGGCATCCCAGTACGATTGCAGAATGCCCGTTACGAACGGATTGTTCAGCCGTTGGTAGATGGTCAGATGTAATTCACGATGCTCAGGGTGTGGAATTTCAGGCGGATTGCCGCGCAGTTTATCCCATGCATGCGCCACAAGTTTTTGCAGGGTATTATGGTCTTCGGTTGTAAGCGACCTGACTGCTTCACGCCAATAGGCGATCTCGATATGCTGGCGCAGATCGGCAAATGCGACGAAGTGGTCTTTGTTGAGAGCGATGGCGTAATCAAGGCTTTGCATCACGGCAGGCGCGAAGCTATACGGCTTGCGCCTCATCCCTGTCCGCGGCTTGACCTCTACGAGTCCAAGCGCACGCGCCACCTCAAGCTGTTCCCGCAAGGCGGCAACCCCAACGCCCAATTCGCGGCTCAATTCTGCAAGGGGAGGGAGGTTGTTTTCCGCTTCAGGGTGCGCGGCAAGGTATTTTAGGAACTCGGAAATGTTGGGGAAAATACGATCACGGAGCATAAAATTGATTAATCCGATTAATCATATTTTACGCCCGCAAGGCGGCTAGGTCAAGGATTTTTTGGTTAAGAATTCAGTAGAAAACCTGCCAATGCACTGCCCACAATACCGATTATCAATAATACACTGCCCAGCATTTTCTTTCGGAAGAATTCGTATAACATCACAATTACCTGAAATGGAAATAACAATACCCCGTAGGTTAAAGCAAAAAAACCTAATGCCACAAGTGGCGGGGGAAAAATTGGTCCATCATAACGCCAATTGTGCAGGTGATTCTTTACAGAAAAGCACGGATGACGCTAAAAAACAGAAGCAGTATTGGAATTGCCAAACTCAAGCCGTTTAGAGCCAACCCAACAACAACCAATTTACTGTTTGACTGTGCCTTGTTCTTAAGAGTAATTGCCGAAAGAATACCCGAAACTGTAAATCCTAAAACGACTAAAAAGAAGCAAGGCAATCCCCAGATAATATCGCTGTCTCCTTTACCAAAGGGAGGTATTTCCATTAGCGCCAAGAATACGATTACTTCAACACCAATCGCGAAAACCCCGGTGATTAAGGGAAAATATTGCCTCATTATTGGATTGACTCCATAAAACTACTTACTTGAAACCGCCCAACGGTTTGCGGCTCGTCCCGTGTGATCTTCACGGGATACCTGCGCTGGGGCGGGGACGGCGAAGCCGTCCAACCAGAAAAAGGCTAAGGCGTAGAAAACTGC
>ERZ761602.3736-NODE-3736-length-20908-cov-4.906584_pt1 | contig 20908 bp, 16 predicted proteins | sample MGYA00512165_ERZ761602 | MGnify/ENA primary metagenome ERZ761602 (study PRJEB28899, sample SAMN02445085) | bioreactor sludge metagenome | biome: EBPR sludge; isolation source: Thorneside wastewater treatment plant | place: Australia: Brisbane, Thorneside...
GTTGGGCATGGGGGGATGATAGATCGATCGCGGCTGAAGCCGCTCCTACAGGAGGCCGCTCCTACAGGAAGCCGCTGCTACAGGCCGTCCGGGCACGCCACCCGCGCCGCGTCGCTCTCGTCGCCCGTCTCCGGGTCCCGGTACACCAGGCGGTCCGGCCCGGCGGCGAGCAGGCGGTAGCGGTAGGTGATGCCGGCGGACGACTCGGCGCCGGAGTCCGCGTCCAGCCCCGCCACGTACTCCACCAGGCTGCGGTCCGCGAGGGCCCAGTAACCCCGGCTGCGGCCCACGGTGCCGTCGGCGTAGGTGGTCTCGATGGCCAGCGTGCCATCCGGGTCGGTGCGTTGGACCCAGGTGACCGGGCCGTCCTCGCCCTCCGGGGTGAAGCTGCCCGTGAGGCAGCCCGTCACGGCCTCGGGCGGGATCGCATCGACGGCGCCCTCCGGCCCCGCGGCGGCCGCCAGCCGCGCCACTTCCCGGTCCGCGATCAACCGGCCCGGCGGCGGCAAGTCCGCGCCGGCCTCAAGGGCCACGGCCACCCGCGCCGCCGTGGGCGGGTGGGTCGAGGCGTAGGTCAGCAGGCTGCCCTGGTCCGCCTCCGGAGTGTCCTCGCCCTGGCCCGCCTCGAGCCGCTCCATGATCCGCGCGAACCAGGCGGGCGAGATGCCCCGCTCCTGGAGGGCGGCAAAGGCGAAGCGGTCCGCCTCGGACTCGAAGGCCCGGGAGTAGTGATTCTCCAGCAGGAAGGTCGGCAGGCCGATCATCACGGCCGTCGCGCCGCTCACGTCTCCCGCCACCAGGGTCCCCAGCACCACCACCGCCGAGGACTGCAGCACGGAGCGGGTCAGGTGCCGCTCCCGGTGGTGGCCGAGCTCGTGGGCGAGGATCGCGAGGAACTCCTCGTCCTCCTCGATCATCTCGATGAGCGCGTCGGTGAAGACCACCATCCCGCCCGGCAGGGCGAAGGCGTTCGCCGGATGGCCATTCATGTAGCGGAATTCGAGGCGATATCGCCCGGCGTCCGGCAGGTCCGCCACGAAGTCGTCGAAGAGCGCCCGGTAACGGGCCTGGGTCTCCTCGTCCAGGGTCGTCGCCGACAGCACGGTCTCCTCCAGCATGCGGACCACCTGGCCGCCGATGGCCTCCTCCGTTTCCGGCGGCAACGCCCGGGCAGCCCGGTCCGCGAGCCAGGGCAGCCCCAGCGCGAAGAACCAGCCCACGAGGCCCACGGTGACCACCAGGCTGGCGGCCACCGCCACCGCGTGGCGCTCCAGCCGGTCGGTGACGGCCTCGAGGCCCCGCCGGGACACCAGCTGGTCGACGGCGTCGTTGTCGTCGCTGTGGAGTTGGGCGCCACCCGGCAGGTACACGACGCGGCGGATCGAACCCAGGCGGGACGTGGCCCGCAGGCCCGACACCGGGACCTGGCGTTCCACGGCCTCGCCCCGGATCAGCAGCACGCCCGCCGAGACCTGCCAGGTCACCGGCACGGGCCGGGCACTCTCGCCGTCGTAGAGCAAGCCCCGGTGGTTCACAGCGAGAAGTCCACGTCCATGAAGTCGGCCGTCTCGGCCCCGGCCGCGCCCTCGGCCCGCCGCTCGCTGCTGCGAAAGGCCTCGGGCGGCCCGGCCGCGAGCAGGGCCAGGTGGGATGCCCGGTAGCGCGCCATGCGGACCCGGGCCCAGGGCACGAGCAGCCCCAGGGAGGCGAGCACCGCCAGGGTGTTGGTGAAGTACAGCCCGAGCACGTCCCGGGCCCGCAGGGACGAGCGGAACCGGTGGCCGGCGATCGAGGCACTGTTGAAGGTCAGGCCGGTGATGAGCGCGGCATAGGCGGCGATGACGCCGCCGAACCCCGCCACGAAGCCGCTTTGCTGCGGGCTGAGCAGGCCGGGCCGGGAGGTCAGTGCCCAGGCCAGCAGGCCGACGCCGACCAGCGCCAGCACGAGGAGCACCAGCACCGTGAGGCTCACCCGGCCGTACAGGCGGTAGAAGCTGCCGGTCCCGGCGCCGAACGTGACGTTCTCGCCGCCGAAGCGGTGGCCGTCGACGGTGTAGCGGGTCTGGCCGTGACGGATCCAGGGGAAGGCGAGCCCGAGGGTGGGAATCAGGGCGTACCAGCGCCAGAAGTACACGTTGATCGCCGGACGGAGCGCGCCGGTGAAGCTGAAGTTGAGCGATCGCCACCCCGAGTACCGGGCCCGGAACTGCAGCCCCTTGTACACCAGCCAGGGCGTGGCGATGCCGAGGGCAATGAGCAGCGCGGGCTGGACCAGCGGCGCCACCTGCCCCACGCCCACGTAGGCGATCAGGATCAGCACCGCCACCGCGCGGCCCTTCAGGATCGGCAGGGGCTCCGCCAGGTACTCGAAGGGCGCGCCCGCCACCCAGGTGTTGCCGTAGAACCAGCGCTCACGGCGCACCTTCGCCCAGGCGGAGAAGATGCCGAGCGTCAGCACGCTGAGGGCCACGTTGACGATCCAGATGCGGAAATACTCGCCTGCCCGGCCGCGGAACTCGAAGCGGTGGTGCTCGGGCTCTGGCGGCGGTGCGACGGGCGCGGCAGTCTCGGGCAGGTCCTGCCCCGGGCTCGGGTCCGGCTCCACGTCGTCCCCCCGTGGTTGCAGCGCAGCCAGTGTAGCGGGATTCGGGGTCGGGGATCGCGCCGGTCGGCGCTCCTACGGGCGCTGCGACAGGTGCTGGGTGCCGGGCAGCCGGGCGAATCGGCGGTCGAAGGTGCCGAGCGGCAGGTGGCCGGCCCGGCGCGCCGTCTCCTGAACCAGACAATCGGAGAACTCGACACCGGCGTGCTGGCGGAAGCTCGCCAGCGCCGCGGTCACGGCCTCCGGATCCTCGACCGCCAGGGACCTGTGGTCGAGCAGCATCCCGACGGCCGCGGCGATCTGCGCCCTGCCGAGTTCGAACGCGGAGGCGAGCACCCACGTGGCCTCGACCAGCACGATGTGGGGTATCCAGGCGCCGCCCGCGATGAACTCGTCAGCCGCCCGGGCCTGCCCGGGGTCGTCGCCGGTGAGCAGGCGGACCAGCAGGTTGGTATCAACGGCGCGCATGGCGCCGGCGCGCGTGGTCCCTGAGGACTGCACGCACATCCACCGGCCCCTTGCGGTCGGGCAGGCCGCGCGGAAACAGGGCCTGGCGGACCTCGGCCGTGGTGTAGCGCCCTGCGCGACGGACCACGACCTCGCCACCGACTTCACGCCATTCGAGGATGGCCCCCGGGGCAAGGCCGAGCTTCCGGCGGATTTCGGCAGGGACCGAGACCTGACCCTGGGAGGTGAGGCGGGAATTGACCGTGGTCATGCGCTCCACATTACCCGGGTAATGGAACAGGCGTCAAGGCGGGAATCGGGGGAAATCGCGGGGAAATCGCGCCTGAAGGCGCTCCTACACTGCGTTCCTGCGGGGCGCTCCTAGCGGGACAGGGCGCGCATGGCGCGGTCGAGGCCGTCGAGGGTCAGGGGGTACATGCGGCCCCCCAAGAGCCCGCTGATGACACCGATGGTGTAGTGGTAGCCCCACTCCTCCTCCGGCGTCGGGTTCAGCCAGACGGCGCGGGAGTAGACCCGGGTCAGGCGCTGCAGCCAGTCCGCGCCCGCCTCCTCGTTCATGTACTCCAGGGAACCGCCGGGGCGCAGGACCTCGTAGGGGCTCATGGTGGCATCGCCCACGAAGATCAGCCGGTAGTCCTGGTTGAAGCGGTGCATCAGGTCCCAGGTGGCGGTGCGCTGGCCGTGGCGGCGCCGGTTGTCGGTCCACACGTGGTCGTAGACACAGTTGTGGAAGTAGAAGAACTCCAGGTGCTTGAACTCGGTCTTCGCGGCGGAGAACAGCTCCGAACAGAGCCGGGAGTGCTCGTCCATGGAGCCGCCGATGTCGAGGAGCAGCAGGACCTTGATGGCATTGTGGCGTTCCGGGCGCAGCCTGATGTCCAGGAGGCCGGCGTTGCGGGCGGTGCCGTCGATGGTGCCAGGCAGGTCCAGCTCGGTGGGCGCACCTTCCCGCGCAAAGCGGCGCAGGCGCCGGAGCGCGACCTTGAGGTTCCGGGTGCCGAGCTGCACGTCGCCGTCCAGGTTCTGGAACTCCCGGGCATCCCACACCTTCACCGCGCGCCGGTGCCGGGACTCGTCCTGCCCGATGCGGATGCCCTCCGGGTTGTAGCCGTACGCGCCGAAGGGCGACTTGCCGGCCGTGCCGATCCACTGGTTGCCGCCCTCATGACGCCCCTTCTGCTCGGCCAGCCGCTCCCGGAAACGCTGCATCAGCTCGTCCCAGCCACCGCCCTTCAGCAACTCGTCCAGCAGCAGCTTCTGGTCCGGCGTCAGCTGCAGCTCGGCCTGCCGGCGCAACCAGTCCAGGGGGATCTCGTGTGAGGTTCCAGCAGCCGCCTCGATGCCCTGGTAGAAGGCCGCGAAGGCGCGGTCGAACTTGTCGAAGTGGACCTCGTCCTTCACCAGCGCCGTCCGGGACAGCAGGTAGAACTCGTCCACGCTCGGGCCGATCACGTCACCCTGCAGTGCCTCGAGCAGCGACAGGTACTCCGGGATGGTGACCGGGACCTGGTGCTCGCGCAGGGTGAAGAAGAACTGGCTCAGCATATTGGGGACATGCCTAATTTTGCGGCGCCAATTTAGGCATGTCCCCTATTGGCGCCGGGCCATGAAGACGAGCCGCTCGAACAGGTGCACGTCCTGCTCGTTCTTGAGGAGGGCGCCGTGGAGCGGCGGGATGATGGACTTGCGGTCGTCGGTGCGCAGGGCCTCGGGCGGGATGTCCTCGGCGAGCAGCAGCTTCAGCCAGTCGAGCAGCTCGGAGGTGGAGGGCTTCTTCTTGAGGCCCGGCACGTCCCGGACCGCAAAGAAGGCCTCGAGCGCCTCCTTGAGCAGCGCCTTCTTGATGCCCGGGTAGTGCACCTCGACGATCTGCTCCATCGTCTCCTTGTCGGGAAACCGGATGTAGTGGAAGAAGCAGCGGCGCAGGAAGGCGTCGGGCAATTCCTTCTCGTTGTTGCTGGTGATGAAGACCAGGGGCCGGTGCCGGGCCTTCACGAGCTCCCGGGTCTCGTAGACGTAGAACTCCATGCGGTCCAGCTCCCGCAGGAGGTCGTTGGGGAACTCGATGTCGGCCTTGTCGATCTCGTCGATCAGCAGCACCACCGGCTGCTCGCTCACGAAGGCCTGCCAGAGCATCCCGGGCACGATGTAGTTGGCGATGTCGTGGACCTTCGGGTCCCCGAGCTGGGAGTCCCGCAGGCGGGAGACGGCATCGTACTCGTAGAGACCCTGCTGGGCCTTCGTGGTGGACTTGATGTGCCACTCGAGCAGCGGCATGCCGAGCCCGCGGGCCACCTCCTCGGCAAGGCGCGTCTTGCCCGTGCCGGGCTCACCCTTGATCAGCAGGGGCCGGCCGAGCGTCGCGGCGGCGTTCACCGCGAGGCGCAGGTCCTCGGTGGCGACGTAGGTGCTGGAACCGGTGAATTTCGGAGCCATGCCGGATTATGCGCTGTGCAAATGAGGCATGTCCCCAAAAAAGAAGCCCCCAAAAAAGAAGCCCCGCCGGAGCGGGGCTTCTGCTTGATGGTGGGAGCGGCTTCAGCCGCGACCGGTCAGGCGGTCGCCGCCGCCCGCCGCCGCATCACGCCGAAGAGCCCGAGCGCCGAGCCGAACAGCCAGACGGCGGCCGGGACCGGCACCACCTGGACTTCCATGGCCACCGAATCCAGCGGGAAGCTGTTGCTGGAAACCGTGATGGCGAACTGGTAGTTGCCGACGGCGTTCGGGTTGAACGCGCCGCCCGGCGGGGTGATGTAAAGGCTCTCCGGGAACCCCGGGCTGGCGAGGAAGTTGAACAGCAGGTTCTGCGACCCCTCGAGCAGCGTGGCGTTGGACGCGGCCAGCGTCAGGGCCTGGGTGACGTTGATCCGGCCCAGGCCGGAAACGCTGCAGCAGCCCGTGGGACCGGCCGGGTTGAAGTCGTACCAGATGTCGATCTGGTAGTCCTTCAGCACCTTGCCGCTCGTGCTGGTGATATCGATGAAGTAGTTCCAGTTCCAGAGGGCACCGGTGGTCGGACTCTCGTTGTTGCCGCCGGTATTGCTGCCCGTTCCGGCGTAGAACACCCCGGCGCCATTGTTGCCGAGCTGGGGATTCGAGAAGCGACCGGTGGCATTCATCGCCACCCGGATGGTGGTATCGCCATCCACAAACTGCTTGGCTGCTGCCACGGCGTCGTTCGGGATGCCGGTGCCGCCCCAGGTGGCGTCCGGGAACGCGCCGAAATCATCAAAGACGGTAAACGCGGAACCGATGCCCGGAACCGCCGCGATGACGGCAACTGCCGCCAGCTTCTGCCACTGATTCATGCTTTTCCCGCCCCTGAAGCCGTCGTTATGTTTGCTCTTGACGGGGACCGTACCAGAGGATCCCGGCAGCACCAAACCGGCGATGACGTTTCCGCCCTCTGCCCTCCGGCCCCGGCCGCGCTCGCCTAACCCTCTGAATTTCCTGACCTTGGCTGTCCGCCTGGCGGTCGACGCTCGGTCGCCACCCCGATGCTGCCAGGCGTCAGCGCGGCTTCCGGCCGGGCCGGCGCCGGGACCGGGACCCGGGCCACGCGCGTCACGCTGACCGGCTCGATCGCCGGGGTCGCCCTGGCGACGGGCGTCTTCACCGCGGCCCCCTTCTTCGCCGGGACCTTCCTGGCGGACGTCTTCGCGGACTTCTTGGCCACCGGTTTCGGGGCGATCTTCGCTGCCAGGGCCTGCCGCTTCCGGCGGACCACGGCCTGCACCCGCGCGACCTGCTTCCGGGTCGCGGCGCGGGCGGCCTTCAGCTGCTTGCGCGCTTCCTTCTTCGCCGCCTTGAGTTCGCGCCGGACGGCCCGGAGCTCCTTCTTCGCGGCCTTGATGGTCTTCTTCAGCTCCGCCGACCGGGCGCGCACGGCGTCCAGCGCGGTGGCGGCATCGGACTTCGGCTTCCCGGGGCGGTTGCCCTTCTGCTTCGCGGCCATCGACCTATTCCTCTTGAATGTTTCGGCAATGTTGCCGGGGGAATTCGGATGTGAGCCTACCGTAGCACGCTCCCCACCCGCTGGCAGCAACGGGCCCGTCAGCCGCCCGTGGGCAGCCGCCGCCGCTCGAGGCCGTGGGCGCGCACCACCGGCGCCGCGGCCACGGCCCACCCCTGGGGGTCGACCCGCCGGCCGGGGGACGGGATCGCCAGGGCCACCCGGCCCCGGTGCGCGCGCAGGGCGTCGGCGTCCAGGCGCCAGCCCCGGCCTTCCCAGTCCCGGAGACGGTGCCGGTAACTCAGGATCAGGTCATCCGCGGGCACCACGAATTCACCGCCGGCGTCGCGTGCCGGGATCGCCGGGTCGAGCTTCTCGACGACGACCCGGTCTTCCTCGACGGCCACCCCCATGCGCTTCAGGAAGTTCTCGTCGAATTTCTCCTCGAGCATGCAGTTGCGCTGCATGACCAGGAAGATCTCGAGGTCCAGCTCGTCCCGGGGCACGGCGTAGAGGTAGATGTGCATGGCGCTCGTGGCACTGAAGTTCACCCGGGTCCAGGTGGACGCCGCCCCGTGATACCCCGACCCCGACTCGTTGCGGCCCTCGGGCTGCAGCTTGCGCATCTCCGGGTCCGGCAGCTCCGGCGAGTAGAACACCACCATGGCGCCGGCGCCCCAGTCGGTCTCCTGCACGTTGATCTTCGGCACCTCGTAGTTGGTGCTCTTCCCCGCCATGCCGAACCCGGCGTGCACGTACTCGATGTGGGACGGGTCCGACTGGTTCTCCACCAGCCGCACGTAGTTCGCCTGCCAGCGGTAACGCATCGACAGGCTGCGCCAGCCGGGCTGGCCCCACTCGTCGTTGGGCATGATGGTGGGGCGCTCATCCGCCGGCAGGTCACCGAGGAAGACGAACACGAGCCCGTAGCGCTCCTCCACCGGGTAGGCATCGATGTGGGCGCGGCCCGGCACCGTGGCCGTGGGGCCCAGCGAGGGAATGCGCTCGCAGGTGCCCTCGCCGTTGAATTTCCAGCCGTGGTAGGGGCACTGGATGCAGTCCCCCACGACCTTGCCGTCGCCGAGGGACCCGCCCCGGTGGGTGCAGGTGTTGTGCACGCAGCGGGCCTTGCCGTTGCTGTCCCGCCAGAGCACGAACCAGAGCCCCAGCATCTGCACCTTCAGCGGCCTGTCCGCGAGGTTCCTGCTCTCCTCGGCCGGATACCAGAAGTTCATGAACATGGCAGGCTCCTCCGGGTCTCCGGCCGATCTTACTCCGCGAACTGCCGGATCAGTCGATACCAGAACTCCAGGGACTCGTGGAAGGCCGCGATGCGGATGCGCTCGTTGGGCGCATGGGAGCGGTCGTCGTCCGGATCCTCCGGGATCGCCGCCAGGCCGTAGGTGGGGATGCCGGCATTGCGGGTGAACAGGCCGTCGGTGGCACCGGGACTCAGCTCGGGCAGCACGGGAATGCCGGGCCACAACCCGGCGGCCACTGACTCGATGGGCCCGAGCACCGCCGGGTCGAGTGGCGACGCGGGGCCGGCGACCACGGGCGCGGTCGGTTGCACGACGAGCCCCGGGCCGACGATGTCCTGCAGCACCGCCTGCACCGACGCCGCGGAGGACTCGGGCAGGATCCGGCAGTTGACGAGCGCGCGGGCGCGCTCCGGCAGGGAATTCTCCGCCGTACCGCCCCGGACCTGGGTGGCCACGCAGGTGGTGCGCAGCAGGGAATCCAGGTACGGCGAAGCCGTGATCGCCGCCAACGCGGGATCGCCGGTACGGCCCGCACCGAGGGCCCGGGCGCCGGCCGCGAGGTCCGGCGGCGCCAGCGCCGCCCAGCGTTCGAAGTACACCCGGGTCGTCTCGTTCAGGGCCACGGGAAAGCGGTGGTCGGCGAGGCGCGCGAGCCCGCGGGACAGGGAGTAGATGGCGTTGTCGGGCCGGGGCATGGAACTGTGGCCGCCGGCGCTCGCGGCCTCCAGCGCGAAGGTGGCATACACCTTCTCGGCCGTCTGCAGCACGAAGGCCTCGGGCCGCCCGTCCGGCGCCAGGTCCACGAAGCCGGCGTCCGTATTCAGTGCAAACCCGGCCTCCACCAGGGGCCGATGCTCCTGCAGGAGCCAGGCCAGGTTCGCGCCGGTGGTCTCCTCATCCGCCGTGAGCAGCAGGATGAGGTCCCGGTCCGGCGCGAAGCCCTCGGCCTTGAGGCGGATGAAGTTCGCGACCAGCACCGCCGCGCCGTTCTTCTGGTCCCGGGTGCCCCGGCCGTAGTAGTAGCCATCCTTCTCCACGAGCGTGAGCGGGTTGGTGGCCCAGCTGAAGGGCGCCGCGGGCACCGCGTCCAGGTGGGCCATGAGCAGCACGGGCGCGCGCCGGGGCGCGGGGCTGCGGAAGCGGGCCACCAGGTTTCCGTCGCCGGGCGTGAGTCCCAGCACCTGGACGTCTTCCGCCGGGAAGCGCGCCCGCTTCAGCATGTCGGCCAGCCGGTCGGCGGACTCGCGGGTGCGGCCCGTCTCCCCGTCGGGCGCGGTGTCGAAGGCCACCAGCTCCGCCAGGATGTCCCGGGCCAGTTCCTCGCTGGGCGTGAGCGCGCCCGCGGCGCCCGCCCAAAGCAGCGCCCAAGGCAGCACCCAGCGCAGCGCGAGGAGCGCGCTAGCGAACCGGCATGCCACGACGGAGGGCCAGGTAGACGGGGATGCCGAGGGCCGCGATGCCCGCGAGCAGCAGGAGCTGCCCCGGGTCGGTGGCGGAGATGGCCCACACGCAGAAGCCGGCGGCCAGGGCCGCGAGCAGGCGCAGGCCCGGGTGCGCCGTCGAGCGCCACAACGAGGCGCAGCAGTAGAGGTAGATCACGAGGTAGAGCAGCGTGGAGAGGTTGATGAGCACGGTGAACCGGGCCGCGATGCCCGGGGCCAGCGAGCTCAGTACCACGATGACCGTCATCAGCGCGGCGACGATGGCCAGGTTGCGGCGGGGCGGGCCGTCCAGGGGCTCCCGGAAGAAGGCAGGGAACACGCCCGAGTCGGCGCCGCTGCGCGCCACCTCGGCGGTCACCAGGATCCAGCCCGAGAGGGTGCCGAAAGCCTTCAGCACCGCGCAGCCGGCCACCAGCGCGGCGGCGCCCGCGCCGAGCCAGCGGGCGGCCGCGTCGGCGAAGGGCGCGCTCGAGGCGGCGAGGGTCGCCGCGGGGAGCAGTCCCGAGATGGCGAGCGAGGCCGCGAGGTACACGAAGGCGGCCAGGGCCACGCCGGCCAAAGTGGCTATGGGCACGTCCCTGGCGGGGTTGCGCACCACCGCCGCGGCCACCGATGCGCTCTCGAGACCCACGAAGGCCCAGAAGATCAGCGCGAAGGTGGCGGGCACCGCCGCCATGTCGGACTTGCCGCTGACGTTCCAGGAGTCCGCGAACACCTGGGGATCGAAGGCGAACCAGCCCAGCACGGCGACGGCGAGCACCGGCAGCAGGCCGATCAGCAGCGTGCCGCCCTCGAAGTCGGCGACCCGGCGTGCGCCCAGGTAATTGATGAGCGTCATGAGCCAGATGATGCCGAGCGTGCACACGGCGGCGGGGACGGTCTCGCGGAGCCCCGGGAAGAAGGTGGACAGGTAGCCCGTGCCGGCGAGGGCGATCGCCACGTTGCCCACCCAGCCGCTGACCCAGTAGAGCAGGCTCGCGTGGAAGCCGAAGAAACGGCCGAGCCCGTCGCGCACCTGGCGCACCATGCCGATGCTCCCCGGGCGGAGTCCGACGAGCATCACGAACACGGCGGCGAGCAGGAAGGCGCCGAAGCCGGAGATCACCCAGCCGATGACGCTCACCGAGCCGACGCTGCCGAGCGTCGCCGGCAGCAGGTAGACGCCCGACCCGATCATGTTGCCGGCCACCAGGAAGGTGGCCCGGAGCGGGCCGATGGACCGGGCGCCGTCCAGTCCCGCGCCCCTAGAATTCCTGGCTGAACTTCACGCCGATGGTGCGCGGCGGGGCCACGATCGAGTAGGTCTGGGGACCGCACCTCGCCTCGGGGCACTCCGCGAAGCGGCTGAACTCCGCGTACTCGTTGAAGGCATTGGCCACGAAGAACTCGATGGCCCAGCCATCCACGCCCGCGCCTGCCGAGAAGTTGGTCAGGGTGTAATCCGGCAGCTGGCCGACGATGCCGTTCTCGAAGGTGCGCAGGTCGGTCTCCCGCTCGCCCACGTAGATCACCGCGGCCTGCACGTGGGCATCCAGCGCGCCCAGCGCGAACTGGTAGCGGCCCGTGATGTTGCCCTTGAAGTCCGGGGTGACCGGCAGCTTGGTGCCCTCGGGCGCCGCCGGCTCCTCGGTGCCGCCGCCGTCCACCGGACACGGGTCCGCAGACACCGCGGCGCCGTTGAAGAGGTTCTGGCAGTAGGGTCCGGCCAGCTCCGCATCGATGATGGCGATGCCGGCCGTGATGCCAAGCCCGTCGGTCACGGCCCAGGAGATGTCCATCTCCAGGCCCTTGATCTCGGCGTCGCCCGGCGCGTTGGTGACCTCGGTGAGCCCGTTCGGACCCAGGATCGAGTACTGGAAGTCGTTCCACTCCTGGTAGAACAGGGCGCCGTTGAAGCGCAGCCGGTCCTCGAGCCAGCTGGTCTTCCAGCCGACCTCGTAGTTGTCGAGGAAATCCGGCTCGTAGGGCGGCACGGTGCCCCGGCGGTTGATGCCGCCCGGCCGGAAACCCTCCGAATACGTGGCGTAGACGAGCGCATCGTCGGTCAGCTCGTAGGCCAGGTTGAATTTCCAGATGGTGTCCCGGTCGGAGGTGTCGTCGTCCAGGTTCTTGCAGGGCGCGGTGTTGTAGTCCGGCAGGTCGGCGCCCGGGGCACCCACGTCGCGCCCGTCGCCGAACAGGTCGTCGCAGCGGGCCTCGCCACTGTTGCCGCTGTTGCTGTAGCCCTGGCCGAAGCCGAAGTAGCCCTCCAGGGAGTTCTCTGACTTGAAGACCCGGGCGCCGATGGTGCCCGTGAGCTTCTCGGTGATGTCGTAGTACACCTCGCCGAACAGCGCGTAGTCCTCGTCGACCCGGTCCTGGTCCGTGAGCCAGAGGGTGTCCTCGCTGCCCACCACGGACAGTGACTCCGCCAGGTCGTTGATGATGTAGTTCTGGTAGATCGCGTGTTCCTGGCGCTGCCAGAAGGCGCCGACCAGGGCCCGGAGCCGGTATTCCTGGGGCGAGGAGAAGCGCAGCTCCTGGCTGATCTTCTCGTAGCCGTCGGTGGACTGGACGTACTGGGAGAAGTCGATGAGGTCCCCGTCGTCGTTGTAGAAATAGCTGCTGAAGTTGGTGCCGTCGGCGAGGTAGGCGACGTCGTACCAGTAGGAATAGTCGGCGTAATCGAAGTCGAACTCCACGTCCCGGTCCAGGTAGGAGCCGGCGTACACCATGTCCCAGGCGCCGATCCGGCCCTCGACGGTGAGGGCGGCCTGGATCCACTGGTCGTCCGAGCCCTCGGGCAGGCCATGGCCCACCTCGTAGCGGTCCAGGGTATTGTCGGCGCCGAAGGAACCATCGGCCTTCTGCTTCTGGGCCATGACCGACGGGGTGATGGTCCAGCTGTCGTTCAGGTCGATGCGCAGGGCGGCGCGGGCGCCGAGGGTGTCGACCCCGTTGTAGTCGTCGTCGACGAAGGCCGCGTTGTCGGTGGTGATGCCGTCCGGCGGCGAGGTGATCAGGGAACTCTGGAACGTACGCTGGAACGGCACGTTGTCGATGTAGCCCGCGTCGTGCTTGGCCCAGGCCACGAGACGGATGGCCATGTTGTCGGCCAGGGGCTGGTTGAGAAAGCCCTCCACCACGTAGCCCTGGTCGCCGCCGCTGACGACGTTGCCCTCGATGCCGTAGCCCGCCGCGAAGCCGGACGGGTCCGGCTTGTTGGTCACGATCTTCACCGTGCCCGCCTCGGAACTGGCGCCGTACAGGGTCCCCTGGGGCCCGGCCAGGGCCTCGACCCGGGCGATGTCGTACAGGTGCACGTCGAGCGCGCCCTGGATCGTGGTGATGGGCTGCTCGTCCAGGTAGGTGCCGATGAGCGGCAGGGAGCCCGAGTGGTTGGCGTCGGCGTCGCCGGCGCTCGCGACGCCCCGCATGTACACCTGGGCGTAGCCCGGCCGGATGGTCACGAAGGAGACGCTGGGCAGCAGGTTCGCGTAGTCGTCGAAGTCGGTGACGTTCAGCTGCTCGAGCTTCACGTTGCCAAGGGCCTGCACGCTGATCGGCACGTCCTGCAGGCTTTCCTCGCGCTTCTGGGCGGTGACGATGATCTCGTCGAGGCCCATGGGCGCCTGCTGGGCCTGGACGAGCACTGGGCCTGCGGCGGCCATCAGGCCGGCACTGGCGATCCGCTGGAGCTTGCGACGGCGACTACGCGTCATGGACGACCCCTCCCCCGAAGGTGGACCGATTCTGTCAGAAGTCGGGCGCCGCCGGATAGGCCTCCAGCACCGGACCCAGCGCCGCCTTGAGGGGGCCCAGCCAGGCCTCATAGGGCCGCCAGGGCTCCAGGCCCTCCTGGTAGATGGGCCGGCGCACCTGCTCCGAGCTGGCCGTGCGCACCGCCCGGTCGTTGAGGTGGAACTCGAGGCAGCGCCCGTCGAAGGGCAGGCCGCAGTAGTCGAGGAGCCGGCGCACCTCTCCCTCCGTGTCGGCCACCATGCGCTCGTAGATAACCCGGTGCACCCGCCCGGGCAGGAGGCCGTCGAAGTGGGCCATCAGGTCCACGTAGTCCCGGTAGTAACGGCCGAGTTCGGCGAGGTCGTAGGTGAAGTGCTGGCCCCGGGCGAAGTGCTGGCGGAACCCGGAAAAGCAGCAGCTCAGGGGGTGGCGCCGGGCGTCGATGATCTTCGCCCGGGGCAGGATCAGGTGGATCAGCCCCACGTGGGCCCAGTTGTTGGGCAACTTGTCGATGAAGTACGGCCGCCCGGTCTTGCGCTGGATGCGGGTGCGGTCCAGGTACTCATCGCCGAGCGCCCGGAGTTGGTCCGGAGCGAGGTCCGTGAGGACCTCCGGGTACCGGGACGGCTCCGTGCGCCGGGACCGCCCCCCCAGGCGGCGGACGATGGCCACCAGGTCCGGCAGCTCCATGGTGCCCTCCACCAGCGGGTGGCTGGCGAGGATCTGCTCCACCAGGGTGGAGCCGGCCCGGGGCAGGCCCACGATGAAGACCGGGTCGGGGGCGTCGGCGCCGCTGCCCGCCCGGGCTGCGATGAAGGCCGGCGTGAACAGCGCCCTGGCGCGCTGCACGTAGGCCGTGGTCTCGTCGGCGTCGTAGCTCACCGCGGCCCGGCGGCGCCGGTTCGCGTCCGCGTAGCTCGCGAAGGCCGCCGCGTGTTCGCCCTCGTCCTCCAGCGCCTTGCCGAGGGCGAAGCCGAAATGCAGGCGGTCGTCGTCGCCGAGGTCGGTGCGGGCCAGCTGGGTCCGGATCAGGGCGACGTCGGCGGCGCTGAAGCGGAAGGTCTTGAGGTTCGCGAGGCTCCACCAGGCCTCGCCGAGGCCAGGCTGGAGTTCAACGGCCCGGCGGTACGCACCGATGCTGTCAGCGGTACGGCCGGCCGTCTTCAGCGAGTGGCCGTAGCTCATCCAGACCTTCGGCTGGGCCGGATACTCAGCCACCAGGCCCGCGTACAGGTCGATGGCGGCCGGGTACTCGCCGATGCTGCCGAGGACGGCGGCCTTGAGGTTCCGCAGGCTGGGGTTCCGGGGGTCGGTGGCGAGCAGCCTGTCCAGCTCTGCAAGCGCGGGGCCGGGCTTGTTCTGCCGGTGCAGCACCAGGGCGTAGTTCTGGCGGGCGGCAGAAAAGCCGGGCGCGAGCTCGAGGCAGCGGGCCAGCAGGTTCTCGGCGTCCGTGTAGCGCCGCAGCCGGCCCGCGACCTCGGCCAGCATGCGGATCGCGGCCACGTCGGTGGGGAACTCGGTGAGGTGCTCCCGCAGCTTCTGCTCGGCGACGGCGATGCGGCCTGCAGCGAGCGCCGCCGCGGGCTCGAGCAGCCGCGGATCCCTGGTCCCGGCCTGGATGTGCAGGGCATAGGCGGCGTCGGCGGCGGCCGTTTCGCCGAGCAGGGTGTAGTGGTCACCCACCGCCAGCCAGGCCTCGGCGAGGATGGCGAGGGCCCGGGGCTCACCCGGATGCACCTTCAGGATCTCGCCGGCCTGCCGGATGGCGAGTTTCGGGTCCCGGGCCTTGAGGCCACGGGCGTGGGCGAGGGCCACCTCGAGGCTGCCCGCCGGATCGGTTGCCGCTGCGTCCTGGCCTGTCATGCTGGCCCGTCATCCCGGCTTTGACACCGCCTCCGGGCGAATGAAAGACTGCCATCCGGGCCTTGTCAAATGCGCGCCATGCTCGATCCTGCCGACCTGCACGCCACCTGCCGGCCCTTCGCCGAGGCCCGCACGCTGCCGGCCGCCACCTACACGGACCCGGCCGTGCTGGCCCTCGAGTCCACGGGGATCTTCGCCCGCACCTGGCTCTGCGCCGGCCGCGCCGCCGACATCCCGGCGGCGGGTGACTTCCTCACCCGGGAAATCGCGGGGGACGCCGTGCTCATCGTCCGGGGTGGGGACGGGGAGGTGCGGGCGTTCTTCAACGTGTGCCGCCACCGGGGGGCGCGGCTGGTGGACGAACCGGCCGGCACCGGCCTCGCCCGCATCCTCTGCCCCTACCACGCCTGGAGCTACGGCCTCGACGGCGCCCTGGCCAGGTTGCCGGGCGCCGATCCGGCGGGCCGCGGCGACCTCGGGCTCGTGCCCGTGAACGTGGGCATCCACGAGGGCTTCATCTTCGTGAACCTGGACCCGGGGGCGGCGCCCCTCGGCCTGCAGCTCGAGGACCTGCCGGACCTCCGGCGCTTCCAGCTGCCGGCCCTCCAGTGCGGCTGGCGGCGCACCTACGAGGTCGAGGCCAACTGGAAGCTGATCGTCGAGAACTACAGCGAGTGCTACCACTGCCCGGGCGCCCACCCGCAACTCGCCCGGATCTCCGACCTCATCAGCCGCAGCGACCGGCCCATGGAGACCGGCGGCTGCTACAACGGCGGCCCGATGCAGCTGAAAGCCGGCGTCGAGACCATGTCCCTCAGCGGCCGGCGCACCGTGCCGCTGATCCCCGGCCTCGGCCCGGACGATCATCGCTACGTCTACTACTACGTGATCTACCCGAACCTGCTGCTGAGTCCCCACCCGGACTACGTGCTGACCCACACCGCCTGGCCCCTGGCCGCGAACCGCACCCGGGTGGAGTGCGAGCTGCTCTTCACCGCCGAGGCCGTCGCGCGGCCCGGCTTCGATCCCGGCGACATGGCGGACTTCTGGGACCTCACCAACCGGCAGGACTGGGCCCTCTGCGAGCGCACCCAGGCCGGCGCCCGCTCCCGCGGCTTCCGCCCGGGCCCCTACCAGCCCAGTGAGGACTGCGTGCACACCTTCGACCGGTGGTATGCCGAGCGCCTGGCCGCGCTGCTCTGACTCCCGTAGGAGCGCCGACCGGCGCTCCTACGGGGCGAGGGCCGAGGGCCCGGGCGGGGCACCGAGCAGCGACCGGAACAGCGTCGTGTCCTGGGCGTTCACGGAACCATTGCAGTTGAGATCCGCGGCGTCGTAGTCGGGCAGCAGGCTGGACTGGCCGAGCCGCTGGCGGAAGAGCGTGGTGTCCTGGGCATTCACCTCGCCGTTGCCGCTGAGGTCCGCGTCGCAGCGGTTGCCGTAGCCGTCCCCGTCCGAGTCGCACTGGCTGGCATTGCCCAGCAGCACGCAGTTGTCGATGGCATCGGGCACGCCGTCGGCATCGCCATCGGGTGCCGGGCGCGGTCCGTAGACGGTCAGCGGCAGCCCGCGCTCCCAGGCGCCGAGGTCCGGGGCGGCCCCGGCGTAGCCGTCAGTGAGGCCTGGTATCACCTGGCCACCATCCACCGCAACGCTGCCCGGGGCGAGCAGCGGACTGACCGGTGCAACCTGGGTGGTGTGGTCCAGCCCCAGCACGACCGGCGCCACGAAGGGCTGCTGCTCCACGATCCGGCCGTGGGCCTCGTAGGGCGAATTCGCCGCCAGGTCCGCCAGGTTCGCCCAGGCGTCGTAGAAGACGAACACGCCGTCGGGCCACCAGCCGTTGCTGTCGATCGTCGCGTCGAAGAGCTCGGTGGTCACGTAGGCGGGCGCGGATACGCCGATCAGCAGGTTGTTGCGGAACTCGAAATTGGCGGCGTAGGCCGGGTCGCCGTCGGCCTGCAGGTAGCCGAGGGAAGGCCAGGCGTAGTCCTGGTTGTTGCCGATGCCGAGCGTGCGCACCGTGGTGTTGTTCAGGATGTAGAAGCCGGTGGGGTCGTTGTTCAGCTTGAACGGGCTGCGGGCCATGTTCACCAGCACGTTGCGGTAGACGTAGACCGGCCCGCCCCAGACGGGCTGGAAGCTGACGCCCATGGAGGCGTTGGTGACCCGGTTGCCGAAGGCCCGCACGTTGCGGTGGGCGTAGTCCAGCTCGATCCCGTCGTCGCCGGTCCAGAGCACCTCGTTGCCGTGGAAATCGATGGCTGCGTTGACGAGGCTGGTGTTCTGGTTGAGGCCGAGCGCGTCGCCGAAGCCCTGGATCCGGTTGTGGCACACCGTGTGCCCCTGGCCCGTCACGGCGATGCCCTCGGCGTTCTCGATGTTGTTGGCGAAGTCCGGCCAGACGCGCCGCCCCTCCAGCACGTTGTCGCAGATGTACAGGCCCCGGGTCGCGCCACCCCGCCCGTCGATCGCCCGGTTCACGTCGGTGATGCGGATGCCGCGCACGACCACGCCGGTGGTGCCGTTCAGCCGCAGGCCCCAGTCGCTGCCCCGGACCGTGAGGTCCTCGAGCCGGGTGTGGTCGCCCGCCAGCGTAAAGCCGGTGCCCTGCCCCGCGGCGTTGATCACGACCGTGTCCCGGTCGGCCCCGCGGACCAGGATCGGGTCGGCGGCCGTGCCATCCCGGCTGAGCGTGAAGGCGCCGGTGTAGGTTCCCGGTGCCAGGGTGATCACGTCGCCGGGCCCGGCGTTGGCCAGCGCGGTGGCGAGCTGGCCGGCGGTACTGACGGCGACGGGCACCGGCGCGGCGGGCAGCGCCGCCGGAACGGCGGCCGTGGCCAGCGCGAGCGTCTGCACGCCGCCGCCGCCATCCGGATCGGTGACCGTCACCTCCACCTCCCAGGCGGTGGCCGGCGGCAGGCCCAGCACGCTGCCCGCGAACTGGGCCACGGGGACCGGCAGGCCGAAGGCGCCCGGGGGCGACTCCGCACTGATCTGGTCCGGGCGGACGCGGAGCAGCGGCATCCCCGCCTGCCAGTCCGGAGCGCCCAGGGGCCGGTAGCGGAGCGTCGCGACCGCGTCCCGGTCGTCGTCGCCACTGACCGGCAGGTACAGGCCCAGGCAGCAGGTGGTGGGCGGATCGGCGGCGAGACTGCCGGGCAGGATGGCATCGGCCGCGGGCAGCGCTGCCGGCCAGGCCAGCAGCAGCGCCAGGCCGCCGCGCACCGGGCCCCTCATCCCGGCCCGGCCAGCGAGCGCTCGTACTCGAAGCAGCGGGGCGCGTCGGCGGGGAAAGCGCCCGCGACACCGAGGCCCCGGTCGTAGGTCAGGCCCGTGCCGAGCGCGGCAGCGGTGCTGGCGGCGATGCCCACCAGCAGCAGCCAGGCGAGCAGCAGCGGCCCCGGCGCCCGGTGCCGGGTCCGCCACACCGCGATGGCGGCGATCAGGGACGACCACCAGGTCACGGCGCCCGAGCGCCGGTGGATGACCGTCGCCGCCACGGCGTCGGCGTCGCACTGGGCCGCGATGTAGTCGACGAAGCCGGTGCCGATGGACACGAGCGCCAGCGGCGCGCCGATCCACAGGTTCCAGCGGGCGACGGTGCGCAGGCTGGCTGCCCAGGGCCGGGTGCCCGCCGCCGCGGCCACGAAGAACAGCAGCACGCTGGCGAGGAGCAGCGCGACCGGAAAGTGGACGACGTAGGGGTGCAGCTGGCTGGTCATCGGGTCTCCCGGTCTAGAGCAGGGGCCGGATCGGCATGAACTGCCAGAAGCGCACGCGGCTGCGCTTGGCGAAGGAGGCGTGGCCGTCCGGGTCGTCGGTGGCCGCATTCCAGCTGTTGGCCGGCTCCATGTCGGTGATGATCGCCGCCGCCACTGCCCGGGCCTGGCCGGCGTCGTGGATGATCACGCCCACCTCGGTGTTCAGGTTCTCCGAGCGCGGGTCCAGGTTGTAGGTGCCGATGTACACGGCCTCCCCGTCCACCACCATGGTCTTCGCGTGCAGCGCGAACACGGGGGCCTCGGCGCGCAACGCCGCGTAGCGCTGCATGACCTGCTCCTGGATGGCGGGATCCGGCCGGTACTCGTGGATCTCGAGGCCCATCTCCAGCAGCCGGCGCCGCTGGCTGCGGTAGCCGCTGAAGGCCTGCAGGTTGTCGGTGGACGCGAGGGAGTTGGTGCTGATGCGCACGCGCACGCCCCGGCTCCGGACCCGGGCGAACAGTTCCAGCGCCTGGTCCGAGAGCACCAGGTAGGGCGACTGGATGAGCACCTCCCGCCGGGCGCCGTCCAGCAGGGCAGCCAGTGCGGAGGTGGTGAGGCCGCCGCCACCGAGGCCGGTCCGGGCCACGTTCTTGCCCGGCAGGTCACTCACGAACTCCACCCGACCCCAGACGATCTGCGCCGCCAGGGTGGCGAAGCCCGCGGGGATGTCGCGGATGGCCGCGCGGACCTCCGGCGCGAAGTTGGCGGGGTCCGCGGCATAGCGGCCGAGTTCCCGGTAGATGGCCTGGACCTCCGCGTCCGCCACGGTGACGTGCTTCTGCATGAGTCCGAGGCCGTCGTAGAGCTCCTCGACGGGCACGCTGATGTCGCTGGCCCAGAACCGCTCGAAGCTGGCCTGCATGTCCCGGACGACGTCCCCGAGGACCAGGACGTCCCGGTCCCGGAAGTTGTACTCGTGGTCGTAGTCGTAGTACTCGTCGGCCATGTTGCGACCGCCGGTGATGGCGAGTTCGCCGTCGACGATGAAGGTCTTGTCGTGCATGCGCTGGTTGGCGCCGCGGAAGTCGGTGGCGATGTTCACCACGCGCTTCTGCACGGGCGTGCCCACCGAGTGCACCGGGTTGTAGATGCGGATGTCGATGCGGGGGTGCTTGGCGAGGGCCAGCAGGGTCTTGTCCGGCGCGTCGATCAGCAGGTCGTCGACGATCACGCGCACCCGCACGCCGCGTTCGGCAGCGCGCAGCAGGGCCTCGGCCGCCAGGGTGCCGATGTTGTCGGTGCTCCAGATGAAGTACTGGACCTCGATGCTGCGCCGGGCGTTGTCCACCAGCCAGGCCCGGGCCAGCAGGGACTGCTCGCCCCGGTCCAGCACGAAGGTGCCCGTCTGGCCCGGGTGGGCGGCCAGCTGGGCATCCACCGGCTGCCGGGGATCCGGCGCGGCGCCCTGCGCGGGCGCGATGCTGAGCCAGAGGAGCGCGGCGGCGGCGGCCCGGATCATCGGGGACACCGGCGTCAGGGCGGGTAGGTCGGCCGCCACTCGCTGGCGAGACGCTCCGCCCGCGCGAGGTCGCCGGGGAGCAGGCGGGTCGCGAGCTGGTCGCGGGCGCGGGCAGCGTCGGCATTGCCGGTGGCGGCGGCCAGGTTGAACCAGGCATGGGCCGCCACCTCGTCCTTCGGTACGCCCTTGCCCGTCGCCGTGAGGTAGCCGAGGCCCGCCATGCCGGCGGCATAGCCCCGCTCGGCGGCCTGCCGGTACCAGCGGGCCGCGGTGGCGTAGTCGGCAGGCACGCCATCGCCGCGGGCATAGAGGTCGCCGAGGGCGGCCTGGGCGAGCCCGTAGCCCTGGTCCGCCGCCAGCCGGTACCAGCGGG
>ERZ761602.3737-NODE-3737-length-20905-cov-6.429257_pt1 | contig 20905 bp, 12 predicted proteins | sample MGYA00512165_ERZ761602 | MGnify/ENA primary metagenome ERZ761602 (study PRJEB28899, sample SAMN02445085) | bioreactor sludge metagenome | biome: EBPR sludge; isolation source: Thorneside wastewater treatment plant | place: Australia: Brisbane, Thorneside...
CCTCGACGCCGCGGCGAGCACAGCGAGCGCCGACGCACCCACCGTCGCCCCCCAGCCACCATCGATCGAGTCGGCCTCGGCGACGCCGCAGGGCGGCTCCGGCACGGCCGGCGCGGGCCTACGCGCCCCCGCGATCACGGCGTCCGCGGCGCGCCCGCCCTCGGCCGCGTCGGCCGCGCAGACGGGGCGTACGCCGCCCACCGCCACGACCGCCGCGCCGCCCACGGTCCCGGCCTCGCCGCCTTCGGCGACGCCGACCGCCGCGCCTCCACCGCTCGACACGATCGCGCCGAACCCTTACGCGCGCTGAGGCGGCGGCGCGGCGCGCCGCGCCGGCGCCCCGCGGCGCTGTGGCGCTACCCGCTCAGGGCATGGGCCCAGGGCTGCCTCCGGCGCGGCGCACGAGCTCGTCGTGGAATTGCTGCCTGCGCCAGAAGGGCCGATCGAAGCGCACGTCGATCGTGCGATAGCGGCCGATGATGCGCGCGCGGCAGGCCTGCACACCATGACCACGCCAGATCAAGAGGCCCGCGAAGGCGGCGAAGATCGCCGCGAACACCGCCGCGAAGGGCGCCTCGATGGCGAGCACGCCGAGGCCCAGCGCGATCGGGAGCGGGATGAGCATGGCGACGATCAGATCGGCCCAGGCCGGCGCGCGGTGCACGGCGATGGAGGCGATGTCGTGCCAAGCGACGCCCTGCGTATCGATGGGCAGGCGCCCGATGATGGGATCGAGGTTGCCCTCGGCGATGCCTCGCTCGTCGAGCACGCCATAACGCATGAGGAAGAGACCCGGGCTCTTCACCTGGAGCTTTGGTCCAATCGGCGATACCGACAGCGAAGGATCGAGCGCCGCGCCGACGTAGAGCGCGAAGCGCCGCTGGCAGCGCGGGCAGCTCTGGAGGCCAGGGCCCTCGACGGGCGCGCTGCAGCGAGGGCAGGAGAGCGGGGCGGGCGCGTTCATCGCTGAGCTGGCAAGGGAGCACGCGGCGCGTGCGGGCGCAACGAGAGCGGGGCGCGCCGCGCTGCCCGAGCGCGCGCCAGGGGCGAGCGTCGCCTAGCACGCTCGCGTGCTCGTGCAATGACAGAATGTTTCATGAGAACGGGGAGATGCGGCGCCGAGAGACCGTAGGAGCACACATGTCGAAGCAACACGTGGGGATCCTGGTGGCCGTCCTGGCCTTGGGCTGTGGAGACAGCGCCGACGACGGCAGCGCCGCGAGCGGCGGAGGTTCGACGAGCAGCTCGTCGGTGGGCGGAGGGGGCGTGGGCGGAGGCGGCGAGGGCGGCGGCGCCGCGAACCAGTGCTCGGATGGAGTGCGCGCGCCGGTCGACGGCACGGGCTGCGCCGCTTTCGCCGACGGCGCATGCCAGCGCTTCGAGCGCTGCGCGCCGGACGTGCTCCTGCTGCTGTGGGGCAACGCCGAGGGCTGCCGGGCCGAGCAGGAGCTGCTGTGTGCGCAGAACTTCGCTCGGCCGGGCGACCCCACCTCGATCGAGGGCTGGGCCTCGTGCGCCGAGCTGGTCGTCGGAGGATCCTGCGATTGCGACTACGCCTCGATCTGCGCCGTGGACGCCGGCACCCTGGGCGATGGGTCGCGCTGTTCGAGCGGCACGCAATGCGCGAGCGGCTACTGTCGTGGCGCCACGCCCTACGCGGAGTGCGGAACCTGCGTCGCCAAGGCCGGCGCGGGCGAGTCTTGCTCGAACCGCCCCTGCGTCGATGGGCTCGTCTGTGGGCCGGGCAACACCTGTCAGGAGGGGCTCGCCGATGGCGCCACCTGCACGTCGAACTCCGAGTGCCTGAGCCGGAGCTGCAATGGTGGGAGCTGCGGGCCCATGCGCCAGGCGGGCCAACCCTGCGGCCCGAGCCAGGGTATCTGCGACTCTTCCTCCGCCACCTTCTGCGAGGCAGGGGTCTGCACGCCTTTCCCGATCGGGACGGAGGACGGCGCGTGTGGAGGAGAGGACGTCGTGTTCTGCCCGAGCCACCGCGTCTGCAGCGTGCCGCTCTCGCCGGCCTCGCCCGCACCCGAAGGCACCTGCATCGCCCGGCGCGGTGAGGGGCAGAGCTGCTCGGCGCGCCCCTACGAGATCATCGACTCGGACTGCGCCCTGGGGCTGCGTTGCATCCTAGGGAGCTGCCAGGTGCCGACGCCGCGCGCGTGCCCGGCCAACTGAGGCGGGCGGGGCGGAGCGGGGCGGTCGCGGCGCGTGCGTAGTGGGAACGTCTCGCTCGGCGGGGCGCTCCGCGGGGTCGCTCTACGGCGCGCGATGGGGCCCCACCGAGCTCGGCGGTCGAGCGCACGCCAGAGAGCGTGCGCTCGCCTCGCCTCAACCATGCGGTCCTCCCCATCGCGCGCCTCCGAGCGACACCCGACTACGCGCCTCGCCGGTCGTCGTGGAGTGGCACCTTGGCGAGGAATGGGCTCGCCGAGTCGCGGGTGTCTCCTACAGGAGACAGCTGCAGCCGCGCGAGTCTCCTGTAGGAGACATCCGGGCGGCTGAGGCGTGTCCTCCACAGGAGAAACTCCCTCGCGCGGTGCTTGTTGCATCGAACAGTCGTTGACAGCAGACGAGCGATCGCATCAGCTCGCGACACGTGAGACCGCGAGGGGCCGTCTCCGACAGAGGGGTGGAAACGATGACGCAGCGAGCACGACGCTCTCGGTGGATTGGCATCTTCATTGCGGGGGGGGCAGCTGCGCTAAGTAGCGGTCTCGCTTCGTGCCTGGCCGAGGACGACGGCGCCGAAAGCGGGATCGACGAGGTTGCGGAGGCCACCGACGCGATCGTCGCCGGTACGGCGGATACGACTGTGAATGCTTTGTACCCGGCGACCGTGCGCATGAGCAGCCCAGGCTGCTCGGGCACGCTCGTCACACCCTACTGGGTGATGACCGCCGAGCATTGCTACGACGAGCCTGGTCAGACGGCGATCGACGTCGACGCGCTCCTCGGCGCCGGTGGCGAGGTCTCGGTCTCCCACACGAACGCCACCTCCGGTCCCATCCGCTTGTGGGGCGCCGATGGCTTTCGCGAGACCGACATCGCGCTCGTTCGCCTCGACCAGCGCGCGCCCGTGCCCTACGCCTTGCCGGCGCCACCGCCGCGCACGACGAACACCTGCGGCAACTCCCTCCCGGGGAGGCTCGTGGGCTTCGGGCCTGCGTGGTACAATGAAAATGGCTACCCGGAGGAAGGCTTCTACTGCCTGGGAGCACCGCCCGGGGGCACACGCCGCTACGGCATCGCGAAGACCTGGGAGCGCGACCACGATCCCCCTGGGACCGCCTACCAGCACATCTTCACTTCCGCGCCGGGCGAAGCCTGCACCGAGATGGCTGGCATCGGGGTCGGCGGCGACTCGGGGGGCTCGCTCTACCGCACCAGCGATGGCCAGTTCTGCGGCGTCATCTCGGGCGACGGGGGATGGCACTGTAGCAAACTTCCCATCTATCCATTCACGCTCAGCTGCGACTACCACACCGCTGCGGTCGACGACGGCGACGCCATCGTTTGGTGGTCCCAGTACCTGCTGGACGTCGACGGCGAGTTCGAGGGCACCATCCCTGCCACACCCGCGAACGACCCCGACGGTGACGGCATCGCGTCGCTGTACGACAACTGCCCGCTCGTCCACAACCCCGAGCAGCTCACCACCTTCGACGACCCCGACGGAAACGGGATCGGCGCAGCCTGCGACGCTTGCCCGGGCTTCTCGGCGCTGTCGCAGATCCCGAACCGCAACTTCGAGGTCGAGCTGGCCCTCGCCTACCCGACTCGAACGAGCGCTCCGGTGGTCGTGCTGAGGCGCAGCGACTACGCGAGCGACGCCGCCTTCGCTCAGGCGCGCGCCGAGCGCCTCGACACCTTCCGGCCCGATGTGTGCGACCCGTATCCGGCGCCGCTCGCCAAGCTGCAGTCGGGCGGCGATCTCCCGAGCTCCCTCCCCGGCTCGACGACCGACCCGTCGAACTGGCCTTGCTTGAACTACACGGGCGGCTGCAGCACGGTCACGCACAACCGCATCAAGGTCACGCCGCTGTCGTCCCCGCCGGTGCAAGCCGCCGGCAACCCGAACGAGCGCATCGGCTTGCGCTGGTGCGACTGTAAGGAGGTCACCGACTTCGACGACTCGGTGATGGGCAGGGCGAAGTGCAGAAACGATTCCGCTGCAGAATGCCAGTTCAACCCGGGTGCGTACGGACTCAGCACGACTGGCTGGAAGCAGCTGCGCACCAAGAACGGCTCCACGTGGAGCAACCCGTCTATCGGACAGGAGTGGGTCGTGCCGGCCAACGGCGCGCCCTTCTTCGCGACCTGGGACTTCGGCGCGCTCACCGGCGCGGTCGAGACCGACACCAATTTCCGCGGCGTGCGCGGCATTCTCTGGACGCACGTGGTCGAGCTGTCGACCCCCGTGTTCGGGCTCGAACCCACGAACATCAAGCGCTACGCAAACGCCCTCAGCGATGGCAGCGCCACCCAAGCGCTCGGCCCCAACGGCCGCCTCTGGGTCGCAGTGAACGACTGGATCGACTGCCCGATGTGCGGCTTCGGCGTCGAGCAGGTGCTGCTCGAGCGAGGCAACCCCTGGTTCCGCAAGGCCACCCCGCAGGGGCTCGACGTGCTCGAGGTCTCGCACGCAGCCACGCGCGAGCACTTCGACGCCGTCGCCGAGGGCACAAGACTGCACGTGTCGGCCTCCGAGCCGCCGAGTCTCTTGGCGGCCCAGCTCGCCACCGGGCAGGCGCTCGTGCGCGCCGTCGGCGTGCGCACCGATGGCTCCTTGGTGAGCCAGCTCAGCAGCCAGGGCTTCGAAGCGCTCCCGCTCGCGAGCGAGCTGTCGGGCTCGGGCGGGCCGAGCTTCTTCCGAGGCGAGGGCCTCGCCTTCAGCGCGCTCGAGCAGCGCCTCTACGTGCTCGGCGGGCTCGGCTCCTCGGGGCAGCCGACGAACAAGGGCTGGTTCTTCGATCTCGGCAGCGCGAGCTGGCGGAGCTTCGACTTGCCTGCCGGCGAGTCCGTGGGCGAGGTGCTCGCCATGAGCTACCGCCACGTCGACCGGGCCATCTACTTCCTCGACAAGAGCGGCACCACGCTTCGGCTGCGTCGATGGCACGCGCAGCGTATGCTCGACGCAGGCGCCATCGTGACCCTCGCCACCTTCCCCTCGAGCTGGAACGCCTTCGGCAAGTACGCTCTCGCCCTTGGCCCCACCGGCGACCTCGGGATCGTGGCCTACCGCGGCACGAGCACGACCAAGACCCGCCTCGGCCGTTTCACCCTGAGCCCGGCGCATCGAATCAGCACGGCGGAGCTCTCGAGCCTGACGACCCAGATCTTGGCGCCACCTGCGCTCACGCCGGAGGGCTTCGCCTACTCCGTCGACGCCGCCACGCCTTACGCGCAGACGCTCGCCTTCGCTACGATGCCCACCGCATGGCGTACCAATGCGCCCACGATCGGAGCCCACTGATGCGCACGCTGACGCCTCACACGCTCGCGATACTGTTCTGCGGGGCTCTCTTCTGCTCGCTGGGCTGCTCTGACGAAGCTGTGCCCACGTCGGCGTCGTCAAGCGGAGGCGGCGCCGACACGAGCAGCACGACTACGTCCACGTCGGCGAGCACCACGACCACCACCGGCACCGGCTCGGGTGGCGACGCCGAGTGGACCTACGCTGATTGGGCGGTGCCTGGCTGCGGCATAGAATACGCGAAGCGACCCGAGCTAGCGTTTCCGGCACTGGAATGGGAGGAATGCCCGGGCGACGTCGCGGGCTGCGAGCGCATCAAGAAGAACTGGCCGCACGAGGGGGTCTCCGGGATGGGCAATCCCGCCGTGATGGGAACGGCGAATGGCCATGCCATCGGTCTCTTCGTGAAACTCGAGCAACTCGAGCCCAGGCTGGTCTACTTCTCAGACAAGGGCGAACCGGAAGCCGTCTACAAGCAGGGAACGAACTCGAATTGCTTCCTCACCCGACCGGCGCTTTCCGTCGACGGGCACTGGGTCGGCTCGCAGCGCCTCGAGGTCGACCCACCGAGCCGCTTCGCCTTCCAGCCTCGATCCGCGCCGGCGGGTCAGGTCGAGATGGTGCCCTTCGACCAGCTTTCACAGTTCCAACGGGGAGGCGATGAGCTGCTCGCGCTCCAGCTCGACTTCGGCGTCGGTTGGTACATCTACGACCGGGTCACGGGTCAGGTGCACGCGGCGCCGGCGGACTTCACAGCGACCAACCCAACACTCAGCGGCGGTAGCGCCTTCATGCTGCGCTTCGACCCGGATCTCGACTCCCCCAAGGCCTGGGCCTTTTCGCGCCAGAGCGGCGGCTTCGCCCGTTTGATCAACAACGACCCAGGTGTTGTTCTCGCCGTGCATGCGGACGCGCAGGATCTGGTGTGGATCGAAGCTTCGCCTGGAGCGTGGCCCGTGCCAGGAACGCTCAGGCGCTCGCCTTTCGCGGCGACGGCGGCAGGCGTCGTGCCGACTACCGTGAGGCCGATGCCGCCCCTCGGCCCGGTCGAAGCCGGCGCCGTCGGCGACGGCTACTACGCGCTCGCTGGCGACGGCTACCACATCTTCGTCGTCCGTCTCGCCGACGGTCGCCTCTGGAAGATGCCCCTCCCTCCCACGAACGACGGCGCGTACCTGCACCACGTCAGCCACGTCGATGCGACGTACGTGTTCTACAAGACGAGCACGCACGTCTACCGCCAGCGCCTCGACCAGCTCGGCCCGGGCTACGCCGCGAACGAGCTGCCGCCGTAGACGCCCTGACGAGCAGAGCGAAGTGCGGTGGCGGCGTGGTTCGCCGCCACCGCCTCGAGCCGTGCCTCGCCGGTCGTCGTGGGGTGGGCCTCTCAAACCACCGGCTCGGGCGCGAGGTCCTCGTCGGCTTCGTCGTCTTGCTCTTCGTCACCGCCACCGCCACCGGGGCGCCGCGCGGGCCCGAGGAAGCCGAGCTGGCGCAGCACGTTGCGGTCCTGGATGTTGCTCTGCGCGATGCGGCTCCACTCGAGGTACCAGCCCCAGAGCGCCGACTCGCGCATGGCGACGTCGGCGGGGTTGGGCGTGGGCGGCGGCGGCGCGGGCTTCAGGGTGCCGAGCGCGTCGAGCAGCGATTTGGCCTCGGCGACGACGTCGAGCGTGAGCCCGCGCGTCGCGAGCAGGGTGCGCGCGGCGCGGTCGGTTGGGTCGCCCGAGGTATCGAGCGCGGCGAGGCGCTCGAGGAAGGTGCCCACGGAGGTGATCACGTCGACGCCGCTCGCCTGCGCGAGGTTCAAGAAGACGCGGTCGTGCACCGCGGGGTGGTGGCGCTGCAGGGTGGCTTTGGCGATCGCGAGCCAGCGGTTCTCCCATTCGTCGAGCAGCTGCAGGGTGCGCGGGCTCATCGTGGGCGGCAGCTTGGCGAGCCGCACCTCCTTGAGCTCACGGAGCAGCTTCCACCCTTCGTCGAAGTCGGCCTGCGTGAAGCCCGAGGTGGTGAGCGCGCTCGCCGCGCGGGGGTTGTTCAGGCCGTAGAGGAAGGTCAGTACGCGCTTCGCTTTGTCTCCGGTGCTCATCTTCGCCATGGGCTGCTCCTCGATTCGGTGGATGGGTGTCGTAGGTGCTGCGTGCTTCGTCTTGGTGGCGCGATCCCCGCGCGCGTGAGGCGCGATCGCTCCACGCGCGCGCCGCGCTCCGGGCCGGTGCGTGGCGCGATCCCACAGGCTCGGGCGCGCGGTCCCGGCGCGGGCGCGCCAGCGTGCCCTCGCGCGCGGCGCGCGATCCGGCGCGCGAGGCGGCGCTTCCCCCCCGCGTCGATCGCGGACTCCCCCTCGGGGGATCGCGCGTTTCGAGCACGGGGATCGCAGGCTTCGAGCTGGGGGATCGCGCGTGTCGACGAGGGGGATCGCCCGCCTCGAGCAGGGGGATCGCAGCCTTCGAGCGGGGGGAACGCGCCTCGAACGCACGGGGAACGCGCCCCGAGAGCGCGGGGATCGCGCGCGTCGACCGGGGGGATCGCGCCCTCGGAGCAGGATTCGGTGGGGCTGAATCGATTTTGCTTGCGGCCCGCGCGACGACCGGCGCCTTCGCAGCGCCCCGAGGCGCCGCGTGCGTGCGTGTGCTGGCGTTCGCTGCTCGCGTCGATGCTCAGAAACATCCCCCGCGCGCAAGCTCGCGCGAAGATCGGTGCTGGCGCAAGCACTTTGTGGCGAGCGAGGCTCAGGCCTACGCGGTCCTACACGGGAGATCCCTTGCTCGGCGGTGGGGGGCGGTGGTGCGACTCGGGTGGCGGGCGCCAGGCCTGCGCCGGCGGGCGCCACCCTGGCGCTGAGCGCTGCACGCCAGAAACTGGGGCCAAACTGCGCGGCGCGGCACGGCACGAGCCTTGCGAAGCGCAGGGCCCATGCAGCTCGGTCACCTCATGCAGCTCACGGGCCTCGAACCCTCCTGCGCCGAGCACCCCGCGTGCGCGCCCGAGCCCACGCCGTGCGCGCCCGAGCCAGCGGCTCGGGAGCCTTGCGCTTCAGAGCCCCACGAGGCGCCCCCTGACCTAGGATGCGCCCCCATGAAGCTCGAGGACTTCCTCGCCAAGTGGCTCGGCAAAGGCGGAGCGGAGCGCGCCAACAAGGACTCCTTCCTCCGTGATCTCTGCGACGTGCTGGGCGTCGAGGGGCCGCCGCCCGCGAGCGAGGACCGCGCGAGCGACGCCTACGGCTTCGAGCACCCGGTGAGCTTCGTCGACGTCGACGGCACCAGGCGCACGGGCTTCATCGACCTCTACAAAGAGGGCTGCTTCATCCTCGAGGCCAAGCAGGGCGCCGCGCGCGGCGCGAGCCGCATGGGCACCGCCTGGCGCGACAGCGATCGCTGGGTGCGCGAGATGAACGCCGCGCGCGGGCAGGCGCTCTCCTACGCGACGACCTTCCAGAAGCCGCCGCCCTTCTTGATCGTGGTCGACATCGGCCACTGCTTCGACCTCTACGCGAGCTTCGAGGGCAACCAGAGCTACGCGCCCTTCCCCGCGCCCAAGCAGGCGCGCATCTCGCTCGCCGATCTGGGCCAGCACCTCGAGCTCTTCCGCGCGATCTTCACCGACCCACTCTCCCTCGACCCGGCGCGCCACGCGGCGAAGGTCACCCGAAAGGTCGCCGAGGCGCTCGCCGAGCTCGCCAAGCAGCTCGAGAAGAAGGGCCACACCGGTGAGCCCATGGCGCGCTTTCTCATGCGCTGCCTCTTCACGATGTTCGCCGAAGACGTGGGCCTCTTGCCCGACCACCTCTTCACGCGCGCGCTCGAAGACCACTGGCTGCCACACCCGGAGCGCTTCGCGGGCGGCGTGAGCGCGCTCTGGCGCGCCATGAACACCGGCGAGCACTACGGCCCGCTCGGCAAGCTGCTCGAGTTCAACGGCGGGCTCTTTCGCGACGCGGGCGCCATCACGCTCGAAGCCGAGCAGCTCCAGCTGCTTCACCAGGCCGCCAAATCCGACTGGTCGCAGGTCGACCCTGCCATCTTCGGCACCCTGCTCGAGCGCGCCTTGGACCCGAAGGAGCGCCACAAGCTCGGCGCGCACTACACGCCGCGCGCCTACGTCGAGCGCCTGGTGAAGCCCACCATCGAGGAGCCGCTGCGCGAGGCCTGGAACGAGGTGCAGATCGACGTGCGGCGCCTCTTGAAGGCCGCCGACGACGCCAAGTCGGAGAGGGCAGCGCGCACCAAGCGAGCCGAGGCCATCGCCGAGCTGCACGCCTTCCAGAAGCGCCTCGCGACCCTGCGGGTGCTCGACCCTGCCTGCGGCACGGGCAACTTTCTCTACGTCGCGCTCGACGTTTTGAAGCGCATCGAGGCCGAGGTGCTCGTGCAGCTCGAGGAGCTCGGCGAGACCCAGCAGGGCATGGAGCTCGAGGGCCTGCGTGTCACGCCGCAGCAGTTCCTCGGCATCGAGATCAAGCCCTGGGCGAAGGAGATCGCCGAGCTGGTCCTGTGGATCGGCTACCTGCAGTGGCACTTCCGCAGCTATGGCAAAGCCTCGATGCCCGAGCCTGTGCTCCGGGACTACAAGAACATCGAGTGCCGCGACGCCGTGCTCGCCTGGGACGGCGAGCCGGTGCCGAGGCTCGACGAGAGCGGCAAGCCGGTCACGCGCTGGGACGGAGAGTCCACCAAGACCGACCCGGTGACCGGCAAACAGGTCCCCGACGAGTCCAAGCAGGTCGCGATCTACGACTACGTGAACCCCAGGCCCGCCGAGTGGCCCCAGGCGGACTTCATCGTGGGGAATCCGCCGTTCTTGGGCACCAAGCGTATGCGTGCGGCGCTCGGCGACGGGTACGTGGAGGCCCTGCGCGCCGCCTACGAGGGCCGCGTCGAGGACAACGCCGACTACGTGATGTTCTGGTGGTTCAACGCCGCACAGATTCTGCTCGACCCCAAGCGCGGGCTCTCGAAGTTCGGTTTCATCACGACCAACAGCATCACGCAGTCGTTCAACCGCCGTGTTCTGGAGCGGGCGCTCGCTGCGGGCGTAAACTTGGTCTGGGCGATCCCCAACCATCCGTGGGTGGACTCTGAGTCGGGGGCGGCGGTCCGTATCGCGATGACCGTTGCGTCTCGCGAAGCGACACAGCGGGCCAGACTGGCGGTCGTCACAGACGAGTCGGATCCCCAAGACGGCGACGCGACCATGGTGACCTTGGCGACCACCGAGGGTCCGATCGGCCCGGATCTGAGGCAGGGAGCGTCGCTTCTCGATTGTGTTCCGCTGACTTCCAACCTCGGCGTGTCCGGAATGGGTGTCGCTCTGCATGGCGCCGGGTTCATTCTCACGCCGGAGGAGGCCATCACTGCTCGAAAGTTTGGCGACACTGTGATCCGACCCTACGTCGGCGGCCGCGACGTGCAACAGGCGCGGCGCGAGCGCTACCTCATCGACTTCTCAGGTATGTCGGAGGCCCAGGCACGAGCTGCGAACCCCCACGCGTTCCAGAGAGTCGTCGACCGCGTCCTGCCTGAGCGAAGGGTGAACCGCCGCGACTCGATCCGAACTCTGTGGTGGCGGTTCGGCTGGGAGCGTCCTTTGGTCCGCGAGGCGCTTCGGGGCCTGAAGCGCTACATCGGCACGACCGAGACCGCAAAGCACCGCACGTTCTCGTTCGTCGACGGCGAGACCCTCGCGGACCACATGATCATCGTCTTCGCGATCGACGATGCGTCGGTACTCGGTACGCTTTCGAGCAGAGTCCACGTGGTGTGGTCGTTGGCCGCGGGCGGCAGGTTGGGAGTGGGCAACGACCCTCGCTACAACAAGAAGCGCTGCTTCGACCCTTTCCCCTTCCCAGCCGCCACCGAACCCCAGAAGGCCCGCATCCGTGATCTCGGCGAGCGCCTCGACGCTCACCGCAAGCGTCAGCTCGAGCTGCACCCCAAGCTGACCATCACGGCGATGTACAACGTGCTCGAGAAGCTGCGCTCGGGCGAGGCGCTCAGCGACAAGGAGCGCGTGATCCACGAGCAGGGGCTCGTCTCTCTGCTGAAGCAGATCCACGACGAGCTCGACGACGCGGTCTTCGAGGCTTATGGCTGGCCGCGCGATCTCGGCGACGAGCAGATCCTCGAGCGCCTCGTCGCGCTCAACGCCGAGCGCGCCAAAGAAGAAGCCGCGGGCTTCGTGCGCTGGCTGCGCCCCGAGTACCAGGCCAAAGCCACGCAGACCTCTGCACCACTCGGCGGCGACGAAGCCGAGGCAGGCGACGACGCAGGCGCCGAGGCCGAAGGCGAGGCCCCCGCGCGCCCCTCGGCGCCGCCTCCGTCCAAGGGTGCCAAGGCGCCACAGCTCGCCTGGCCCACGAAGACCTCCGAGCGCATGGCGGCCATTCGCCACGCGCTCGGCGAGGGCCTCGCGCTGAGCGCCGGCGAGCTCGCCAAGCGCCTCAAAGGCGCCAAGCTCGACCAGCTCGAAGACCTGCTCGACGGCATGGCCGCCTTCGGCGGCCTCGTGCGCATCCCGGGCGAAGAGCCGAGGTTCAAGGCGGCTGGGTGAGCGGCGCGGGCGCGGGCGCGTGAGGGCGCGGGCCAGCTCAGGGATCTCCCGACGCTGGGTCCTCGGCGGCGTCGCTCTCGGGCTCCGCGGCCCAGATCGTGAGCATCAGCTCGCTGTCGTCGAGCACGCGGTATTCGGGCCGCTTGCCCGATAGCTGCTCGCTGCGCTCGAGCACGATGCCCACGCCCTCGCCGCGTTTGTCCATGAACGCGCCGCGGTCGGTGTCGAGCCCAGGCTCGCGTGACGGTATCGGACAACGCGCGAGCAAGCTTGTGAGCACCTCGTTTCTCGCGGACTGCCGGAGCGGCAGACTCTCGACGGTCATCGTGTTCGGCAGCGCGCCCGGAGAGTAGAGCTCGAGGCGGTCGGCGTAGAGCCGCAGCCGGATCTTCGAGCCGTGGATGGCGTAGTCGCGGTGCGCGACGGCGTTGACGAGCGCCTCGAACACGGCAGTGAGGTCGAACTGCGGTCGATCGACGCGACCGGCGAGCTTGGTCGCACCGACGCGCGCGTTGCGCTCCACGAAGGCGAGCGCGTCGATGACCTGACGGTCGATGGGGCCACCGATGTCCGCGGCGTCGAGCTGGTAGGCGCTCGCGCCACCTGCGGGCACGGCCGCGCTACCTCGGTACGCGACCGCCTGAATGAATGCGTTGGGCAAGAACTGCCTCGGGTCCGGGCTCGCCAGCAGCACGCCAGCGACGGTGGGTCGCAGTGTGCCCTCGGCGTCCTCGCGTGCGAGCCCCAGCTTGACCAGCAAGCTCTCGCGCGGCTCGCTCATCGAGCGACGGGTTCGGAACCGCTCCCACGACGCCTGGTCGAGATCGTCGAGCTTGGCGCCGGGCACGGCCTGCTCGTCGAAGCGGATGAGTCTGGCCTGGCTGCGCTGCTGGAAGAGCCTCGCGAGCAGCTCCGGCGACATCTCGCGCTTGCTGCTGCCGACGCGGTAGAGGTACCCACCGGGCGACTTGTGCACGAAGAGGCTGCGCGGCACGTCGACGACGAGCACGGGCAGCTCGGTGCCATCGCCGCTGGGCAGGAGCCCCTTCTCGAGGTGGGCGGTCAGCGGAGGGTCGACCGAGTCGTAGCACAGCTCCCGCACGAAGCTCTCCGCGAGGTCGAGCTTGTCGAGCGGGATGCCCCGGACCTCGCGCGTCTGGTCCTCGACGCCGAGCACGCAGGTGCCTCCGCGTGCGTTGGCGAAGGCGGCGAGCTCGTCGGCGAGCTGCTCGCGTCGAGGCGCCGAGACCTTCTCGCCGGCGAAGCGCAGCTCCTTCAGCTCGAGCGTGGAGTCTTCGCCGAGGCGGAGCTTCTCGAGCAAAGCCGCGCGCTGCTCCGCCCTCACGGCGAGCCTCCGAGGCGCTTGTATCGTCGCTCGAAAGCCTCGCGGCCACCCTCCATCACCTTGCACACCTCCTCGCGGAGATTCTCGTCCTGGAGCGAGCCGGCGAGGGCCACGCGGCACTGCCCTTCGCGGAAATCCAGCGCGTGCACCATCTCGGCGTCGCCGTTCACGACGACGTTGGGGTTGTGGGTGACCACGATGAGCTGCCTTCGAAGCTTGTTGTCGCGAATCTGTCGCACCACCAGCTCGTAGATGAGGTGGTTGTCGAGGTCGTCTTCGGGCTGGTCGAGCACGAGCGGCTCGCTGCCGTGAGCGAGGAAGAACGCGAGCATGGCTGCGGCTTGCTGCCCCGCCGAGGCTTGCTCGATCGAGCGGAAGTCCTTGCCGTCGCCTCGGGGGCTGTAGGCGACCTCGAGCGCGTCTTCGGGTGCGAAGACGAGCAGGCGGTCGAGCAGCTCGGGCCGTTGTTCGCAGGCTTTGCGGAAGCTCGCATCGAAGCCCCGCCCGAAGTCGCCTTCGCCCGAAGCCGCCTTCTCGAGCCGCTCCGCCAGCGCTTCCAAGTTGCGCTCGAAGGCTTCAGCGCGTCCGTCGCGGCGCGGGAGCCCGTGGGTGAGGCGGCTCACCATGGTGTCCTTCGACGTGTCGCCGTCGGAGCGGATGACCTCGCGGAACTTGCCGTCGGTCTGCCCGAGCGCCTCGCGCAGAGCTCGCTCGAGCGCATCTGCGTCATCGCCATAGGGCAGCACCGCGATCCGCACGAACTTGTTGTCTCCGAGGTCGGTCTGGAGAAACGCCTGGCGCCGCGAGGTGAGCGCGCGCCTCGCGTCGCGCACGATCGCGCGCTGAGCGACGGCGCTGCGCTCCGTCGACGCGAGATCCTTGGCCACGAGGTCGAGCTCAGCCAGCTGCTGCTCGAGCGCCTGGCGATCCTGGACGAGCTCCCCGTAGCGGCTCGGGTCCTTCATCCCGGCCTGCTCGAGCTCCGAGCGCAGAGCCTCGTAGCCGGCGCGGGCCTCGTCGGCTGCGGCGCGCCAGGTGGCGTACGGTTCGCTGCGTCGAGCCTCGCCAGTCGCCGTACGCAACGCCGCCTCCGTGGCGCGCAGCTCGGCCGAGGCGCGGCCCACCGACGCGCGCAACAGGTCGATGACCGAGCTGGCAGCGCGCGTGGCGTCGTCGTCGTGAGCGAAGTCCTCCGCGCGAGGGTCGTCGAGCACGAGCTGCTCGGCGAGCTCGCCGATACGTGCTGCGAGAGCGTCGGCCGACTCGAGCTGTCGCACGAGCTCACGCGCCTGATTCGCGCGGAGTCGGTGCTTCTTGAGGATCTCGGCGCCGTCACCATGCTCGAAGGCCGCGAGCTTGCGTTTGGTATCGTCGAGTCGCGCGATGAGCTCCACGCGGGGACGGAGACGCTGACGAAGCTCTCGCGCGCGAGCGCGCAGGCTGAGGAAGGTGTCGATGGCCAACGCCAGCTTCGACTTCGCGTCGCCCGTGCCTGCGGCATGGTCGATCTGTTCGAGCAGGCCCCCACCGCGCCCGCTGGCGAGCGCAGCGATCTGACCTTGGCTGAGGATGCGGATCGGAAAGCGCTCGGGCGACATCGCCTGTGGGGGCACGCCGGCCGGCGAATCTCCTTCGAGCGGCTCGACCAGCGGCCCCGCGGTCTCCGGCGACCAGCTCAGCTGGTAGCGCAGCCCATCTTGGGTGACCGTGGCCTCCAGCCAGGTGTCGTCGCGTAGCGCCCCCGGCTCGGTACGAGGGTTCTTGGGGATCGAGGTGAAGCTGTCGAAGACCCTCGCGGCTTCGCCAGCGAGCTGCTCGGAGGCGACCTCGCGGTGGCGACCGTAGAGCAGGCGCAGCGCGTGCACGGTCGTCGACTTGCCCGTGCCGCGCCCTCCCACGATGGCGTTGAACCAAGGACTGAACTTCAGCTCGGCGGGCTGCTTGTTCCTGCCCATGTACTTCGTCTGGTTCACGCGAAGTGACTCGATGAAGTGCTCCGGTGGGCGGTTCGGGTCGGGTGGCAGGTTCTTCGAATCGCTGCGTCGAACTGAGAAGCCATCGCCGTCGAGCAGGGCCAAGCGGAGGCCCTCGATCGAGGGGACGCTCATCTTGATCCACGTAAAGCGCTTCCCTGGCAAGGACTGCTCCTTGTCCGCAAGGCCGTGCCAGTCACTGCCCAGCACTTCCGTCCAGGCGCGACGGCTCTCGCGGTAGACCTCGGGCTTCGGTGCCGCCGGGTCGACGACCTCACATGCCAAGATCTCCTCGAGGCCGAGCACTTGCCGCAGGGTGTTCGCGTCGAGCAACGACTTCTTCGCGCCTTCGATGCAGCGCAGCAGCCCCTTCGGATCGGTCGCGTGCGCCGGGATCGCCAGACCGCCGGCTTCGCGCACGGCACGCACGACCTCTTCGGGCGATCGTCGCGTGACTCCGTCGCTGTCGCCCTTGGTACCTGCGTAGTCCACGCGGCCCAGCAGCGTGTCGATGTCCGACGTCGTTCCGCTCGGATCGAAGATCGCGAGCAGGTGCCAGCCGCCGTTGACCGAGATCTCGACACCGGGGAAGAGGTGAAGCTCGCGGAATCCATCGAGCTGGGCGTCGCGCATCTCCGCGTAAGCCACCTTCAGCTTGTCGATCCAGGCGCCACTGTTGTGGTCGGTCACCGCCATGCAGTCGATCCCTGCGTCCATCCAAGCCTGGAGCCAGTCCTTGGGGCCGAAGCCGCCATCCTGGTTCTGGGCCCAGTAGGTGTCGCTCGACGCCGGCGTGTGCGTGTGAAAGTCGAACTTCCACCACCGTGCGCCGGAGAAGCGCTGACTCGGACTGGGCACAGCTGACATGGCGCCCGAATCTACCACCGTTCCGAGGGGCTGGACCGGCGTGCGCCGACCGCCGCGCCGCGCTCGGATCGCAGCGTTGTTCGCCCCGCGCGACGGCGGTAGCGTGGTCGCAACGCACCATGGGCGAGCGGGCACTCCAGCACCAGAGGACGACGCGGCGTCACATCCGCCGTGAGCCGCTCTCGAACGAAGAGCGTGCGTTCCTGCGAGCGAACGCGGTCTACGAAGGCAGCCCGCTCCACAAGCGCAACCCGGGTGACTTCGGGCTCACTCCGCCGGCCTCGCCGCGCCCGGACAAGACGCTGTGCGACGAGGCGGCAATCTTCGCGGCCGAGGAAGCTCGGCGCTTGTTCGAGCGCGGGCTCGTGAGCGAGCAGTGGACCGCCGAGGGCTTCCCGAAGCAGCTCTGGAGCGTCGACGAGGACGGCCAGCCCTACGAAGCGATGCATGGGGGGGCGAAGCCGGACTGCTACCACGGCTATCCGGTCCGCAAGGCGGACCCGTTCTTCGACGAGCTGACCGAGGCATGGGGGCGACATGGAGCCTGAGCTTCGCTTCGACGTGCTCGACTGGATCGGCCGGGCCGACGCAGGTGACCCGGCGGTCTCCACGCTCGGCGCCTTGACGATCGAGGGCGGAGGCGTGCGCCCGTGGGTGCTCACGAGGGTCGAGGACACGCTTGCGGCGAGCGTGCGGCCTCACATCCGCGTCCCCGCCGTGCAGCTCGCCGAGTGGCTTCTCGTCCACTGGTGGCGTCTACGCTGGGAGTCGGACTCGAGCCGAACGGAGACGAGCTGGGTTTACGCGCACCGCATGTCGAGCATCTCGCGCGACGTGCCCTGGCCCGCGCTGGAGCTCAGCAGCGATGGCGAATCGGTTCAGCTACGCATGGAGCCGGAGCCGATGGCCGACGTCGCCGGTGTCCGATACCTGGAGCGTGTCGCTGTGGAGGTGCCTGCTCGGGACTTCGAGCGAGCGGTCGACCGCTTCGTCGCCGTGGTGGAGCAGCGCCTGGCCCAGTGCACGCCCGGCTACCGCACGCTCTCGGAGCTGCGCGAAGAGCTCGCCGAGGAGCAGCGACGCCCGAGCCTCGCGCGGGAGTGCCGCTGGCAGGCTCGTGCAGGCCTGGCGCCGGGGTGTGCCGACGAAGCCTGGGTCGAGCGTGCACGCGGGCTCGTCGACGACCTCGGCGCCGTCTCGGGCGAGGACGCGCTCGGTACGCTGTCGGCAGGCGACCACGACCTCGGCAAGCTCGAGCGCGCGATCGAGGCGATGAAGCGATCGACGACGTCGCTCGACCTGACGTGGGCGACGCTGGCTGAGCGCACGACGGCCGCCGAGCTGCCGTGGGAGCGGGGGAGCCGGCTCGCGAAGCAGCTGCGGGCACGAGAGAAGCTGGGCGACGGGCCCCTCTCCAACGAGCGCCTCTCCGATCTGGTGAGTGCATTCATCCCACTTCGTGGGGAGCTCGTGAAGTCGGCACTGTCGGGCGGCTATCGGAATGGCGTGAGCGGTGGGCGCACGCGGATTGTGTGGGGTAGCACGCGCGTCGAGAGCCAGCGCTTCCACATCGGGCGGCTGCTCGGCGAAGCGCACGTGCTCGGGCCGGAGGAGCACCTCTTGCCGGTGAGCGACGCAGGCACGGCGCTGCAGAAGCTCGGGCGATCCTTCGCTCAGGAACTGCTCTGCCCATGGGAGGCGCTCGATGCCTACACCGACGAGCACGGGCTCGATGACGAAGCGCTGAGCGACGCCGCCGCCCATTTCGAGGTCTCGGAGCTCTTGGTGCGCTCCACGCTGGTGAACCGGGGCAAGCTCGACCGCTGGCGCATCACGCCGCGGCAGTGATGATGCCCTCGGTCAGCTTCTGGTTCGACCGCTGGCGCAGGCCCGAGGATATCGAGCACGCCCTGGTGCGGGTCCTCGGCGTGGGCCCGCTCGAGCTGTGTCTGCGGGAGGAGCGCACCGGCTGGCAAGGCGCGACCGACTACGCGTGGCGCGTGGAGCACGCGAGCCGCCCGCTCCACGATTGGCCGCTCGGCTTTCGGATCTGGAGCGAGCGCCCGCCGGCGGGCTACGCGTCGGTCTTCGAGCTCTCGCTCGCGGTGTCGGACCGCCTGCCCGGCGGCCTGCGCGTGCGCGCCGACAGCGCGATGATGGCCTCGGGCTTGGACGGCCTGCCGCTCGTCGACCCGGAGAGCCACTGGGACTGGGGTCACCCCGAGCCTCCCAGCTTGGTGGCGCGTCCACGGACCGTCGAGCTGCGCCCGCGCAGGCCGCGATCGATCGAGGACGAGGTCGTGTGGCTCGAGTCCGGGGCGCAAAGGCGCCGCTTCCTGCTGTCGTCGCCGAACCCGAAGGCCTGGCTGCGGCAGGCCGTGGCCGCGGCGCTCTCGGTGCCCGTGAGGGAGGTCGAGCTCGAGGTGTGCGAGGGCGCGCAGCCCTGGCAGGTGCCATCCAAGCGCTATGGGGCCTCGCTGAGGCGCGCGGGGCAGGGGCCTTGGTCGATCGAGCTCGAGGTGGTCGACCACAGCCTGGCGCCGCTCCCGAGCCAGAGGATCCTGGCGCTGCGGATCGCCGAGGTGCTCAACGCCTGTGTCGGCTTCACGCTCGACGGGCCCAGGCCCGAACACCTCGCGGTCGTCTCGCCCTCCGGCCGGGCCTGGGTGGAGCTGATCCCGCGCGAGCACCTCCTTCACGAGCGGCTGCTGCAATCGAGCCCGCCCACGCATGGGCGCCTCAATCCCTACCAGCGCACATCGCGCGCCGAGCCGAAGCTCCGGCTCGAGGTCCATCTCGCTGCGCAGAGAGAGGGGCCGCACACGGATCGCCTCCAGGCCTCGCTCGATCGCCTGCGGCTCTTCGAGCTGTTCTCGACCGGCGTACCGGCGAGGCTCTGGCCGATGGGGGTGTCCTTCCTCGAGGCGAAGCTCGCGCACGACCCCGGCCCGTGCTTGGTCGAGCACACGCGCGCACCGGAGCACCTGCTCGCCGAGGGCTACGAGGAGACGCTCTACTTCGGTCGCGCGCCTGAGCTCGAGCGGGTGCGCGAGGCGGTCGCGGGCGCGCTCGGCGTGGGGCCGGAGTGGCTCAGGGTGCTGCGAGCGGGCGAGGTCTACGAGCCTCGCTGGGGCGGGCGCGCGATCCGCCCGAGAGCGGAGCTCGGTGAGCCCTGGCCCTTCGGCGTCGACGTGTACGGCGCGCCGCCCCTGCTCACGGTCGACGTGGCGGCCAAGGTCGCGCGCGCGCTCGACGAAGCGGTCGCGCTCCCGGTGGGCACGCGGCACCTCCTACGGGTCGTGGAGCCGAGCGGCGCGCTTGGCTGGGCGACGAACCCCCATCAGCGCTGCGATCCCAGCCTCGACTGGGCCGAGCCCGAGGCCTCGCTCACGCCCGACGACCGCGCGCGTTTCCACATCGCTGCCCCTTGGCCGGCGCTGAGCGCCCTGACCCGTGAGGCCACCGAGCGCAGCGCGAGCGGGAGGACGGCCGACGTGGACGGCCGACACGCCCTGCGCATGCGAGCCGCGGCGCTCGGGGCGAGGCTCCCGGCGCAGGCGGAGACGCGGCGCCAGCTCGCTGAGCTCGGCGCGATCCTGAGGCTGGAGGAGCTGCCCGAGATGCCGCTGACACTCGAGCCGCCCGCGGAGCGGAGGCGCAGGTCGAGCACGCGCTGAAGCGGTGCGGAGGCGCGTGGCGCTGTGAGCGTGTCGCCTCGGGTGGCGGCCGCCAGCGCCTCGCCGCCGGGCGCCAGCGCGCGGTCCTCGAGCCCCGTGCGCAAGTGCTCGACTCCACGGCGCATGGCTCTCGCTCCGCGTTCGGCATTCGGCTTGCGAAGCCCCTGCGCGTATGGCGTACGAGTCGATCTTCCACGCGGCTCCCATCGATCTCCTGCGTGACAGCCCGCGGCTGGTGATGGATCTCTGGCGGCTCGCGCGCGGCGAGCTCTCCCTCGACGCCGACGAGGAGCCCGAGCCCGACGAGTGCGGGGATCACGAGGTCGGGCGACGTGCCGGCGTGCGGCGCGGGCTCGATCGCACGGAGCGAGCCGCTGGACGTCACCGTCGTCGACCCGAGCGCGATCGACGTCGCGCCTTCGCACCGGAGCGCGGACTTCGTGGCGCTCTTGCGGAGCGGGCCCGGCGGCCCCGTGAGCGTGGCGCTCGTGGTCGAGGTGCAGCGCCGCGCCGACGAGACGAAGCGCTGGGCCTGGCCGCAGATCCTGGCGACGCTCGCCGCGCGGCATCGCGCGCCCGCGATGTTGGTCGTGCTGTGCTTCGACGAGCTCACCGCGCGCTGGGCGCGCGAGCTCGACACCGGGGAGTCGCTGCGCCTGCACCCCTTCGTGCTCGGGCCGCGCGAGCTGCCTCACCTCGGCTCGATGGAGCGAGCGCGGCGCCACGTCGACCTCGCCGTGCTCATCGGCCTCGCGCGCGCAGCGAACCCGAGCGCTCAGGCGCGCGGCACGATGGGCCCGGAGGCGCTCGACGACCTGCTCGCCGCGGTGGCCTCGGTGAGCGAGCTCGAGGACCACACGCGTCGCGACGCACTGGCGTGGCTGTTGCGGAGCACGGCGCCGTCGGGCGTTCGCGCTACCATCGAGAGGCTGCTGGAGGTGAGAGACATGCGATTCGTCGAGCTGCTGCGTGAGGAGGTTCGGCAGGAGGGCCGCCTACAGGGCTTGCTGGA
>ERZ761602.3739-NODE-3739-length-20897-cov-5.206938_pt1 | contig 20897 bp, 19 predicted proteins | sample MGYA00512165_ERZ761602 | MGnify/ENA primary metagenome ERZ761602 (study PRJEB28899, sample SAMN02445085) | bioreactor sludge metagenome | biome: EBPR sludge; isolation source: Thorneside wastewater treatment plant | place: Australia: Brisbane, Thorneside...
CCAACGACGTGCTGAAGAATGCCGTGGGCGGCATCAGCGACATCATCCACATCCCGGGCCTCGTCAACGTCGACTTCGAGGACGTCAAGACGGTGATGAGCGAGCCGGGCAAGGCGATGATGGGCACCGCCACGGCCAGCGGCCCGGACCGCGCGACCAAGGCCGCCGACCTGGCGGTAGCCTGCCCGCTGCTGGAGGGCATCGACCTCAGCGGTGCGCGTGGCGTGCTGGTGCTGATCGCGGCGAGCAAACAGACCTTCAAGCTGGCGGAGAGCCGCAACGCGATGAATACCATCCGCCGCTACGCGGCGGACGACGCCCACGTGATCTACGGCACCGCCTACGACGAGAGCCTGGGCGATGCGCTGCGCGTGACCGTCATCGCCACGGGTCTGTCCAGCGTGCGGCGCAGCGCCGGCCGCCCGGACGTGGCGCCGCTGAAGGTGGTGGCGCAGCCGGCGGTGCAGGGCCTGCGCACCGGCACCGACAACATCCCGGTGCTCAACACCGTGGCGCAGCCGGCCACCGCGATGGCCACCGGCCAGGGCCTGACGCACACCGCGCCGGCGCCGGCGCACGACTACACCGGGCGCGACATCCCCAGCGTGTGGCGCAGCGGGCGCGGGCAGGCGGCGGCGAAGGTCGATGCGCTGGTGAACAACGGGATGGACGAGATCGAGATTCCGGCGTTCTTGCGGAAGCAGGCGGATTGAGGGTTGTCTGACTCAGTGCGGAGGCGTACGCCGCCGCAGGTCCGTGGGAGGGCGGCTTCGGCCGCCCTTCGCCTCGTTGTTGCGCCGATGGGCCACCGGCCAGTAGCGGCTGGACAGGCTGGTCGGTCCGGAGGCTGCTTCGGATGGCACGCGCCAAATCGGCCGGCACGCGGGCTCGGTCCGCAATCGGCCAGGAGCAGCCTGTGGCAACTTTGGGAAGCGGTCGTTGCGGCGAGACGACGTGTCTGGAGAGCGTTATGGCGCCCAACACGGGCTCACAGTTCGGTCACTCTCATCGAAAGGCGAAAATCGGAGGCTGCTTGAGCTCCAACACGCATGTCTCCTCCTCGCGTCTTCTTCAGCTATAGCCACGACAGCCGCGAACACCGCGAAGCGGTCCTGCGATTGGCCGAGAGGATGCGCGTCCATGATGGGATCGAAGCCAGACTCGACCAGTACGTCGAGGGGTCGCCAATCGAAGGCTGGTTGCGCTGGATGCTCAACGAGATCGATCGTGCCGATCACGTGCTGGTCGTATGCACACCGACGTACTACCGCCGATTCCGCGGCCACGAGGAGCCAGGACAGGGTAAAGGAGCGGACTGGGAAGGGGCGATCATCATGCAGGAACGGTATGACCGCCGCAGCATGGGTACGAAGTTCGTGCCTGTGCTTTTCGATCCTGCGCACGAGACGTTCGTTCCAGAGCCCCTTCAAAGTGTTACCCGCTACACGCTCACATCGTCAGATGCGTACCGCAGGCTATGCCTGTTTCTGCGTGGCGAAGCTGGTGTTGAGCCTAGCCCTGTGGCGGACGTGCCGCGAGCAGCTCGCGCCAGGGCCAGACCGATCGAGTTCGACGATGAGAGGGCCGACCGTGATTCCCTTGACGACCAAGGCAAGCCTGCTTCGAGGCCGCGCGCGGTCTGGGGTCGTGAGGCACTACTGGCCAAGCTGATCCCGTCGCTGAAGGACTCTGGGCGGCTTGTACTGTTCGGCATGCGCGGCATAGGCAAGTCGCGTGTCATCGAGACCATTGCGCGGAACGAACCCTGGGCAAACTGGGGCGCACCTCTACATGTGTTTGCGGGAGCGACGCGTCACCATGCCGACGTGTTCAGGACTGTCGCCCAGTCGCTAGGGGTGTTGGACGAGAACCCACGGGCGCCAGCGGGATCGGTCGATGAGATGGTCGCTGACCTGTCGAAGCGTATTGGCAGTCTTCGGCCAACTTTGATCTGGGTTGACCACGCGCACTGCTGGTTCGACCGCGGTCAGTGGGCCAGCCCTGACCTACGAAGACTCATCACGGCACTTGAACGTGTCACCGCCGGGAAGTGGAACTGGGTCTTTGAGTTCCGTGAGCATCCACCGGAGGAATGGCGGCAAGCAGCATTCGAGGTTCCTGGCCTCGACAAGGAGGCACTCGCCAAGTGGTTCGAAGCCGCGGCTTCCGAAGGGCAGAAGCAGGATTGGGCCTTGGCCGGCGATCGACTCAGAGGGATGTACCAATGGCTTGGCGGAGGTCATGGCCAGCAAGCCCATCCGCTAGCAACCAGCCTGTTGATAGAAGTTGCGCTTGGCACGCATTCAACACCGTTCCAAGTTCGTCAGAGACTCATTTCGGAACCGGCGCGGCAAATTGAGAACCTGCTGTCTGACCTCTTCGAAAATGTCTTGTCCGAAGCTGAGCGGCAGCTATTGCTCGCGCTAGGCCTGTATCGCGATTGGGTCCCGCACGACCATCTTGCAGCGCTGGAGGCCGCGCTCGCTGCACGGGGTGCCTGGTTCGGCCTAGAACGAAGGTGCCTGTTGCCCAGCGATGAGCATCAAGAGCGATTCTTTCTTCATGGCTTCGTATCCGGCTGGCTCAGACAGAGGCTCGGATATCCAGCGGACGACAGCGATAGAACCAGTACGGCCCGCGGACCCGCCGCAGGCCACAGAGCACGAGAGCTTCATCGCTTGATCGCAGACTGCTGGCTTCGACAGCTGGAGCAAGCACATCATCGATCGATCCTGAACACAGAACGTGCGGTGGAAGCATTCCATCACCTCATCGCAGGCGATCAGCCTAATCGTCTGCATGAGATTGCGCCCAGCTTGATTGCTGGCCGCGAGGACGGCGCCCTTGAGCGGTTGTGGTTACTGTGCGAATCCCTGCATGCGAGTCGACGACCCCGCCAAGAGCTTGAGGTCGTTCTGAGGGTGATTCTCGAACTTGATCCGCGCTCTCATAAGGCTCTGCGCTTCTTGGGGGAGACGCTGCAGCGAGTCCGAGGCCCGGGCGATGCGGAAGCCATTGAGTGCTTTCGACGGGCATTTGAGCTCCGCTCCGATTTCCCGCCATACCTCTGCAACCTTGGGGTGGCACTGAAGGCAATCGGAGTGGCGGGTGCCCGCGAGTTCCTTGGGATCGTCGATGCGGCCAAGCGCGAGTGCCCAGCGGCGGTGAATGACCAAGTCGTCGCGGTCGAGGCGCAGTGCCTAACGGCTTTGTCTCCAGACTCTGAAGAACCTTCACGACGCCGTCGAGCTCGCATTGATGCCGGTAGTCATCACGAAGCAATTTACACCGACGAGGCCGAGTGGCAATTGAGACGACGCCCACCTGACGCCGCTGAAGCGCTTCGTATTCTTGACATCGCCATTGATCGTGGTTGTCACGGTGAGTTTGCTGCCGTGACAAGAGCGAAGACGTTGGAGATTCTGGGGCGTAATGAAGAGGCCCAACGCATACGTGCTGAGCTGATTCGCAAAGGAGCGCGAAACGCTGCCGTCTATCACGGTGAAGCGCTGTCGCTTCTACGTCGGCGGCGTCCCGATCCCGTCCGCGCTCTGGAATTCCTGGATATGGTCGATCGGCTGCAATGCGCAGATGAGTACACAACCTCTATACGCGCGAATGCACTGGAGCTCGCCGGCCGTGGGGATGAAGCATCACAGCTTCGCATGCAGCAGATCGAGTCCGGAAGTTATAGCGAGGTCTTTTACACGGACGAGGCGGACTGGCAGCTCACAAAGAAGTCACCTGATGTAGAGGAGGCGATGCGTATCCTGGCTCTTGCAGAGGCGCGTGGTTGCGCGACCGATTACACGGTATCTGTTCAGGCGAAGGCGCTCCAAGCGGCTGGACGTACTGAGGAGGCATCCGCATTGCGGCAGCAGCAGATCGCCGCGGGCAGCACTAACGCCGTCTTCTTTGTCGCCGAAGCACATTGGCAGCTTCACAAGCATGATGCGGAGGCGGCAATCAGGATCCTCGACCTCGCGTCGCAGCGTGGTTGCTCCGATGAGCACGCCGCATCCGTTCGTGCTTCCGCGTTGGAAGCGTTGGGGCGACACAGAGAGGCTTCTGAACTCCGAACAACCTTGATATCCAGTGGGTCGCGGAGTGCAGCGATCTACAATGCGGAAGCCGACTGGCTGTTATCCCAGGAGCCACCGCGGATTGACGAGGCTCTTAAACTACTGGCCGTGCCGTTGCGCGACGGATTCGCCGATCAGTTCACGACTTGGGTCGAGGCGAAGGCGCGGCGCCTCCTGTCCGATCGTATGGGGACCGATAGTCCTAGGTGACGGCTCTCGGTCGCGTGCAATGGCGCCCTGCAGTCAGATGTCCGGTTTGCGGCGAGTGGAGCAAATGACTTCTCCGGGTCGAGAGCGTGCGTTCAGCGCGGCCAGCAGCGGTCACCCGGCGATCAGGTCGCAGCGCGACCGATCTCGGCCAGCGCTTCGGCCAACCTGAGCAGGTCGGCCTCGTCGTTGCACACGTGCGGCGATACCCGCACCGCCGAGCCGCGCACGGACACATGGATGTACCTCGCGGCCAGCGCCTGGCGCACCGCTTCCGGTGCCAGGCCCGACGGCAGGGCGATGCCGAACAGGTTGGCCGCGCGCAGGTCCTCGTCGGCCACGCCGAAGCCGTCGGCGCGCAGCCGTTCCACCGCCGGGCGCGCGATCCGCCGCAGGTAGTGCTCGATCCGCGCGGGCTGCCAGTCGACGAGCAGGCGGCACGCGGCCTCGAGCATGCCGATCAGGACGGGGTTGCTGCGCGTGCTCGTGTCGTAGCGGCGCATGCCCGGGGCGTAGTCGTCCTGGTAGTCCACCAGCCGGGCGAAGTCCTCGCTGCCGCGGCGCATCAGCCAGCTCTCGTCGGTGGGACGGCCCTCGGCGAAGCGCTCACCGAACACGGCAAAGCCCAGGCCGTAGTTGGCGAGCATCGACTTGTAGCCGTGCACCACCAGAGCGTCGGGCTGCAGTTCGCCCACGTCGAGTGGCATCACACCGGCCACCTGGGTGGCATCGACGACGAAGGCCGCCCCCACGGCACGGGCGCGACGAGCCAGGCGATCGAGGTCGAAGCGGGTGCCGTCGGTCCAGTGCACCGGCTCCACCGCCACGAGCACCGTGTCGCGATCGATCGCCGACTCCAGTGCGTCATGCCACGCCGAGCAGCGGCGCCGCCAGCTGGCGGGCTCGTGCGCATCGCCCGGTGGTGCCGCCACGGGCCGCATGGCCACGCCCTGCTTGCGCCATCGCCGCCAGGGATAGACGTTGCTCGGGAACTGGTCGCCGAGCATCACGACGTTCTGACCGGCGCGCGGCGACAGGTTGGCGGCGACCACCGCCATGCCAGCGGCCACCGTGGGCACCAGGGCCACCTGCTCCGGGTCGGCCCGGACCAGCGCGGCGCACAGGCCCCGCACACGCTCTGCGGGTGCGAAGAAGTCGGCCGGCGCGAGGGCAGCCGGCAGCGCGCGCAGGTCCACCGCCCGATGTCCGGCCTCGAGCACGGCGCGGGGCATCGCGCCCATGTAGGCGTTGTTCAGCCACGTCTCGCCCTCGGGCAGGGCGAACAGTGGTTTCTGGCATTCGAGGGGCGGGGGTTGCAGCATGTCAGGATTCCACCAGGCCGGGACCGGAGACTCTAGCCCGCCAGGCCTGCACGGATCGCAGCGGGAGAGCCTGCCCGAGCCACCGGACATCGATGCGCCGGCAGGCAGAGGCTGCAGTCTCCTGGTCTGAACATGCGAGCACGGACCATGGCGGCCGCGGCCGTGCGAGCGGCCGCGTTGCCGGGGAAGGGCGGCTGCGGCCGCCCTCGGGCTGCAGGACCGGCGGGTCTCCAGCGCGCCCGCGCATCCGGGGTCGTCGTCCGTCCCGGGCGCCGCCCTGCGCGGTTGCCCAAGCCTGCCGCCTACATAGGCCGGAACAGGTGCCCGAAGGCGCGGCTCACCTTCAGCGGCCGCTGCAGGCCGCGCACGGCCAGGCTGTAGTGCCCGTTCTCGTCGCGCGTGGCGCTCAGGATGGCGTTCGCATTGACCATCACGCTGCGGTGCACCTGCATGAAGTCGGTCGAATCGATGCGCGCCATCAGCTCGCGCAGGCTCATGCGCACCAGGGCCTCGCCGATCGGCGTGACGACGTTGACGTACTTCTCGGTCGCCTCGAAGCAGACCACGTCGGCCACCGGGATCATGCGCACCATGTTGCCCACGCCGGCGCGGATGACCCTGATGCGCTCGGCCGGTGCTGCCGGCGTCGCGGCGATGGACTGCACGCGCTCGATCAGCGCCGCCCGCTCGCCGGCCCCGGGCGGCGCCGCGCGCGTTGCGAGCCGGGCCTTCAGCCGCGCGACGGTCTGCTGCAGCCGCTCGGCGGTGGCGGGCTTGAGCACGTAGTCCACCGCCGCGCGCTCGAAGGCCGCGACGGCAAACGCGTCGAAAGCGGTCACGAAGACGAAGAGCGGCTCGGCCCGGTCGTCGGGCCAGTCGTCGGCGACGGCCTCGGCCACTTCAATGCCATTGCGCCCGGGCATCTGGATGTCGAGGAAGACCACGTCGGGCGCCTCGGCCAGCGCCAGCTCGGTGGCGCGCAGCCCGTCCTCGGCGATGCCGGCGATCTGCAGTTCCGGCCAGGCCTGCTCCAGCAGGCGGGCGAGCGTGCGCGCGAGCAGCGGTTCGTCTTCGGCAATGACGGCGGTGGGGTGTGGATTCGGAGGCATGGGGCTCCTTGGCTGGCGGTCCCTGTCCCGAACCTCGTCAGGCGGGCAGGAACACGATGGCGCTCACGCCGGCAGGCTCGCGGCGTTCGAGGGTGAGTCGCGCGGCGGAGCCGTAGACCGCCTGCAGGCGATCGTGCACGTGCCGCAGCCCGTAGCTGGACGGCGCGGCCTGGGTCAACGGCTCTTCGAACCGGTCCGCGGTGTCCCGCAGCGGCAAGCCCAGGCCGTTGTCCTCGACGCGGATCTCGATGCCCGCGTCGGCTGCCCGCGCCACGACCTCGATGTGACCCGGACCCACCTTGGGTTCCAACCCGTGCTTGATCGCGTTCTCCACCAGCGGCTGCAGCAGCATGGGCGGCAGCGTGGTGCCCTCGAGTGCCGCCGGAAGGTCGAGCCGCCAGGTCAGGCGCGGCCCCATGCGCAAGGACATGATCTCGAGATAGGCCCGCAACTGGGCGAATTCGCGGCCCAGCGCCACCGACTCGGTCTGCGACGCCGCGAGCGTGCCGCGCAGGTAGGCGATGAGCCCGTCGATCATCGCCTCGGCGCGGTCCGCGTCCTCGCGCAGCAGCGCGCGCAGGTTGGCCAGCGTGTTGAACAGCATGTGCGGCTCGAGCTGCGCGCGCAGCAGGCGCAACTGCGCCTCCAGCGCCAGGCGCTGCGCTTCGGCACGGGCCGCGGCCTCCCTCGCCAGTTGCTCGCCAACGGCGAAGTGGCGCAAACCCATGCCGCCCACCAGCACCGTGAGCAGCAGCGGGCCGATGCTGACGTCGTGGTAACCCACCAGGCGCAGCGGTTCACCCAGCAGCAGGAACGCGACCTGGTGGCCGAGCAGGTAACCGGTGGGGATCGCGATCGCGCCGGTCAGCAGCCAGCGGGTGCCCGTGGTGAGGCGTTCGAGCAGGCGTTGCCGCCGCAGCAGCACCACGCAGGCCACCATCGTCAGGCCCACGCATTCGGAGAAGACGAGCAGCCGGGGATAGGTGTCCAGCTCCGGCACCAGGACGAACAGCAAGGCCGCCGCCACGGCCCACACCACGGCAGAGGCGGCTATCAGCTGCAGCGCACCCTTAGGCGTGCCCGGCCACGGCGCTGCACGAGGTGTCGATGAGAGATACATCGGAAGCGGCGGTGTCGCGGGTCGCGGGGCGATCGGTCGACGGAATGTAGGGTGGCTTCCGGCCCCTGCCAAGCAGCCGGCACCCGTCCGCTACAGGGACGGACCCAGCGCCATCACGGCCCCGACGCCGATCCCGTAGGGCAGGTGCGAGACGGTGCTGGCCAGCAGGGCATGGGTCCCGCGCGGCCCGCGCCGGCCGAACCAACCCCAGCCGAAGGCCGGCAGCAGCAGCAACCACGGCAGCAGCGACGTGGCCGCACCGAATGCGACGCCGCCCCACAGGCGATGCGCAGGCAGCGTCCAGCCCGTGGCGTGCAGCACGACGGCGTAGGCGAGTGCCACCCCGCCACCACCGATGAACAGGTGGAAGGCCCAGCCCGCCGGCACCTCGCCGCGTCGTTCCGGGGAACGGGAGATGTCCGCATGCGACCACTGGCCGCGCAGCAGGCCCAGCGCCCAGCGGCCGACCAGCGCGACGTTGACGCCGCTGGTCAGGCCTGCCCGCGCGGCGAGCGTTTCAGTGATGTCCATCAGGATGGCGCCGACGATGCCGCCGGCATAGGCCAGCACGAATTGGTGCACGGGCAGGTTCCTTCTCTTGGAGGCAGGGCGCAGGATCGAATGGCCGGCGCAACGCGGCAGCCGCCTGGTGGCCGCTGCCGGACGGGTGCCGCCCGTGATCCGGCTCAGGGCTGGGTGCAGGCGGTGCCGCACGGGCACTGCGCGCCACAGCGGCATTGCGGGCCGCAGACGCACTGCGCGCTGCAGGGGCCGGCGGTCTGCGCTGCGACTTGCTGGCAGCCACAGGTACAGCCGGTGCCGGGGCAGGTCGTGCAGTTGCAGGAGTCTTGCTGGGTCGCATTCATGATGAAGTTCCTTCGGGTTGAATCGACGGCGGGATGTCGTCGATGGCGGCACTTTCGGCGGCCAGCCAGCGAACGGACAGCGCCATGAGACGAACGGTCGGCCTGCGTGCGGGAGCGGTCCGCCCCATCGACCGAGTGGTCGCGCGATGGCCGAGATCCGGGCCAGCGGAGCCGGGGCTGCCTTGGCCGGCAACGGCAGCCGCCGTTCGGTGGCGGTTTCGAACCCTTGCCGGACCGCATTCGACGCTCGGGCGCAAGGGCCTGTCGCCGTCGGCCGGCAGCGGCGACACTGCGTTGCAGCGAACACATCCGGTGTTCGTAAAGATCTGGAGCACCGACATGGACGAAGCGTATGAACGGGAACTGGACCAGGCCGACCGGGCGCTGCGGCAGAAGGACTTCGAGACGGCCTTCCACCACCTGGAGCGGGCGCATGTGCTGGCCCAGCGCATGACCGGTCGGCACACCTTTGTCCACTGGCGCATGCTCGTGGCCGGGCTGCTGCGCGGCGACCTGCGCGAAGCCGTCGGCCAGGTGCCGCGCATCGTCGCCTCGATCCTCTTCTCCCGCTTGTGGGTGCCGCGCGGCAACACCGGCCGGGCGCGCGTCAGTGCCTTCAAGCCGATGCCGGTGCCCGACGATCTGCGTCACCTCGTGTCCTGAACCAGGGAGACCCGCCATGAAGGCCGTCGTTCGCACGCGGTACGGGGACTCCGACGTTCTCCGGATGACGACGCTGGCGCAACCGGTGCCGCGGCGCAACGAGGTGCTGGTCCGCGTGATGGCCGCCGGACTCGACTACGGCCAGTGGCATCTCATGGCCGGCAAGCCGTACGCCATGCGGCTGGCGACAGGACTGCGCAAGCCCAGGCAGCCCGTGCTCGGCATGGACCTCAGCGGCGTCGTGGAGGCCGTCGGTGCCGAGGTGACCCGCTTCAAGGTGGGCGACGCGGTATTCGGCGCCTCGTCGCGGACCTACGCCGATTTCGCGTCCGTGCGCGAGGACGAACTCTGCCTCAAGCCCGCGCGCCTGAGTTTCGAGCAGGCCGCGGCAGCGGCCATCTCGGGCGTGACCGCGCTCGTCGGCCTGCGCGACGTGGCGAAGGTGCAGCCCGGCCAGTCGGTGTGCGTGATCGGCGCGGGGGGTGGCGTCGGCTCGTTCGCGATCCAGCTCGCACGGCACTTCGGCGCCGAGGTCGCTGCGGTGTGCAGCACGTCGAAGGTCGAATTCGTGCGCGCGCTTGGCGCCACCTCGGTCATCGACTATACGAAGCAGCCACTTCCCACCGATGGCCGCTTCGACGTCATCCTCGATCTCGCGGGCCATCGGCCCTTGGGCATGCTGCGCGGAGCGCTTGCGCCGCGGGGCACGCTGGTGCTGGTCGGCGGCGAGGCCGGGGACCGCATCACCGGCGGCATGGGGCGAATGCTGCGCGCGCTGCTGTGGTCGGTATTCCTCGAGCAGCGGCTGTGCATGCTGGTGAGCTTCGTGAAGCCCGAACCGCTGCAGGCGCTGGCCGACATCCTCGCGCTGCCGGGCGTGACGCCGGCGGTCGACCGTGTCCTCCCGCTGGAGCAGGTCGCGGACGGGATGCGCGCGCTGGTGTCGGGCCGGGTCCGCGGCAAGCTCGTCCTGCGCGTCGCTGCGTGAGGGCCGTGGCGTCGGTCGCCCCGGGCAGGCGCGCCGGCGCGCCCATCCCGGCCGACGCGCGCGCCGCCCTCAGCGCCACTGCTGGTCGAAGAACCCGGCGACGTCTTCGTCCAGCATGGCCAGGAAGGCGACACGGTCGAAGCCTGGCGGATTGCCCGCAGCGTCGCCTGCCGCGGACGGCAGCGGGAATGTCGGTTGCGCCATGAACGCGAAGTGCCCTGCGCCGGCCGCGGTGCTGGTCCGGGCCCGGGACAGGTGGGCCACGACATGGCCGCCGTGGTACCGGCCATTGAGCACGCTGTCTTGCTCGGCCACGACGACGAGCACGGGAACCGTGATGGCCGCGAGGCTCTCGGGCGTGAAGACCACCGCCATCGGCGCCAGCGCCACCACGGCGCGGATGCGCGGGTCGGGCACCGAGACCGGCCCCGCTGCCGGCGCGCCGGCAGCGTCGGCCGGTGCCGGCTGCGCCGCGGCCGCCTCGGTGACCGCCGGGCCTCGGGCCAGGGCACAGTACACCGGGTCGTCCTGCACCATGCGGCAATGCTGCGCCGAGCGCCCGGGATCCGCCTGCGCGCCGGCCAGGGCCAGCACGCTGTAGCCGCCGGCGGAGTGGCCCACGGCACCGATGCGCCCGGCCGGGATGCGCGGGCCCCATTCGGGGTGCGCCAGCACCACATCCAGCACCCGGCTGAGCTGCAGCGGCCGTTCGCTGAAGTAGCGGCCCGAGCGGATCAGCGAGCGGTCCTGCCAGTTGTCGCCCGCGTGGCGCACAGCGGCCACCAGATAGCCATTGCGGGCCAGCCGCGTGCCGATCGTGTGGTGGTTGAGTTCGGTGCCGCCGGTGCCATGCGACAGGAGGATCAGGCCCTTGAGCCCGGCATCGGAGGCCGGGGCACCCGGGGCGACCACTGGCAGCCAGGGCCCCATGGGGACAGCGCGGCCCGCGACGGCCGTGGGATACAACAAGGCCACGGTCGCGGGGTGGTCGCCGGTGATCGTGAGCGTGCGATAGCCTGCGTGCTGCGCCTGAGCGGTCCCGGCCAGCGGGAGCCATGCGGCGGCAACGAGCAGGGCCGGTTGCAGGAGGGTGCGAAAGAGGTTCATGGTTGGCTTTCGTGGGCCGCGCGGTCGGCGGCAGGCAGGGACCGTGGGGCTGGCGTCGGAATGCTTCCAACGCGCAGCGACGAAGCGGCAGAGGGCGGCGCGGGTCGAAGCCCGGTGGGCATCTGACCCGGAGTTCCCTTGGTGGATCACCCGCGCGGCCAGCAGCAGCGCGAGCGCCATGCCGCTGCCGACCGCCCGGCGCACCCAGAACAGAAGGTCACCCTGCAGCGGGGTAGGGATGGGGTAGCGCAGCGTCATCCAGACGCCCGTGGCCGCGGCCACCAGGCCGCCGAGGACCAGCGCGCGGCCGGCGCGGCGGTGCCAGCGCGGCCAGGCGCGTTGCAGGCCGCCTCCGAACTGGAAGGCCCCGAGCACGCTGACCAGTCTGCCGGCGACGACATGAACCGGCACGGGCAGCGGGTCCTGGACGAAGCGGCTGTCCATGGGCGCCACATCGCCCTCGGCGATGCCGGCGATCCGCAGCGCCCCGCCGAGCAGCGGCACCACGCTCGGCGCGACGAGCCCATGGGCGACGCGAAGCCTCACGGCCTCTTCTCGACGAGCAGGCCCACCGCCCGGCGCGCCAGCGGCGCGACGACCAGCACCACCGGGAAGGCCACCAGCCAGGCGGTCAGCCAGGCACCGGCCCACAGCCCGGCATAGCCTTCGACGAAGCCGACGGCGCGGTAGGTCGAGATGCCGGACACCAGCAGGGACATCAGGCCCGACAGGATCAGCCCGAAGAGTGCGGGCGCAGCTTGGCTGGGAAACATGGCGGTTCTCATCGAAGGTGCTGCATTCAGGCGGGAACCAGCACGCGCTCCAGGCTGCGCGCGAAGTGCCGGCCGAACATGCGCGCGGTCTTGACGTCGCCGGGCACGAAGGCGTCCGCCGGCGCGGCGTGCCCGGCCTGGGCCATCAGCCCCGACCACGAGCCCAGCCGGTTGGCCGCCTCGTCGTAGGGCACGCCGGCATGCTGCTCGGGCAGGATGGGGTTGCCCACCCACAGCATGCCGTGCTGCATGCTGAAGACGAATATCGACAGCAGGGTCGACTGCTTGTCGCCCGAGGGCAGCGACGACACGGTGAAGCCGGCGGCGAGCTTGCCCTTGAGCTGCTGCGTGCGCCACAGGCGGCCTGTCGAGTCCATGAAGCTCTTGAACGGCCCGCTGACGCCGCCCAGGTAGGTCGGCGAGCCGAAGACGAAGCCGTCGTAGCCGACGAGATCCTCCGGCGGGCGCGCGATGTCCTCGGCCCGGACGAGGTGGGCCTCGACGCCGTCGACCTCCGACGCGCCGGCATGCACCTGGCGTGCAATGAATTCGGTGTGCCCGTGGGCGCTGTGATAGACGATGGCCAGCTGGCTCATGAGTCGGTCTCCTGGGGGGTGGTGCGGGTTGGACAGGGGTCGGGGAGGGGGCGGCCAAGGCGGATCACGCGGCCAGACTCGCCAGGCCCGCCGCCGCGGCATACAGGCCGGCGCCGAAGACCAGGTGGTTGGCCAGGTTGCGCAGGCCGCTCTTCAGCGGCGTGGGTGTCTTCAGGGCCAGGAAGCCGGCGCCCATGGCCGGCTGCATGACGAACCAGGGCGCCGCCACCGTGGCGGCCCCGAACAGCAGGGCCGGCAGGGCGGTCGGCTGCGCCAGCCACGCGGGACCCTGCACGCCGACCAGCAACAGCGCGAAGGCGATGCCGATCAGGTAGTGGGTCGCCCAGCCCAGCGCGAGTTCGAACCGCACGGGTGCGGCCTTGGCGATCGCCGCATGGGCAAACGCCCCGCGGCCGAAGTGCCCGACCCAGCGGCCCACCATCGCGAACCCGGTGCCGGGCACGCCCAGGCGCGACAGCAGCCAGAGCCACAGGTCCATCAATGCCGTGGCGCCGATGCCGACGAGAACGACGTGAGCGATGAGGGTGGGGGCGTTCATGGAGATCTCCTCGAAGGGCGCTTGGGACGCTTGACTTGCCGATGCAGTGACGGCATCGTAGAAGTTGAAGTCAACTTCAAGTCAAGCGATTTCGATGGACATCTCGGAAGTGGCCCGGAAATCGGGCGTGGCCGCCTCGGCGCTGCGCTTCTACGAGCGCAAGGGGCTCATCCGTTCGCTGGCGTCGGAAGGCACGCGGCGCAAGTTCGCGCCTGCGGTGCTGGACCAGCTGGCGCTGATCGCCCTGGCGCAGGCGGCCGGCTTCTCGCTGGACGAGATCCGCGTCATGTTCACGCCCGGCGGCGAGCCCAACATCGACCGTGCGATGCTGTCGGCGAAGGCCGACGAGCTCGAGCGCATGGTCAAGCGCCTGAGGGCGATGATCGAAGGATTGCGGCACGCTGCCGCCTGCCCCGCACCGAGCCACGCGGCCTGCCCGTCGTTCCAGCGCCTGCTGAAGGCAGCGGCCGCCGGCGCCCTGGAAAGCCGGCAGCGGCGGCTCGCGCCCCGGCGAGGCGCATGATGTGGTCCGTGGTCCAGGCCTCCCGCGTGCCGTACGGCACCGGCGCCCCGGCCGAAGCACGAGACCGGAGGACCCCTTGATCGCCCAGATCCTCTCGCGTACCCCGGCCTGGGTCTACGCGCTGTTCGCCGTGCTGCTCGCCTTCGGGCTGATGCAGACGCGCACACGCACCGTGCGCGTGGTCCCGGCGCTGCTGCTGCCCGCTGGCATGGTGGCCCTGTCGCTGGCCGGCATCCAGACCAGCTTCGGCCTGGCGCTCGTGCCGGTGGCCACCTGGGCCGTCGCCCTGTCCGTGGCCACGCTGGCCGGGCATGCGCTGTTGCGCGACGGGCGAGTGCGCTACGACGCGGCCGCGAAGACCTATTTCATCCCGGGCAGCTGGATGCCCCTGGTCGTCATCATGGCCATCTTCTTCGCGAAGTACGTCTACGCTGTCATGAACGCCCTGAACGCCGCGGTCGTCTCCACGACCATTTTTGTCGTGGGCCTCTCGGCTGTCTACGGCGTGCTCAGCGGCTACTTCGCTGCACGGGCGGCCAACCTGATCCGGTTGCTGCGGGCTGCCTGAACCTCCACGCGAGCGCGGCGACACCGTCCCCAGCGCGAGCCGGGACGACACCGACGCGCAGCACGCGAAGCCGCTGACGAGCGAGCCGGGCACGGGCGCGATGGGCGGAGCCCTCGCCAGCGGCCCCGGGGCGTGTCGCAGTCATGCCTCGGCAACCGACCAGGCGGCACGGCACCGGGCCGGCGCGTTGCCGGACCAAGCGCGCGATGCTCAGACCCGGCGCACCATCAGCAGCTGGTGCAGCGGCTGCACGCGCAGCCCCGCGCGGCGCAGCGCCTCGCCGCCGAGGTCGGCGCGCTGCAGCGGCGGCACGCGGACCGTGCCGGCAGCGGCAAGCGCCTGCAGCGCCCGCACCAGGGCTGCGGCATCGTCCTGCGCCGCGTGCCGGTCGACCAGGCTGTGCACGACGGTGCGGCCCTGGGCGTCGGTGCCGAAGACCAGTTGCGCCGTGCCACGCCGCCAGGCCTGCAGCCCGGCGGTCGCGCGCAGGCTGGCGGGCGTGACCTGCAGCGGCAGGTCGCCGATCCGTGCCGCGGCCTCGTCCAGCCAGGCGAAGGCCGACGCGAGGTCGACCTCCCAGCCCGCAAGGTCCGGCGGCGGCGCCGCGCCGGGCGTGCCGGGGCCCTCGTAGCCGTGCAGCTCGTGTGCGGCCTTGAAGCCGTGGCGCTGGTACAGGCGCCGGGCCCGTTCGTTCTGCGCGAAGACCTCGAGCTCGACCTCGGCCAGGCCCTGCGCGCGGGCGCGCGCGACGAAGTCGTCCAGCAGCGCCGCCGCGGCGCCGCTGCCGCGCGCTGCCGGCAGCGCGCCCATGGTCGCCAGCCGCCAGCGGCCCGCACGCGGCGCGACCAGCGCGAACGCCGCCACCTCGCCGTCGTGCAGCGCGGCCCGGCTGAGCGCCAGCTCCGCGCCCTGGCGGGCCAGGAAGTGCGGCCACTGCGCCAGCGGCAGCTCGAAGGGGCCGATCAGGTAGTCGGCGAAGGCCTCGCGAAAGGCCTGGTGCAGCTGCGCGGCGGGGAGCTGCGTGGCCGGGACGAGCGCGACCGATGGAGCGTCGGTGGACATCGGGCCATTGTGACCGCGCACCGGCCGCACGCCGACGCCGCCGCTGCGCGACGCCCCGCCTGGCGTGGCGCGTCAATGCGCTGGCGCCCGCGGTCAGCGACAGTGCGCGCGGTGTCTGCCACAGTGCGTGGCGCGCCGACGCACCGGCGCACCCGGAGCCGCCATGAACCTCTCGACCCCCGCTTCCTTCGATCGCGCACTGGCCGCCGTCCTGCCGGCCGAAACCAAGGCGACCCCGGCGCCGCCGACCCGCTTCCTGGCGCAGGGCGAAGGTCGCATCGCCTACGACGACAGCGGCGGCCCGGGCCCGCTGGTGCTGGCGATCCCGGGCATGGGCGACCTGCGATCGCAGTACCGCGCGCTGCGGCTGCCGCTGCAGCAGGCCGGCTGGCGCGTCGTGACGATGGACGTGCGCGGCCATGGCGAGACCTCGGCGCGCTGGACCGACCATTCGGCGCGCGCCGTCGGCCGCGATGCGCTGGCGCTGGTCGAGCATCTCGGCGCCGGCCCGGCCGTGATCCTGGGCAACTCCTTCGCTGCCGGCTCCGCGCTGTGGGCGGCCCACGAGGCACCGCAGCGCGTGCGCGGCGTCGTGCTGCTGGGTCCCATCGTGCGCGACGCGCCGCCGTCGTGGCTGACCAGGGCCGTGGTGGCGGCCGGCTTCGCCGGGCCCTGGCGCGTCGCCTTCTGGCTGACCTACTGGAACAGCCTGTTCACGCGCCGCAAGCCGGCCGACCATGCGCAGGCGCGCGCGGCGCTGGCGGCCAACCTGCGCGAGCCGGGGCGGATGGACGCGCTGCGCACGATGGTGGGCCTGTCCAAGGCGGACACCGAGGCGCTGGTGGCGCGCAGCCGCGTGCCGGCGCTGCTGGTGATGGGCAGCCGCGATCCGGACTTCGCCGACGCCACGGCCGAGGCGCGCTGGCTGGGCCGGGCGCTGGGCAGCGAGCCGCTGATCGTCGACGGCGCCGGGCACTATCCGCACCTGGAGACACCCGAGCAGGTGCTGCCGGCGCTGCTGGACTTCCTGGCCCGCGTGGGCCGGTCCCGCGACGCCGGGCCTGGGCAATGAAGGGGCTTGCCGCGCGCTCAGCGCTGGGCGGCGCGCAACGCCGCCGGCGTGGTGCCGGTCCAGCGCCTGAAGGCGCGGTGGAACGGACTGGGCTCGGCATAACCCAGCAGGAAGGCGACCTCGCCGAGCGCCAGCCGGCGGTCGGCGACGTAACGCAGCGCCAGCTCGCGCCGCACCTCGTCGACCAACTCGGCGAAGCGTGTGCCCTCGGCGTCCAGCCGGCGCTGCAGGCTGCGCGTGCTCAGGTGCAGCGCGCCGGCCACGCGGGCCAGCGTCAGCGGCCCGTTGGCCATCTCCGCGGCCAGGGCCTGCCGCACCCGGGCGGCGACCGTGTCGCCAGCCGGCGCCCGCGCGGCGAGCAGCTGCTCGGCATGGGCGGTGACGATGCGCGCCAGCCCCGGGTCGGCTGCCGGCACCGCGCGCTGCAGGTCCGCGGCGCGCACCGTGACGCAGGACACCGGGCGGTCGAAAAGCGGCACGACGCCGAAGACCGCCGCGTAGGCGGCCGTGGCGTCCGCGACCCCGTCCGGCGCGGCATGCGCCCACTCGACCGCCAGCAGCCGCAGCGGTGCGCCGGAGATCTGCCTGGCGACCACCACCAGCGCCGCCAGCGTGAACTCCGACGCCTGGCGGCAGGGTCGCAGGCCGCCGCCCTCGAAGCGGTGCTCGATGCGCACGCGGTCGCCGTCCTCGACGAGCGCGAAGATCGCCAGGTCGTGCACCAGGCGGTTGTAGCGCGCCAGGCGCTGCAGCGCGCTGCGCAGGTCGGGGGCGGTGCGCACCGCATAGTCCAGCACGTCGAAGGCCCCCGGGCGCAGCGTGGCCGCCGCGTGCAGGCCGAACAGCGGGTCGCCGCTCAGCGCCGCGGCGCGGTTCCACAGCGCCTCCTCCACCGGCAGCGGCATGCGCGCTTCGGGATCGGCCAGCCAGGCCGGGTCGAAGCCGGCCTCGGCCATCAGGCGCTGCACCGCGACCCCGCGCGCCGACGCGACGTCGATGACCAGCGCACCGATGCGCGCCGACACCTGCGGGACACCTGCACGCGGGCTCATCGTCGGTGGCGGTGTGGCGCCGCGTTGTCCATGGCCGTCATGATCGCATCGCCGGGCACGCAACGAGGACCCACGCCATGAACCTGAACCAGGTCACGCTGCCAGCTCGCGACCTGCAGCGCTCGGTGGACTTCTACCGCCGCATGGGCTTCAGGCAGATCGTCGCCGCGCCCGGCTATGCGCGCTTCGAGTGCCCCGCCGGCGACGCGACCTTCTCGCTGCACCACGTGGACGATCAGGCACCCGACGCCCAGGTCGTGGTCTATTTCGAGACCGAGGAGCTCGACGCCCTGGTGCAGCGCCTGCAGGCCGAGGGTTTCGAATTCACGCAGCCGCCGCGCGACGAACGCTGGCTGTGGCGCGAGGCGCGGCTGAAGGACCCGGCCGGCAACGAGCTGTGCCTGTACCGGGCCGGGCCGAACCGCCGGCATCCGCCTTGGCGGTTGCCGGGGTGAGCCGCCGACGGCCGCGCGCCGCCGGGTCGGCGGCCGTCGACGCGGTCGACGCTGGCCCGGCACCGCGCCGCCGCTGGCGCTTCAGGCCGCGCGCAGCGCCGCCCGCGCCGCCGCCAGCACCTCGCGGCTCAGCCCGTCGACCAGGCTGGCCGCCGCGCGGGCATGCTGCCAGTGCAGCGGCACGTCCAGCGGCGTGCCGGGGACCAGCTCGACCAGCGAACCGTCGGCCAGCCGCGGCGCGATCAGCGCCTGCGGGTGCAGGCCCCAGCCCATGCCGGCGACCGCGGCGGACACGAAGGCCTGCGGCGACGGCAGCGTGTGGCGCGGCAGCTCGACGTGGCGATGGCACAGCCGCCGCGCCCAGCGCAGCTGCAGTTCGTCCTTGGCGTTGAAGACCAGGCTGGGTGCCCTGGCCAGGCTGCCGGCGCCCACGCCCGCGGCAAAGTGGCGCCGCACGAAGTCCGGGCTGGCGGCGGCCCGGTAGCGCATCGCACCCAGCGGCCGGCTGTTGCAGCCCGGCGCCGGGCGCGCGCTGGCGGTCACGGCGGCCAGCACGGCGCCGCTGCGCAGCCAGTCGGCGGTGTGGTCCTCGTCGTCGACCGCCACCTCCATCAGCACCGGGTGCGCGGCGGCGAAGGTCGCGAGCGCCGGCGCGGCCCAGGTCGCCAGGCTGTCGGCATTGACCGCCACCGGCAGCGCGACACGCGCCGGGCCCTGCGGCGCCAGCGCCGGCAGCGCACCCTGCAGTTCCTGCTCCAGCAGCCGCACGCGGTCGACATGCTGGCACAGCCGGCGGCCGGTCTCGGTAGGCCGGCAGGGCTGCTCGCGCACGACCAGTGCGCAGCCGACGCGCTCCTCCAGCAGCCGGATGCGCTGCGACACGGCCGACGGCGTCACGTGCAGCGCCCGCGCGGCGCGCTCGAAGCTGCCATCGCGGACGACGGCGGACAGGGCGGCGAGCGCGGCATAGTCGAGCATTAGCGCAGCTTCATCGGCATCAGGAGATTCAGTTTGTCTTGATCGTGGCAGGCTGGCAAGCTGCGCCCATGTCCACCGTGTCGACCCTGTCCGCCACCGCTGCGCTCGCCGCCGCGCTTTTCGTGCAGGGGCTGGCGCTGAGCCTGGGGCTCATCGTGGCCATCGGCGCGCAGAACGCCTTCGTGCTGCGCCAGGGCCTGCGCCGCGAGCATGTCGGTAGCGTGGTGCTGTTCTGCGCGGTGGCCGACGCGGTGCTGATCGCCGCTGGGGTGCTGGGCATGGCGCGCGCGCTGGGCGCCAGTCCCGGGCTGGCGCGTGCGCTGGCGCTGGCCGGCGCCGCCTTCCTGGCGGCGTACGGCGTCCAGGCGGCGGCCTTCACGCTGCTCAACCCGCATGTCTACCTGGACACCGTGCTGCTGGTGGGCAGCATCGGCGCCGCGCAGCCGGCGGCGCTGCAGGGCTGGTTCATCGCCGGCGCCGGCAGCGCCAGCCTGCTGTGGTTCGGGCTGCTCGGCTTCGGGGCGCGCCGGCTGGCGCCCTGGTTCGCGCGGCCGGTGGCCTGGCAACGGCTGGACGCGCTGATCGCGGTCACGATGTTCGTGCTCGCCGCACTGCTGCTGCGACACGCGCTGGCCGCGGGCTGAAGGCGCGCCGCGCACGCCGCGGTGCGTGCAATGTGCCGGATGCCGCGCCGCGCGCGCCGCTGCGGGCGCCGGAGCGCGAATTCGGCCCGGTGCCGCGCGGCCCGGGCGCTCGGGGCGGCGTGGACAATGCCGGGCATGCGCTACCTCCACGCCGTCGGCCTGCCGCGCCACCGCGGTTGCCTGGGGCCTGTCCGCACGACAGGCCCGCGGTGTGCGCCCTCGCCGCATGCACGCTGACCGCGGCCTGCGGCCGCCGATGGCGGGGCAGGCTTGACTTCCGAGCCGCCGCCGCCCGCGGCAGCGCCGTCGCCCGGCCGGCGGCCGGCGCCGCCGTCGCGGCGCGGCCGCCCCGGGCCGGCACCGGGCAAGCAGCGTGGCGAACGACGCGCGCTGACCGTTGCGCTGCTGCTGTCGCTGCTGATCCACGCGCTGCTGGCGAGCCTGAGCCTCGGTGGCGGGGGCTTCGGCCTGCCCGGCCTGCAACTGCCCTGGCGCGAGCGACGGGTGGAGGTGCCGGACCTGCGCGTGCTGCTCCTGCCGCCGCCCGCACGACCGCCCGCGAACGCCGTGCCGCCCGCCCCGCTGGCCGCCCTGGTGCCGACGCCAACGCCTGCGCCTGCGCCCGTGCCGGTGCCTGCCCGCGTGCCCGCTGCAGTGCCCGCGCCGCCGCCCGAGACACCGCGGGACCCGGCACCCGCGCCACCTCCTCCGCCGGCACCTGCACCTGCACCTGCACCAGCACCCGAACCAGCACCCGAGCCAGCACCCGAGCCAGCACCCGAGCCAGCGCCCGAGCCAGCGCCCGAGCCAGCGCCCGAGCCGAGGCTTGAAGCGGCGTTGGCGCCGACGCCGGCACCGCGCGTGGCAAGCGGGCCGCTGCCGCTGCCGCCGGCGCCCGTGCCCGAGCCGCCGCTGATCGCACTCGATGCCATCGACGATCCGGCGTGGCTGCTGCCGCCACTGCCGGAGGAGGAGCCGTCCGTGATTGCGGCGGCGCCGGCAGCCTCGGCGCCGCAGCCGCCGACGCCGCTGCCGGCGCCGGCGCCGGAGGTCCCGTCGGCGGAGGAACTGCAACGGCGGGCCATGGAGGCCGAGCGCATCGAGGCCGAACGCATCGAGGCAGAGCGACTCGAGGCAGAGCGACTCAAGGC
>ERZ761602.3740-NODE-3740-length-20896-cov-24.714361_pt1 | contig 20896 bp, 17 predicted proteins | sample MGYA00512165_ERZ761602 | MGnify/ENA primary metagenome ERZ761602 (study PRJEB28899, sample SAMN02445085) | bioreactor sludge metagenome | biome: EBPR sludge; isolation source: Thorneside wastewater treatment plant | place: Australia: Brisbane, Thorneside...
ATTTCGCGGCCGCGCTAATATAATAGCGGGATCCAACCATTCATCCGGACGCTGTTTTGCCTACCGCCCTTCGCTGGTTACTGTACCCGATCGTTGTCGTTGGCGGCCTGGCCGCCATTGCCTTGGCCATCATGGCGGTAGTCCTCAGCCTGGCCTATCCAAATCTTCCGTCGCTGGAGATTCTTACCGACTATCGGCCCAAGATCCCCTTGCGCGTTTACACCGCTGACGGCTACCTGATCGGCGAGTTCGGCGAGGAGCGTCGGGCCGTGGTCAGCATCCAGGACGTTCCGGCGATCCTCAAGCAGGCCATCCTGGCTGCCGAGGATGAGCGCTTCTACCAGCATGGCGGGGTCGATACGCTCGGTATTCTGCGCGCACTCTACGCCAACCTGGTGGGCGGCGGCAAGCGCCAGGGAGCATCGACGATTACCCAGCAGGTGGCCAAGAATTTCTTTTTGTCGTCAGAAAAGACCTACACCCGTAAGCTCTACGAAGCGCTCCTGTCTTTCAAGATCGAGCACAATCTCAGCAAGGATCAGATTTTCGAGCTGTACATCAACCAGATCTTTCTCGGTCAGCGTGCCTACGGTTTTGCCGCTGCGGCCCAGACGTATTTCGGCAAGCCGCTGGCCGATTTGACGATTGCCGAGGCGGCAATGCTGGCCGGGCTGCCCAAGGCTCCGTCCTCGGACAATCCGATAGCCAAGCCAAAGCGCGCCCGCTTGCGCCAGCAGTACGTCCTGCGGCGAATGAACGAGCTGGGATTCATCACCGACGAGCAGCAGCAGGCGGCGCTGAACCAGGCGCTGGTGATCAAGCGAGACTCGAGCGAGACGACAATTCACGCCGAGTACGTCAGCGAGATGGCGCGTCAGATTGCCGTCGAGCGCTTTCCCGAGGACGTTTATACGCGAGGCCTGCGGGTATTCACGACGATTCTCAAGGACGATCAGGAAGCCGCCTACAGCAGCCTGAGAAAAGGCGTTATGGACTACGACCGCAGGCACGGTTACCGCGGTGCCGAAGCCTACGTCGACCTCGAAGGGATCAAGTCCGAACAGGACGAAGCGCTGGAGGAACTGCTGCAGGACTTCCACGATGCGGAGGACCTGCACCCGGCGATCGTGCTGCAAGTCGATGCCAAGAAGCTTCGCGCTTACCGTCGCGGTGGCGAGATCGTCACCATCGACGGTGAAGGGCTGAAGGTCGCAGCCCGCATGATCGACGACAAGGCGCCAGCCAACAAGCGCCTCCGCCGCGGCGCGATCATTCGCATCCAGAACGACGAAAAGGACGACTGGCGCATTGTCCAGCTACCAGAGGTGGAAGCTGCTTTCCTGGCCGCGGACCCGCGCGACGGAGCGATCCGCGCGCTGATTGGCGGTTTTGACTATAACCGTAATAAATTCAACCACACCACGCAGGCGTGGCGACAGCCAGGGTCGAGCTTCAAGCCTTTCATCTATTCGGCCGCGCTCGAAAGAGGCTTCACACCGGCGTCGATTGTCAATGACGAGCCGATCAGCTTCCCGGCAACGGTCACCGGCAGCCAGGCCTGGGAGCCCAAGAACTATGACGGCAAGTACGAAGGTCCGATGCGCATTCGTCGCGCCCTGGCCAGGTCAAAGAACATGGTTTCGATCCGTCTGCTGCAGGCAAGCGGCGTGCGCTTCGTCCAGGACTACGTCACCCGTTTTGGCTTTGACGCCGAAAAGCACCCCCCCTACCTGACCATGGCCCTGGGCGCGGGCTCGGTGACGCCCTGGCAGCTGGTCGCTGGTTACGCCGTTTTCGCCAACGGTGGCTACCGCGTCCGACCGTACATCGTCAGCCAGATCCAGGACGACAGGAAGCAGGTGCTGGCGCAGGCGGCACCAACCACCGCCGGCGATGAACGGTTGCGGGCGATCGATCCGCGCAATGCCTTCCTGATGGACAGCATGCTGCGCGACGTGACCATCTACGGCACCGGCGCACGCGCTTCGGCGACGCTCAAGCGCCGTGATCTGGCAGGCAAGACCGGCACCACCAACGACCACGTCGACGCCTGGTTCTGCGGCTATCAGCAAACGGTCGTCGGCTGCTCGTGGATTGGCTATGACCAACCGAAGAATCTGGGCAAGGGAGAGACCGGCGGCTCGGCCGCCTTGCCCGCGTGGATCGGCTATATGGGCAAGGTGCTGCGAGACGTTCCCGAGTCCTTCCTCCCGACGCCCGATGGCATCGTTTCGGTCGCCGTCCCGGACCGCGGCAAGGGGCCAGCGCTGGAGCTGTTCTACAAGGAAAACGCTCCGGCCGAAGTCGAATCCGTGGCGCCAGCCGACGAAAGCCTCGCGCCTGTGGACTGAACGCGCGTGCCGGCGCTGCCGGCACGCGCCCGGGAGCAAGCACGTCGGCATGCTAGACTGACCTTCCGGAACCACCCGCTGCAGCCCGCCAGAGAATGCTCCCCGCCAGCACGCCCGCCGCCTCCTCATTGCGCATCTATCTCCGCCTGCTCGGCTACCTGCGGCCGTTTATCGGGATGTTCGCGATCAGCCTGCTGGGGTACATGATCTTCGCCTCATCGCAACCGATGATGGCCGGCATTCTGAAATACTTCGTAGACGAACTGAACGAGCCCAGCAGCTTAGCGCGGCAGGCGTTGCCCATGGCCGGCGACATGGAAGTGGTCTACGGCGTACCACTGCTGTTGATCCTCGTCGTCGGCTGGCAGGGAATCGGTTCCTTCCTCGGCAACTTCTATCTGGCCAAGGTTTCGCTGGGTCTGATCCACGACCTCCGGCGCGCCCTCTTCGACAGCCTGCTGCGCCTGCCGAACGGCTATTTCGACCAGCACAATTCCGGGCATCTGATCTCGCGCATCACCTACGACGTGACCATGGTCACCGGCGCCGCGACCGATGCCATCAAGGTCGTCATCCGGGAAGGGATGACCGTCGTCTTCCTGTTCGGCTATCTGCTGTGGATGAACTGGCAGCTGACGCTGGTGATGGTCGCCATCCTGCCGATCATCGGCCTGATGGTGACCCGCGCCAGCCGCAAGTTTCGCCGGCAAAGCCTGAAGATACAGGCCACCATGGGCGACCTGACACACGTCGCGTCGGAGACCATCCAGGGCTACCGGGTAGTGCGCAGCTTCGGTGGCGAGGATTACGAATCGGCGCGCTTCCGGTCGGCCAGCGAGGAGAATACCGCCAAGCAGTTGCGCATGGTCAGGACCACCGCGACCTACACGCCGGCGCTGCAGCTGGTCACTTTCGCCGCGATGGCGGCCTTGCTGGCACTGGTGCTGCTGCTGCGCGGCGACGCTTCGGCCGGCGACCTGGTCGCTTACATCACCGCCGCCGGCATGCTGCCGAAGCCGATTCGCCAGCTGTCCGAAGTCAGCTCGACGATTCAGAAGGGCCTGGCGGGCGCCGAGAGCATCTTTGCCCAACTCGACGAACCACCGGAGCCAGACCTTGGCAGCTTCGAGATCGATCGGGTCAGCGGTGTGCTGGAAGTCAAGGATCTCTCCTTCAGCTATCCGGGGAACAGCCAACTGGTACTCGACCAGGTCAGCTTCTCGGTCGCGCCGGGACAACTGGTGGCGCTGGTCGGGCGCTCGGGAAGCGGCAAGTCGACGCTGGCCAACCTGATCCCGCGTTTCTACCACCACGACTCGGGCCAGATCCTGATCGACGGCGTCGACGTCGAGCGCTTCACGCTGCGCAACCTGCGCCGGCACATGGCTCTGGTGACCCAGCAGGTACTGCTGTTCAATGACAGCGTGGCCCGCAACATCGCCTACGGCGACCTGTGCGGCGCACCGCGGGAAGAGATCGTAAAAGCCGCCGAAGCCGCATTTGCCAGCGAGTTCATCGACCGCCTGCCGGCGGGCTTCGAGACCATGGTCGGCGAAAATGGCGTGATGCTGTCGGGTGGGCAACGGCAACGTCTGGCAATTGCCCGCGCCTTGCTGAAGGACGCGCCAATCCTGATTCTCGACGAAGCCACGTCGGCGCTCGACAGCGAATCGGAACGTCACATCCAGAGCGCTCTGGACCGGGTGATGGCCGGTCGGACGACGCTGGTCATCGCGCACCGCCTGTCGACCATCGAAAAGGCCGACCTGATCCTGGTCATGGAACAGGGGCGCATTGTCGAACGCGGCAGCCACGCGGAACTGCTGGCCTGCAACGGCCACTATGCGCGCCTGCACGCGATGCAGTTCAGCGAGCAGGCGGACCTTGCCGACGGCTCCGACGCAGCCGGGGCTGCCGCCCCGGTCAACCCGACTTCGATCTGACCCTCCGCCGCAGCCGGCGGCCGGCGACGAATGCCGGTGCCGCCCGGCAATCGTTCACGGCGCCGGTAGCTGCTCGTCGAGCCAGCGATGGAGCGCGCAGTCCGCCGGCCAGTTGCGCAACAGCCGGGCGCGATCTCGTTTCCAGGCGCGTGCGTGCGCAGCCGGCGTCCGATGCTGCGCGACGGCGTCCAGATCGATCAGCTCGACGCGGTCGCCAGCCCACAGCAGGTTGGTCGCCTTGAGGTCGCCGTGGCTGATCCGCTGTTCGCACATTGCCCCGAACAGCGCCACGATCGCCCGCGCCTCCGCCGGCGGCGGCGGGCAGTTGGCCGACAGGTGGACCAGCAGGTTCGGGCCACCGCAAAACTCGCTGATCAGCCAGGCGCGCCGACGCAACGGCCCGACACGTTCTTCGATCAGCGCCAGCGGCGCCGGCGTGGCGATCCCGAAAAAGCGCAGCCGATGCGCCTCGCGCCAGGAATGCCAGGCGCGGCTCGGACGCCACAGGCGGCCCAGCGCGTGGCGCAGATCCTTGAGGTTGTAGCGCTTGATCACCAGCGCTCGCCCGCTCACCTCGACGCGCGCCACCGTACACGTAGCGCCGTCCTTCAACAGCGTGCCGGCAGCCATGGCCCGATCGGGCGAGGCCAGGATCGGCGCCAGCCAGTCGGCTTCCTGGCGAAGCACCGCGCTGAAGCGCCTGCCGCTATGCTCGACCGCGAACAAGGTGCACTCGCGAACCGTCTTGCCCAGAAAATCGCCCAGCCGCCAGGCCCTGACACGCTCGATCTGCCGGCGCAAGGTAGCCACTTCGGGCAAGCACTGGCCAGCTGCTTCGCCGTAGGCGGACAGCAGTGCCGCCAGCTGCCGATCCCAGGCGGGCGGCAACTGCGCCAGCAGCACTGCCAGATTGCTGCCGGCTTCCGATGGCGCCAGCGGCTGCCCGCGCCTGACAACGCGTACCGCATCGCCATCGACGATGAGCAGCTGGCCATCGTGGCGCAGGAAATTGCCCAGGTGAAGATCGTCCTGCACCAGCCCGGCCGCGTGCAGCCGGCCGAGCAGGCGCAGCGCTGGCGCCAGCAGAGTCAGCGCATCGGCGTCGCCCGGTGTCCGCCGCGACAGGCGCGCCCAGGATTCGGCGAGGTTCTCGGCCGGGTCGAGAAACACGGTCAGCAGCGCATGGCCCCCGGCAGCCATCGCCGTCGCCGCGACCAGTTCGGGAGTCGGCAGTCCGGCCAGCCGAAGCGCCGCCAGACCCGCCGCCTCCTGGTGCCAGTGCTTCTCGCAGCGCCGTCCGATGAACAGCTTGGCGAGCACCCGGTCGCCAGCGAACTCGCCCTCGCCAACCAGTCGCTTGCCCGGCAGCGCGCGCAGCAGACGATACATCGTCAGTTGGCGGCCGTCGGCGAGGTCTACCCGAAACGGCAGCGACGGTTGCCGGCCGGCGGCGCGCAGCGTTCGCGCAACGGTCAGCCCGGGAGCGCTCATCGTCGGGCTAGTCGCGACCGTCGAAAAAGCCGACGATCTTGCCGATGCACTTGCGATCGTCAGCGGTCAGACGCTGGTGCTGCGCGTAATCAAGATAGAACCTCAGTCGCTGGCTGCGCGACAGGTACTCCTTGCCAAGCTTGTCGAGACAGGCGAGGTCCTTGACCACACGGTAGCCGAGGACCGCGCCCCGGTAATAACTGCCGCTCGGGCAATCGATCAGATAGACCGTCGGCGAAGTGCCCCGATCGACCAGCAGGTTTCGCCATTTCAGGTCGTTATGCGCAAACCCGGCAGCGTGCATGGTGCGCGTGATGCTGGCGATCTGAGTAGCCACCTGCCGCAGCCAGCGGCGATCGGACATGCGCGGATCGCTGGCATAGGCGATCTGTGCCAGATCGGTGGTATCGGGGATCTCCTCGGTCACCAACGCGCCGCGAGTGAAACCGCCGAAACGACGCTCGAGGCCGTAAGCGACCAGCGTCGCCGTCGGAATGCCCCACGCCCGGAAAGCCAGCAGGTTGCGCCATTCGGCGCGAACCCGTGGGGGCCCCAGCCAGCGCCGCAGGCCGAACCAGCGGCGCTTCATGTTCTTGCCATTGCCACTGTAGCGCTTGACGTAGTAGCGCTTGCCACCGACCGCAACGCGCAGGACGCGGCACAGCGAGTCGAGGGCAATCAGCTCGCCGTCGAGCCGGAAGACGCTGCCCATATCGCCGAACACGGTCGCCACTTCGCTGGCCGCGTATTGCGGACTCAGGCACCACCTCCTCATGTCATCTCGCCCGCCGCGACCTTGCGCTCGAAACGCGCCTGCAAGCGCTGCGTTTCGCGGGCCAGATACGCGAGCAACGGCGCCTCCTGGCGAATGATCGTCCGCAAGGGGCAGGCAAAATAGGCGCCGAGAAAGCGCAGCAGGTCACGCCGGGTCAGACCGATCGCCAGCGCCGAGAAGTGCAGCGCGGCCAGATCCTTGTCGCGCCAGCGCCGCGGCAACCGCACCCTGAGCTGCGCGCGGTGCAGGTCGATCAGCGACAGCCTGAGCTGTTCAGCCGTCGGCGGCGGATCGAGGTGCAGCAGGAAGTGGCAAATGTAGAAATCCCGATGGTTGACGCCGCCGGCGTGCATTTGTCGCGCCGCACGCGCGACGCCGCGAATCAGCGCGCGCTTCAGGCGCACGGCGGGCGGATGTTTCGGCCAATCCTGACAATAATCCTCAAGGCTGACCGTCGGCGCCAGTTCTTCGGTGACGATGAACGAACGCTGCCGTCCAGGATTGCCGCCGCGGATGCCGAAGGCGACGGCGCGCATGGTATCGACGCCCAGTTCGCGCAGCCTCTCGATGGCCCGCCATTCGTTCTCGGCGCCGAGTACCGGCAGGCGCAGCGAAAGAAGATTCTTGACGATTTCGGCCCAGCCGACGCCACGGTGGATCTTGACGAAGTAGCCACGTCCGGCGATTTCGGTGCGCAAGGTGCGGCGCCCGTCGAGTTCGCGAAAAACCGTACCGGCCAGCGCCTCGACGGCAACGAAGGGGTCCTGCCCCGCCCACAGGGAGCGAAACGGCTCGGCGAGGAAGACCTGGAGGCCGCTCATCGCCGCTCCTTCAGGATCACGTCGGCCGCACGTTCGGCGTTGCTGTAGATGTCGGCGTGCTCAGCAAACGCCAGAGCCCTGGCGTGCCAGCGCGCGCGCGCCTGCGGGTCGGCGAGCATCTGCGCCAGCAGCTGATCGAGCCGCGCCTGCTCGAACGGCTCGGCGACGACCAGGCCAGCGTCGGCTTCGGCGATGTAGTGCGCGTAACCGCAAACCGCCGTGGTCAGTACCGGCAGGCCGGCGACCACCGCTTCGAGGAGCACCGTGCCGGTGTTCTCGTTGTACGCCGGATGAATCAGCAGGTCGGCGCCGAGCAGGAAGCGCAGGATGTCGCTGCGACCGCGCAGGATGCTGACCCGGTTGGCCAGCCCGAGGGTTCGCGCCTGCCCGCGGAAAAGCTTCGGGTCGTCGTCGCCGATGGCGATCAACCGGCAACGGTCACGCAGCACAGCCGGGAGCGCGGCGATCGCCTTGAGGCTGCGGTCCAGCCCCTTGGTCCTGAATCCGGAACCGATCTGCAGCAGCAGCAGGTCGTCACTGGCCAGGGCAAACTCGCGACGAAACTCGGCACGAACGTGCGCGGCGTCGGCCGGCGCGCGCCGGTCGACCGCGATCCCCGGCGGCAACAGATGGAAGCGCTCGTCCGGAGTGGCGTAGTATTTCTGGAACAGCGTCTGCTGCAGTGGCGAGATCATCAGGATCTCGGTCCTGGCGTGCGCTGCAAAGACCGCCCGCTCGTAAGCCGAAAAATGACGGTAGCGGCCGGACAGGCGATACAGAGCGCTGCGCAGGTTGCGGGCCTTGTCTTCGAAACAGGGATCGGCGGCGAAATAGACGTCCAGACCGGGCATCTTGTTGAAACCGACGACCCGATCGGCGTGACGCCTGGCCAGGTCGTCGGCGACCCAGGCGCTGAACCTGGCGTAGCGTCGCTGATTGGTCAGTGCGCGGACCGGCACCAACACCACCTCGAAACCGTCGGGAACGTCGCCGCGCCATTCCAGCGTGTAGATCCGCAGCGCATGTCCGCGCGCCTGGCAGGCCAGCGCGATGCGCATGCAATCGCGCTGCAGACCGCCAAACGGGAAGTACTTATAGAGGCAGAAGGCCAGCTGCATCAGCTGCCGCCCAGGCCGATGCCGGCCGCGACTGCCCAGCGCCGATGCCCGGAATCGCTCACGCCGGCCGGCCTTCTTCCGCTGCTGCCGCGGCGTCGCTGCCGCGCCGCCCCTTGTAGCGGTTGTAACCCCACAGGTATTGCTCGGGGCACTGGCGAACCAGGACTTCGATCTGCTGGTTGATCTGCAGCGCGCGTTCCTCGATCGTCCCGCGAATCGGCTGCGTCGGTTCCTGGAGATGAAAATGGTAGCCGGCACCGGCCGGTAGCCGTTCGGCCCAGACCATGATCACGCTGGCACCGCTTTCGACCAGCCGGGCGGCGAGGGTCATGGTGTACGCCGGTCTGCCGAAGAAGTCCAGCCAGCGACCTTCGCCGTTCCTTGGCGCCTGGTCGGGCAGCATCCCGACCGCCTCACCGCGCTTGAGCGCCTTCAGCAAGCTGCGCACGCCGGAGAGATCCGCCGCGGCCAGATGCAACTGGGCGCGCGCGCGGCCGGCCTCGATCATCGCCTGCAGCCAGGCTTGCCGGGGCGGCCGGTAGAGCACGGTTATCGGCGCCTGCGTCGACAGGTACTGAGCGGTGACTTCAAAGCAACCGAGGTGCGGCGTCAGGTACAGGATTCCCTTGCCCCTGCGCGACGCGGCGTCGACCAGTTCCCAGCCCGAAACCTCGACCACCCGGCTGGCAGTTTCGGCGAGTGGGCGCAGCCAGATCCGCGGCAGTTCGAGCATTCCCTTGCCGGCTTCGCCGATGGCTGCCGCACGGATCCGTCGGGCCTCGGCCGGACCCAGCGCCAGCAGCATATTCGCACGCATGTGCCGGCGATAGGTCGGTGACAGCAGCCAGGTCAGCCAGCCCAGCAGAGTGCCAATGGAGTGCAGCCAGGAGAGCGGCAGACGACTGAGAAAACGAAAAAGTGTAATCACGCAAGGATCCGCTGGCGGCAGGATTTGACCGGCCCGTACGAAGAAAACTATAATTATCCCATCCGCCGAGTTAATCAGGACAACTTGCAGGGCGGAAGGCGCCGCGAAAGCGGCCACCAAATACTGCTAAAGCGTCGTCTGCTCGAACCCCGGAGCCGGCAACGCCGCCGTTTCGGGGTTTTTCAATTGGAGCAGACAACGCGTGAGCAAAGAACACCTCTTCACTTCGGAATCGGTATCCGAAGGCCATCCAGACAAAGTCGCCGATCAAATCTCCGACGCCATTCTCGACGCCATTCTGGCCGAGGATTCGGCGGCCCGGGTCGCCTGCGAGACGCTGGTATCAACCGGCCTGGTCGTCATCTCGGGCGAAATCACCACCAAGGCGCACATCAACTATCGCGAAATCGCGCAGGACACCGTTCGCCGCATCGGCTACGACAACTCCGAGATCGGCTTTGACTACAAGAGCTGCGCGATTCTGACCGCGATCAACCGTCAGTCTCCGGACATCGCCCAGGGAGTCGACGAGGGTGCCGGCATCGACCTCGATCAGGGCGCCGGCGACCAGGGACTGATGTTCGGCTACGCCTGTAACGAGACGCCCTCGCTGATGCCGCTGCCGATCCATTACGCGCACCGGATCATGCAGCGCCAGGGCGAAGTGCGCCGCGACGGCCGCCTGCCGTGGTTGCGCCCGGACGCCAAGAGCCAGCTCACGGTCCGCTACGTCGATGGCCAGCCGCTGTCGATCGACACGGTCGTGGTGTCGACGCAGCACCACCCGGACGTCTCGCACGCCCAGATCGAAGAAGCGGTGATCGAGGAAATCATCAAGCCGGTGGTCCCGCAGGAGATCCTGAGCAGCAAGACCCGTTACCTGGTCAACCCGACCGGCCGCTTCGTCGTCGGCGGCCCGCACGGCGACTGCGGTCTGACCGGCCGCAAGATCATCGTCGACACCTATGGTGGCGCGGCCCGGCACGGCGGCGGCGCTTTCTCGGGCAAGGACCCGTCCAAGGTCGACCGCTCGGCAGCTTACGCGGCGCGTTACGTCGCCAAGAACATCGTCGCTGCCGGCCTGGCCGACCGCTGTGAAGTGCAGGTGGCCTACGCCATCGGCGTCGCCAGGCCGGTTTCGCTGATGGTCAACACCTTCGGCACCGGCAAGGTCGACGACGAGGTCATCGTCGGACTGATCGGCAAGCATTTCGACCTGCGTCCGAAAGGGATCATTCAATCGCTCAATCTGCTGCGCCCGATTTACCGCAAGACAGCCGCCTACGGCCACTTCGGCCGCGACGAACCCGAGTTCACCTGGGAAGCGACCGACAAGGCGGCGACGCTGCGGGCAGAGGCTGGTCTGTAGTCTGCTTGTCGCAACACCAGCCGTGAAACAGGGGGCCTTGCGCCCCCTTCTTTTTGCCGCCGCCGACGGTGTAGACTGGACGCTCCCCACCCTCGGAGCAGCCGCTGCCACACGCCCATGCTCAAGCGAATCGGCATTGAAAAGCTTGTTGTCGGAATGTACCTCCACGAGTTCTGCGGCTCGTGGATGGAGCACCCCTTCTGGCGCTCTTCCTTCGTCATCAGAGACTCGAGGGAGATCGACAGCATCCGCGCCAGCAGCATCAGGGAAGTGTGGATCGATGCCGCCAAGGGAGTCGATCTGGCTCCGGGCGAGGTGGTGCTGTCGGTCGCCGAGTCGGAGCTGCAGGTCGATGCCGAGTTGGCCACAGCGGCCCAGGCCGTGCGCCACATCGCGCGCGTGCCGACCGCCGCGGAATTTTCCCGCGCCGCGAAAATCGTCGCCAGGTCGCGGCAGGCGGTGACCTCGATGTTCGAGGAAGCACGCCTGGGGATGGCGGTCGATGCCGCTGGCGCGCGTCGGGTCGTTGAGGAAATATCCGACTCGGTGAGCCGCAACGCCGGCGCTCTGATCAGCCTGGCGCGCCTGAAAACCGCCGACGATTACACCTACATGCATTCGGTGGCGGTCTGCGCGCTGATGGTAGCGCTCGCCCGACAGCTCGGCCTCGACGAAGAGCAAACGCGCTCCGCCGGCATCGCCGGCCTGCTCCACGATCTGGGCAAAGCAGTGATACCCATTGAAGTGCTCAACAAGCCGGGCAAGCTGACCGACGACGAATTCGCGATCGTCAAGTCGCATCCCGAGCAAGGGTATCGGATGCTGCTCCAGGGCAGCGGGGTCGACCCGGTCGCGCTCGACGTGGTCCTGCATCACCACGAGAAGATCGATGGCTCGGGCTACCCGAAAAGCGCCAGAGGCGATGAGATCAGCACTTTCGCCCGAATGTCCGCGGTCTGCGATGTCTACGACGCGATCACTTCGAACAGACCCTACAAGGCCGGCTGGGACCCCGCCGAGTCGCTGCGCAAGATGGCCGAGTGGAGTGCTGGTCATTTCGACGCCAAGGTCTTCCAGGCATTTGTCAGAAGCATCGGCATCTACCCGATCGGCTCGCTGGTGCTGCTGAGTTGCGGCCGCCTCGCGGTGGTTACCGAGCAACGCGGCAGGTCGCTGCTCGACCCGCAGGTCAAGGTCTTCTTCTCGACCCGATCGAAAACGCGCATCCGCCCGGAAGTGGTCGACCTCGCGCGCCCCGGTTGCCAGTACAAGATCGTCAGTCGCGAAGACCCGGCCAAATGGAACTTCCCGGATCTCGACGAGATCTGGTCCGGGATGCGCCTTCCCGGTCGCTGACGTGCGCGCCGCCGGCGAAGAGGCTCCTGCCCTGATACCGGGCATGGACAAGAATGACCAGCGCCAGCGCACCGGCGGCTACCTGAAAGATCGGCGATCCGCCCAAGGGTCGGCAAATCCTCGCCGGTGCGCCGCAAGCGCGGCAGCTGGCGCGTTTCACCAAGCAGCAGCGCTTGCCGTCACTGCGTCACCAGGCCTGCCCGATCAAACCAGCTTGCCCAGCAGTTCGGCCTTCTTGGCGTCAAACTCGGCTTGCGAGACGATGCCCTTGGTCACCAGGGCGTGCAGCTTCTCCAGGGTGGCGACGACCTCGTCGGCGCTTGCCGCAGCCACGGCCGCTGCTGGGGTGGGGACGGGCGAGGCAGGCTGCGTCGCCGCGGCGCCGCCCGCCGCCATCGCCTGGCCCATGGCCGTGGTCATCGTCTGGCCGATGCCGAGCCCGGCGCCGAGGCCGGCACCGATGCCGGCAATGCCGCCTTCATTCTGCGCGGCGAGTGGAATGCTGCTCGCCACCTGGTACTGGGTGTAGCGCCCAAGGTCGCCGATGATGTTCATGCCGATGCGCGTATCGAGCACCTTCTGCAGCTCGTCCGGCAGCGAAACGTTCTGTACGACGAAAGCGTCGAGGACCAGCCCGTAGCGATCGAAGACCGGTCCGAGCTTGCCTTTCAGCGTCCGGCCGAACTCCTCCTGATTGGCCGCCATGTCGATGAACGGCACGCCTGCTTCGCCGAACAGGTCGGTCATCGAACTGACCACCAGATTGCGCAGCTGCCCATCGAGGTCCTCGACGGTGTATTGCTCGCGCGTCCCGGATATCTCGCTGTAGAACTTCCTGGCATCGGTCAGCCTGTACGAGTAGATACCGAAGGCGCGCATCCGCACCATTCCGAAGTCCTTGTCGCGGATGGTGATCGGATTCGACGTTCCCCACTTGCGATCGAGTTGCAGGCGTGCCGAGAAGAAATAGACATCCGACTTGAAAGGCGACTCGAACAGCTTGTCCCAGTTCTTGAGGTAGGTCAGCACCGGCAGGGTGCGGGTCGTCAGTTGGTACCTTCCGGGGCCGAAAACGTCGGCCACCTGGCCCTCATTGACGAACACCGCCAGCTGCGATTCGCGCACCGTCAGCTGCGCGCCATACTGGATCTCGAAGTCCTGCATCGGGTAGCGGATGCCGAGAATGCCGTCGCTGTCCTCGGTCCACTGAATGACGTCGATGAACTGCTTCTTGATGAAGTCCATGAGGGCCATGACGATCTCCTGAAGTCGAGCGTAGAGGATCCGGCGCGGTCGAACCTGGGGCTGCGCCGGCAAATGAAACGGTCAGTAAGTCATGCAGGCAGCGTTGATCAGGCCGACGGTCAGCAAAACGACGGCAAGAAAGACGGCCGGCGCCATTTTGCCGGCCGGAATGTCCTGATGGAGCGGCGGCAGCGTGAAACGCAGCACCAGGTAGGCGAGCAACTGGACGACGCCGGCGATCGCTCCCCATGCCGCCAGCCCGACCCGCGTATCGCCGTGGGCGATGACGTTGGCCACCGGCATCGCGAAACCGGGCAGCGCGCCGGACAGGCTGAGCGCTGCCGCGGTATTGCCGGAACGGATCAGCACCAGCTCGTGATACGGCGTGACATTCAGTGAAACCAGCGGGAACAGGGCGAGCAGGACGATGGCAACGGCGAAGCAGGCGAGAAACGCTGGCAGGGTGGTCAACAGGTACGTGGGCATGCGGCTTCTCCGGTCTGCAGCCACTGGCGCAGCGGTCCTCAGCTTCCGGGCGAGGCAGCAAAGCGCAGCAGCCCGTCGAGGATCAGATTGTCCATCAACTGGAAGGGGATGTTCAAGTGCGCGGCCAGGTGCGGCGCCGTGCCGCCGGTCAACAGGCACCGCGCTCCGGGCTCGTCAGCGATGCTGCGGAACATCCGCTCGATGGCCCCCAGCTGCGCCTGCAGGCAGCCGCTGACGATGGCGTCCATGGTATTTCGCGGCTGCTCGCGGTAGCTGCCTTCGGCGAGCGGCAGCTGCGCGGTGTTGCGCGCCAGCGCGGCGCGCATCAGGTCGAAACCTGGAAGGATCAGCCCGCCACGAAAAACCCCGTCGCCGTCGAGCAGGTCCACGGTCGTCGCCGTTCCGGCGCAGACCACCAGGCAGGCGCCGCCGAGCGCGGCGCGAGCACCGATCAGCGCCGCCCAGCGGTCGGCCCCGAGTTGCTGCGGAATCTCGTAGCTGCTGCGGACGCCACAGGCCTCGGCACTGGCTTTCAGGAACGAGACGCGGGCACCGCGCCGGGCGAGCAGCGACGAGATACTGTCGCCGACCGCCTTACCGGCGACGTTGCAGACCACCGCGCGGACATTCTCCGGCCATCGCCCAAGGTCGTCCGCCAGGCGGGCGACATCGGCCGTGGCCTGCACGCCACGATCCTGCCATCGCTGCCCGTCGTGAGCAGCCCATTTGATGCGGCTGTTGCCGGCGTCGATGGTGACGATCATTCGGGAAGCCGCAGCGAGACGTCGCCGGAAAAACAGCGCTCGACCCCGGCGGCCGTCTGCAGCAGCAGGGCGCCATCGCTGTCGGCGCCCAGACAGACGCCCCGACGATCGATCCGCTCGCCGTCGAGCAGGCGCACGGGTCGATCCTGCCAGACGTGACGCGCCTGCCAGTCGCCGCGCAGGACGGCAAAGCCGCCCTCGGCAAAGCGATCGAGAACGTCTGCCAGGTCGAGCAACAGCTGCGCCAGCAATTGGTGACGGTCGGGCAGCTGTCGCAGAACCTGCGCCAGAGCCGCCGGCGGATGCAGGAATTCCTCGTCGCCGGCTGGCGGCATGCGCAGGTTCAGGCCGATCCCGACCACCGTCAGCATCCGTTCGTGGTCGCTCTCCAGGTCAACCAGAATGCCGCCGAGCTTGCCGCCGTCGAGCAGGATGTCGTTCGGCCATTTCAGTCCGACGCCCGGCACGCCGCTGTTCTCCAGGGCCCGCGCCACCGCCAGGCCGACGGCAAGCGACAGCCCGCTCAGTCGCCCGACACCGCCGTCAAAGGCCCACAGCAGCGAGAAGGTCAGGCTGTCGTCCGGCCTTGACAGCCAGCTTCGGCCACGCCGCCCGCGGCCGCCGGTCTGCCGGTCGGCGACCAGCAGCGAACCCGCCGGAGCACCGTGGCGGGCGCGTTCGAGCAGCAAGGTACTGGTCGAAACGCACTCCGGCAGCGCCTCGACGGTGAAGCGAACGGCTGCCGGACCGAGCAGCGAAAGCAGGCGCCGGGGATCGATCAGACAGCTGTCGGCAGGCTGGCTCATTGGCGAATCATGGCCTCGTGATCAACATCAAGGCCGCCATTATCGCCGATACCCGGCGCTTACCGGGGCAGGCAGGCGTCGCGGTCCTCGCTCGCCGCTGCGCTCGCGCCATCGAGGCCAAGATCCTGGATCTTGCGCGTAATGGTGTTGCGCCCGATCCCCAGGGTCTGCGCGGCCTCGATTCTGCGCCCGCCGGTGTGAACCAGCGCGCGGTTGATCAGGACCCTCTCGAAGGCCTGCGTCAGCTTTTCGTGTACGTGCCCGGCATCGGCCACCAACAAGCGGTCGACCTGGGCGGCCAGGGCGCTTTCCCAGTCGCTGGCCGGCACCGCCGGCAGCGATTCGCGGAGTTCCGGTGGCAGGTCGGCGAGTTCGACCAGTTGCCCCGGTGCCATGACCGTCAGCCAGTGACAAAGATTCTCCAGTTGCCGGACGTTGCCGGAAAAATCGAGCGAGCAAAGGTGTCTCAGCGCTCCATCGGAAAAGCGCTTGCCTTCGACGCCGAGTTCCTGCGCGCTTTTCTGCAGAAAGTGACGCGCCAGAATCGGGATATCCTCGCTCCGTTCACGGAGCGATGGCAGGCGAACGCGGATCACGTTCAGACGGTGAAACAGATCCTCGCGGAACAGCCCCTGGCGCACCCGTGCCTCGAGATCCTGGTGCGTCGCGGCGATGATCCTGACCTTGGTCTTCAGCGGTGAATGGCCACCCACCCGGTAGTAGTGACCATCGGAAAGGACCCGCAGCAGCCGGGTCTGCAACTCGGCCGGCATGTCGCCGATCTCGTCGAGGAACAGCGTTCCCCCCTCGGCCTGTTCGAAACGGCCCTGGCGCTGAGCCGCCGCGCCGGTAAAGGCGCCGCGTTCGTGACCGAACAGTTCGGACTCGAGCAGGTCGCGAGGAATTGCTGCGGTGTTGATGGCGATGAACGGCTTGTCGGCGCGCGGGCTGTGACGATGCACCGCGCGCGCCACCAGTTCCTTGCCCGATCCCGACTCACCGGTGATCAGCACGGTCGCGCTCGATTGACTCAGGCGGCCGATGGCGCGGAAGACCTCCTGCATCGCCGGCGCCTGGCCGAGAATCTCGGGCACCAGTTCCACTTCGCTTGACGCACCGCTCTGGTGCATGCTCTCACCGATCGCTCGCCTGATCAGCTCCAGCGCCTGGTCGACATCGAAGGGTTTCGGCAGATACTCGAAAGCACCGCCCTGAAACGCCGACACCGCACTCTCCAGGTCGGAGTAGGCGGTCATGATAATCACCGGCAGCGCCGGGAAGCGCTCCTTGAACACCTGCAGCAGCTCAAGCCCCGACTGACCCGGCATGCGGATGTCCGAAACGAGTACTTGCGGCGCTTCGGCGCCGGCGTTGAGTGCCGCCAGGGCTTCGGTCGCCGAGCAAAAACTCCGCGACACGATTTTCTCGCGCGACAGCGTTTTCTCGAGAACCCAGCGGATTGATTTGTCGTCGTCAACGATCCAGACCGGTTTCATTGATTCCTCGGGCAGCGTGGCAAGTGTCATCGACTACCCTAGCAAGAAACCTGCCAACCCCTCAGCCGAGGGGCAAGCGAATGGTGAAACAGGTGTCGCCCGGCCTGCTCTCGCAATCGATCGCCCCGTGATGTTGCTGGACAAAACTCTGCGCCAGCGTCAACCCCAGGCCGCTGCCGCCCTCACGGCCCGAAACCAGCGGATAGAACATGCGTTCGCGGATGTCCTCGGCAACGCCGGGACCGTCGTCGATCACCTGCACCTCGATCGCCAGGCGGTAGCGGCGCTTGAACAGGGTCGTCTGACGCGCGACGCGGGTACGCAGCGTGATCCGGCCTGGACCGCCGAGACGGCCATCGGGCTGCCGCATGATCGCCTGCGCGGCGTTCCTGGCGACATTCAGGAACACCTGAATCAACTGCTCGCGGTCGCCAATCAGATCCGGCAGACTGGTATCGTAATCGCGTTGCACGGTCAGCAGGGTCGGGAATTCGGCGGTCAGCAGACTGCGCACCCGCTCGAGGATCTCGTGGATGTTCACCGGGCCCGGTTGCATCGGGCGGTGCGGCGATAGCAGCCGCCGCATCAGGTCCTGCAGCCGGTCGGCCTCCTTGATGATCACCTGGGTGTACTCGCGCAAGCCCGGATTGTTGAGTTCGTGTTCGAGCAACTGCGCCGCACCGCGGATACCGCCCAGCGGGTTCTTGATTTCGTGCACCAGATTCCGGATCAGCTCGCGGTTGGCGTGCTGCTGCTCGACTAGGCGCTCCTCCCGAGTCGCCCTGAGCTGTTGATCGATTGGCCACAGTTCGACCAGCAGACGTGCTTCCGGGGCGTCGGCCGGGCTGACTGCGCAGTTGAGGCGGAGCAGTTCGCCGCTGCTTAGGCGCAGGTCGATATTCTGCCCGGTGTAGCCACCCCCATCGTGCAGGGTACTATCGAGCGCCGCCAGCAGTCCAGGCGGGCACTCGATGACCGCCGTCAGCGGGCAGCCGACGAAAACCTTGCTGCTGATCGCCAGGAGGTTCTCGGCGGCCTGGTTCAGGTAACAAATGGCCAGCTTCTCGTCAAGCAGAACAACCGCCGACGAGAGCAGGTCCAGCCCGCCGAATTGATTTCCGGTGCTTTCAGGCATTGCTTTCATTGCGCGATAGCGACCGCTCGCTCCCGATGCGATCAGCGCAGATTGCCGATTTCCTTGGTGATCGCCTCGATATTCCTCTCGTGCAGGGCGACCTTGTCCTTGTACGGCTGGACCCGCTCCTGAACCTTGCCGCCACTGATCGCACCGCCCTGCATGCGCTCGCTCGGCAAGACCAGCGCCTCCTGCTCGGCGAGTGCCGCTTTCGCCTGCTCGGCATTCTTCTTTTCGGCCGCCAGCTCACTTTCGAGAATCCGCCGGCGATCGCCGTCGCGCGATTTCTGAGTCTGATCGTCCACCTTCGGAAATGCGCCCGGCGTCGGTGTCTTCGGCGAGCCCTTGGGTGCTGGCGACACGTTCACCGGGTCGAGAACGAGTTTTCTGCAGTTCTTGGTGGGGACGTTCGAGTAGGTGACCCGGCCATCGGGATCGCCGCACTTGTAGATGTCCTGCGCATGTACAGGGCCGGTCGCCAAGCACAGCAGCGCAATCGAAAGGCAAAGGTCTTGCTGTCTCATCGTCGTCTTGTTCCCTGGTTGCGGCCCGTCGCCAGATGGCGCCGGGCCGGCATCATGCCATGCCGAAATCCACGGCACACACGAGTGTATGGGATGAGTCAAACGAATACAAACGCACGGGAACGATGGTCGGTAGACAAAAAAAGGACGGGCAGGCCCGTCCTTTTCGCTGCGTGATCCGCTCAGCAGCTGTAGTACAGCTCGAACTCGACCGGGTGAGTGGTCATCCGCACCTTGTTGACCTCGTCCATTTTCAACTCGATGAAGGCGTCGACCCACTCGTCCGAAAACACGCCGCCACGAGTCAGGAACTCGCGATCCTTGTCGAGCGCGGCAAGCGCCTCTTCGAGACTGGCGCAGACGGTCGGGATCTTGGCGTCCTCTTCCGGCGGCAGATCGTAGAGGTTCTTGTCGGCCGGATCGCCCGGGTGAATCTTGTTCTGAATACCATCGAGGCCGGCCATCAGCAGCGCCGAAAAGCACAGATACGGATTGGCAATCGGATCGGGGAAGCGCGTCTCGATACGACGGGCCTTGTCGGACGCCACGTGCGGCACGCGGATCGACGCCGAACGGTTCTTGGCCGAGTAGGCCAGCTTGGTCGGGGCTTCGTAGTGCGGCACCAGGCGCTTGTATGAGTTGGTACCGGGGTTGGTAATCGCGTTCAGCGCCTTGGCGTGCTTGATGATCCCGCCGATGTAGAACAGCGCCATTTCCGACAGACCGGCGTAACCGTTACCGGCAAACAGGTTCTTGCCGTCTTTCCAGATCGACTGATGGACGTGCATCCCCGAGCCGTTGTCGCCGACGATCGGCTTCGGCATGAAGGTGGCGGTCTTGCCGTACTGGTGGGCAACGTTATGGACCACGTACTTGAGCTGCTGCGTCCAGTCAGCGCGCTTGACCAGGGTGCTGAACAGGGTGCCGATCTCGCACTGACCGGCAGTCGCGACCTCGTGGTGATGCACTTCGACCGGGATGCCGATCGACTCGAGGGTCAGCACCATCGCCGAGCGGATGTCGTGCAGGCTGTCAACCGGCGGCACCGGGAAGTAGCCGCCCTTGATCCCGGGACGGTGACCAGTACCGCCTTCCCCGTCGCCCTTCTCGCCACTCGACCAGGCCGCTTCCTGCGAGAAGATCTTCAGCGCGCAGCCCGACATGTCGACGCTCCACGCCACCGAGTCAAAAATGAAGAACTCGGGCTCCGGGCCAAAGTAGGCGGTATCCCCGACGCCGCTGGACTTCAGGTAGGCTTCGGCGCGCTTGGCGATCGAACGCGGATCGCGGTCGTACCCGCGCCCATCGGCCGGGTCAACGACATCACAGGTGACGACGATCGTCGTTTCGTCGAAGAAAGGGTCAACGTAGGCCGTGCTGGGGTCGGGCATCAGCTGCATGTCCGACGCCTGGATTCCCTTCCAGCCCGCGATCGACGAGCCATCAAAAGCGTGGCCGTTCTCGAACTTGTCCTCGTCGAACGCGCTGACCGGCACGGTCACGTGCTGCTCCTTGCCGCGGGTGTCCGTGAAGCGGAAGTCGACGAACTTCGCCTCGTTTTCCTTGACCATGTTGATCACATCTTGCGGGCTTGCCATTTGCAGAGTCTCCTGAACAGGTGCCGGATTGACCGGCGGCAGTAGAAAAAGGTACGAGGAACATGGAAGCAGAAAGCGTGCCAACCCATGCCCTGCGGTGCTTTCATTGTGCCACAAGCGGCTTGCGCGTTTTCGACGTTTTTCCCTCGCACCACCACGGTGCTGCCGCTCGCCCACGGCACCACTGTGGTGCGCGCCCGTTTGATACGTCCGAGCGCTGCAAGGCAGACAAGTGATCTATACTGCGATTCTCGTGAGATTTCACTTGACAGACCACTCGGTGGGAACCATGGGAAGATTGACGGATCTGCTTAAACTGGCTCAGGAACGCGGACGTGAACTGGGCGTTCCCTACGCGGGCGCGCTGACGCCGCAGGAGGCGTACGAAGTATGGCAACTGGCGCCGGGAGCCAAACTGGTTGACGTGCGCACCCGTGCCGAATGGGATTGGGTCGGGCGCATCCCCGGCGCGATCGAGATCGAGTGGCAGAGCTACCCGGACAACAAGGCCAACGCCCATTTCCTGCCGCAGCTGAAGCAGCAGGCCGACGGTGAAGCCTTGCTGATGTTCCTCTGCCGTAGCGGCGTGCGCTCGCACCAGGCGGCGACGCTGGCCAGCCAGGGAGCGTACTCGAATTGCTACAACGTGCTCGAGGGCTTCGAGGGCGACAAGGACGCCAACGGCCAGCG
>ERZ761602.3741-NODE-3741-length-20890-cov-23.352772_pt1 | contig 20890 bp, 20 predicted proteins | sample MGYA00512165_ERZ761602 | MGnify/ENA primary metagenome ERZ761602 (study PRJEB28899, sample SAMN02445085) | bioreactor sludge metagenome | biome: EBPR sludge; isolation source: Thorneside wastewater treatment plant | place: Australia: Brisbane, Thorneside...
TCACGGGACAGCTATTTGACCGTCGCCAGGTAGTTCGAGTAAGACCCTTCGGCAATGCGGAACCACAACACCTCGTCGGCCATGAACTTCGAGTAGTCGTCATAGACCTTCTTGAAACCCGGATTCTTGGCCGAAGTCTCGGCATAGACTTCCATCGCCGCCTTGTACGACGCGTCCATGATCGCCTTCGGGAACTGCCGCAACTGCGTCCCAGAACCGACCAGCTGCTTGAGAGCAATCGGGTTCTTGGCGTCGTACTTGGCCATCATGTCCACGTGCGCGTCGGCGCAGGCCATGTGCAGAATCGCCTTGTACTCCTTCGGCAACTCGGCGTACTTGGCACTATTGACATAGACGGACAGCTGCGGGCCACCCTCCCACCAGCCGGGGTAGTAGTAGTACTTGGCGACCTTGTTGAAGCCGAGCTTCTGGTCGTCGTAGGGGCCAACCCACTCGGCGGCGTCGATGGTGCCCTTCTCCAGTGACGGGTAGATGTCGCCGCCCGGAATCTGCTGCGGCACCGCCCCGAGCTTGGTGAGAACCTCGCCAGCGAAACCCCCGATGCGGATCTTCAGACCCTTGATATCGGCAACCGTCTTGATTTCCTTGCGGAACCAGCCACCCATCTGGGTGCCGGTATTGCCGCAGGGGATGGGAACGATGTTCGACTTGCCGTACAGCTCGCCCATCAGTTTGGTACCGTTGCCGTGACGCATCCAGGCATCGAGCTGGCGGTTGTTCATTCCGAAGGGGATCGCACAGTCAAAGGCGTAGGTCGGATCCTTGCCGAAGAAATAGTACGACGCGGTGTGCGCCATCTCCACCGTGTTGTCTTTGACGGCATCGAACACCGCCGGCCCGGGGACGATTTCGCCGCCGGCGAAGACCTGGATCTGGAACTTGCCACCAGTCGCCTCGGCAACCCGGTTGGCCATCACCTCAGCTCCACCGTAGATGGTGTCGAGGCTCTTCGGGAAGCTGGAAGCAAGACGCCACTTGATGGTCGGCGCGCTCTGAGCAATCGCGGGCATGGCAACGGTGCCGGCCGCCAGGCCGACACCCGCATTCTTCAGAAATGAACGTCTTTCCACAACTTGTCTCCTTTAGGGTTATTGTAAAGTTGTTGCCCGGCGATTATAGCGAAAGGAATCCGGCTTGGAACAAGCATTTACCGCTACGGCCGGCGGGATGAAACAATGCGCCGGAGCGCATCGGGCGTCCGGCAGCCCTACCGGCCCGCGACTTTCATTTGCTCGATCAGCAGCGAACCGACCTGCTTCGAGCCGCGGACCAGGACATCGTTGCCGACCGCCGCGACGTTCCTGAACATATCGCGAAGATTGCCGGCAATGGTGATCTCTTCGACCGGGTGGGCGATCTCGCCATCCTCGATCCAGAAGCCGGCAGCGCCACGCGAGTAGTCGCCGGTGACGTAGTTGACGCCGTGCCCGAGCAACTCGGTGACCAGCAGACCGCGGCCCATTTTCCTGAGCAGGCCGCCGAAATCGCGCTTCCCCGGACGAACGACAAGATTGTGACAACCACCCGCGTTACCGGTGGTCGGCATGCCCAGCTTGCGCCCGGTGTAGGTGCTCAGGAAGTAGCCCTGCAGCCGGCCGTCGACGACCACCTCCCGGTCACGGGTGGCAACGCCGTCGCTGTCGAAGTAACCGCTCGCCAGGCCACCTGCCAGGTGCGGCCGCTCGCTGATCTGCACCTTTCTGGAGAACACCCGCTTGCCGAGACTATCGACCAGGAAAGACGTCTTGCGATACAAGCTGCCACCGCTTGCGGCGTGCACAAAGTGCCCGATCAACGACGCCGCCAGGGGCGCCTCGAACAGCACCGGCACCTTGCAGGTCTTGATCTTGCGCGCACCGAGCCGCGATAGCGCGCGCCGGGCGGCGCGCTCGCCAATCGACTCGGCCGAGCCGATGGCCAGCGGATTGCGGGCAGTCGAATACCAGTCGTCGCGCTGCATGTTGTCGTTGGTACCGGCAATCATCGAGCACGACAGGTAATGCCGCGAGGTCGGGTAGCCGCCGATGAAACCCAGGCTGTTGGCCGAAACGAACTGCCCTTCCTGGGTCGAGACGGTGGCGCCTTCCGAGTTGTTCAGCTGCGTGCTGATCGCGAAGGCCGCCTGTTCGCAGCGCCGGGCGAGGTCGACCGCGCCTTCGACGGAAAGCAACCAGGGGTGGTAGAGATCGAGGTCCGGCAGGTCGGCGCTGCCGATTGCCAGCAACTCGGCATCGGGCAGCCCGGCACAGGGATCGGCGGCGGTGAAGCGGGCGATGTTCAACGCAGCGTCCACGGTTTCGCGCAGAGCCGTCGGCGAAAAATCGGAGGTGCTGGCCTGACCCTTCCGCTGATCGAGGTAGACGGCCACCGCGATCGCCTTGTCGCGGTTGTACTCGATGGTTTCGACCGCACCGCGGCGAACGGTCACCGACTGACCGAAACCGTCCGAGACGTCGACCTCGCAGGCACTGGCACCGCCCTGTTCGGCATGCGCGAGGACGTCCCGCGCCAGTTGCTGCAGGGTATCGGCACGGTGGCTAAAACGCGATTCACTGGCGCCGGAGGCGGCTGGACGGGACATGGGACGGTGGCCAAGAGCAAAAGTCGCTATCATAGCAGTTCGCCGGAGGCCATCAGTTCCGGCTTTTCACCACCCGAAGCTTCCCGGCACCCACCGCGAAAGACAAGTGCGCAGACCATGAACACCCCCGAGGAAGAACCAGCTCCGCCATCCAAGACGCAGCGCAAGCGCGCCATGGAGGCTCTGCAGGATCTCGGCAAGGAACTGGTGGATCTGCCGGCGGATCGCCTGAAGAAAGTCGAGCTTCCGGAGGATCTGCGCGAAGCGGTCGCTGAGGCGCAGCGGATGAGCCGGCACGACGAGGCGCGGCGGCGACAGCTGCAATTTGTCGGTCGCCTGATGCGCGACGTGGACCCGGAACCGATTCGCCGCTCGCTGGCAATCCTGCGCGGTGACTCGGTCGAGGAGACGGCGAACCTGCACCGCCTCGAGCGACTGCGTAGCGAGCTGCTGGCCGACGAAGGGACGCTGTATGGAATTGCCGAAGCCTGCCCGTCGGTCGACCTGCAGCATCTGCGCTCGCTACGCCGCGCAGCCCTGCTCGAGCAGACGCAGGGAAAAGCGCCGCGCAGCTATCGCGCGATCTTCCAGTTGCTCAAGGAACTCGATTTCTCGGCAAACCCCACGGCCGATGACGATGAGCACGCCCGGCGCTGATCAGGATCTGCTGATCGGTCTGGTGTCGATCAGCGACCGTGCCTCGCAGGGGGTCTACCAAGATCAGGGGATTCCGGCCTTGGAGGACTGGTTTGGTCGCGCGCTGCGCAGCCCGTGGCGAACGGTGACGCGTCTGATCGCCGACGACCAGCCATCGATTGAAAGAGCCCTGATCGAGCTGGTCGACGAACTCGGCTGCAATCTGGTGCTGACCACCGGCGGCACCGGCCCGGCCGCCCGCGACGTCACCCCGGAAGCCACCCTGGCCGTCGCCGACAAGCTGATGCCCGGCTTTGGCGAGGAGATGCGACGCATCAGCCTCAACTTCGTCCCCACCGCCATCCTCTCGCGCCAGCTCGGAGTGATCCGTGGCCGGGCCCTGATCCTCAATCTGCCAGGACAACCCAAGTCGATCAGGGAAACGCTGGAGGGAGTGAAGGCGGCGGACGGCACGGTGCTGGTCAACGGCATTTTCGCCGCCGTTCCCTACTGCATCGACCTGTTGGCCGGCCCCTACGTCGAAACCGCCGACGAGGTCGTGAAGGCCTTCAGACCCAAGTCTGCGCGCCGGCCAGGATCGGCAGCCTGACGCCAGCGCCTCACGCCGGCGCCTGTCCATGGAAGCGGCCAATCTCGTAGTCGGCACCGGTTTCCTCCAACTCGACCGGAGTCAATGAGTACCGTCGATCGTCGTGGCTGAACTCGACCGATTCGCGCACGTTGAAAGCGCCAAGCGGCAACAGGATACGCTCCACGCCAGCCTCGCCACCGTCACGCAGCCAGATGCCCGGAATGGCGATAGCCGCCGAAAAGCCGCTTCGGCGTGGTCGCAATTCGATGCTCTGCGCCTGCCTGGAAAGCACTTGGACGCCCAGGCTGGCACGCCGGCCGCCGATCCGGTTGAAGCGCCTGGCCACTCCCAGCAGCCAGTTTCCGCTACCGTCCGGCTGCGCGCAGAGCAGGGCGCCAAGCTTCACCTGAAGCTCTGGCGCGTCGTCCAGGTAGGCGCGGAAGCCACCGAGGCTGACGTTTTCGACCACCCAGCTTTCGACCTTCGGAGTGCTCGCCGCAGACGGATGAACGCCCGCGAAGACGGTATAGCTTTCGTCGAAGCCACGCAGCACCAGCATTCTGGTCTTGACCGCGTGCCGCCGATGGCGCCGCTGCGGCGGATGCACCGCCCAGTAGACGCGCAAGTGGCGCAGCACGGGCAGCAATACCCGCTGCGTGTGCTCGCCGCCAAGATTGAGGTCCGGCGGCAGCTCGCCACGTTCGACGACGTGGATCAGATCGTCCAGGGCCTGCGGCACCTTCCCTGGCGAGAAGAAGCGCAGACCGGGTCTGCTCGTGCCGGGATGACGCGCCAGGCGGAAGGGCGCCGAGCCACTGGCGGCGTCGACCCAGTACACACTGTCAGGGCGGCAGTCCGGCGAGAGGACAAAGTTTGACAGAAAGTGGGCGATCAGCCGGTCTGCCAACTCGATCTGCAAGGGCATCAAGCTGTCCATCGACGAGGTCGAAAAGACCACCGCATGCAGGTACTGCTGCGCAACGCTGCTCAATCCTCGCTGGGTCGGATAGACGGGCAGCGGCTTGTGCGCGTTGGCAGCGGTCTCGGCGGCGAGAAAGGTTGCACCCAGGGACTTCCAGAGGTCTTCCGGAGTCGCCGCGTAGCGATACGCCAACCACTTGAGTTGCGTGCAGCGGGCGGCCTGAGAACGAAGCTGCGCCAGCGGAACCGACACTTTGAACGCTTCGCTGCCCTTGTCCTTCGGATCGAGTCGCGCGCGTTCGACGCATTCGGTGTAGAGCTCGGCGATGTCGCCCCAATAGCCGTAGACCCTCGCCCACTGGCGTTCGTCTTCGACCTTGGACAGGCTTGGCGACTGCAGGTAGGTTCGCAGCAGGGGCCGCAGATGTTCCTGCGCGGCATCGTCAAGTTGGCGAAGCACGTCGAAATAGTGGTCAAGGCGGAAGTGCTCGGCGTGCTTGAGCGATTCGAACCAGCTTCGCAGCTCGTCCACGGCCTTTGCTGCCTTATCGACGTGCAGGTCGGCGAGTACCCGCTTCAACTCCTTGGCGTCAGCCAGGAGATGATCAGGGCGTTGCGCAAAGAAATTGAGGCGCATGGGAAGCAAGACCTTGTCAGGAACCGCCGGGAACAGACGGCGAATTGTAAACTACGACGGCAGTAAATTCCGCGCGAAGAGTGCTTGGCAGCGATCGGAAGTTGCGCGCGCCGCCGCTGCGTCTTGCGCCGTCTTGGCGCTTGTTTCCACATCCCACTCTACTCCTCTACAATTCGGACTGACAGATCGACCGGCAGGAACCATGCAGCAGTATCTCCACCTGATGCGCCACGTCCTCGAACGCGGCAACGCCAAGGCAGACCGCACCGGAACGGGTACCTGTTCGGTGTTCGGCTGGCAGATGCGTTTCGACCTTGGCAGCGGATTTCCCCTGTTGACCACCAAGAAGCTGCACTTGCGATCGATCATCCACGAGTTGCTGTGGTTCCTGCAGGGCGACACCAACATCCGCTACCTGCGGCAGAACGGCGTCCGCATCTGGGACGAATGGGCCGACGCGAACGGCGACCTGGGCCCGGTCTATGGCCATCAGTGGCGCCACTGGCAAACCTCGGATGGGCGCGAAATTGACCAGATCGCGCAACTCGTTGACGGCCTGAAGAACAACCCTGATTCGCGCCGGCACCTGGTGACCGCCTGGAATCCGGCCGACGTCGAGCGGATGGCGCTGCCGCCATGCCACGCCATCTTCCAGTTCTACGTTGCCGAAGCCGGGCCTGCCGATGCGGATCGGCGTCCGAAACTGTCCTGCCAGCTATACCAGCGCAGCGCGGACATCTTCCTTGGCGTACCGTTCAATATCGCCTCGTACGCCTTGCTCACGCTGATGCTGGCACAGGTCTGCGGCTACCAGCCGGGGGACTTCGTGCACACCCTCGGTGACGCGCATCTCTACCGCAATCATTTCGACCAGGCGCGTCTGCAATTGACCCGAGAGGTTCGTCCCCTGCCGAGCATGCGGCTGAATCCGGCGGTCGATGATCTGTTCGCTTTCCGCTTTCCGGACTTCAGCCTCGAAGGCTACGATCCACATCCGCACATTGCCGCACCGATTGCGGTCTAGATCAATGACCCGCGCGACGGCACCCTGCGGCCAGCGGCAACCGGCAGCAATCATCTCGCTGATCGCCGCGCTGGCCAGAAACCGTGCCATTGGCAAGAATCAGCACTTGCTCTGGCGCCTGCCGGAGGACATGAAGCACTTTCGTGAAACGACCCGCGACAAGACCGTGATCATGGGCAGAAAGACTTGGGAGTCGCTGCCGGAGGCCTTTCGACCCTTGCCGGGGAGGCACAATATCGTCGTCAGCCATGACCCGGCCTACCCGCTGAATGGCGCCGTGCTGGCCTGCTCGATCGACGAGGCAATCGGCTTGGCCGCTGATGCGAGCGAGGTTTTTGTCATCGGTGGCGCGGAACTCTATCGGCAGACCCTGCCGCTGGCGACACGGTTGTACCTGACCGAAGTCGATGATGACTGCCCGGGAGACCGTTTCTTCCCCGAAATTCCTAGCGACGAGTGGCGGGAAGTTTCTCGCCGCGCCGGCAATCCACTGCCACGGGGCGCCACTGACCGTACCTTGCCATTCGACTTCGTGGTCTACGAGCGCCGCTCGGCAAGCGGCGGCGTCAAACCGCCGCCAGTACCAGATCAGGGCCAGCACGGAGCCCACCCCCAAGCGACCTCGAACGCGGGGTGATGCTCCGCGACTTGGCCGCCAGTTGCCAGGCGACTGGCGGCGAGAATAAGATGCACGCTTGCCTCCCGCTGAAGCCCCCGATGGTCGTCTCACTCCAGAACTATCTCGAAGCAGCCGATGGCGCCGGCAAGGTTCTGGCGCACGCCAGGCTGCTCGGCGAGCTTGCCGGCGTCTACCAACAGATCGCACCGCCACATCTCGGCCAGGCGAGTACCTTGGCCAACTACAAGTCGGGGATCGTCCTTATTCACGCCACTAATGGCGCGGTCGCGACCAAACTGCGCCAGATGGCACCGACGCTGGTCGACGAGTTGCTGAGGCGGGGAATCGAGTGCCGGGGCGTTCAGGTCAAAGTGCAGGCCCGCGTCCAGCGTCAACCGGTCCGGGTGCCAGCACAGAAGCCGTTGAGCGTCCGCACCGGCCAGGATCTGACCGCCTTGCGCGATTCACTGCCGAACTCGCCCTTGCGCGGAGCGCTTGACAGACTGCTGGCGCACGCCGCTAGACAGGAATGACCGCCACCCGCTCGATGATGAGCAAGGCGAAGACCAGCAGCGCCACGATCAGCGAATAGCGAAACACGCGCCAGGAGAAATGCAGGTAGCGCGGGTCCCTGGTAAACAGGAAGATCACCACGCCTGCGGCAACGGTAATCACCGTCAGCACCGCCAACAGGCGCATCAACCACATCGGGTCAGACCGCCGGCAAGGCCAGCCAGCGGGAAAGCGACTGCGGAGCCAGCTCGCGGTCGTCGAAACTGACGTATTCCCAGGCGTCCGGGCAGGCCAGCAGTTCGCGGGCCAGCGCGTTGTTCAGGGCGTGTCCGGACTTGTGCGCGGAGAATGATGCCAGCAGTGGGTGTCCGAGCAGATAGAGGTCACCGATGGCGTCGAGCACCTTGTGCTTGACGAACTCGTCGCTGTAACGCAGGCCCTCCGCATTCAACACCCGGTACTCGTCGAGCACCACCGCGTTCTCCAGCCCGCCGCCCTGGGCGAGACCGTGCTCGCGCAACCATTCCACCTCCTGCATGAAGCCGAAGGTGCGCGCCCGCGCGACTTCGCGGGCGTAGGAGTTTTCAGCAAAATCGATGCTCACCGACTGCCCCGTGCGGTCGATTGCCGGATGGTTGAAACCGATCGAGAATGAGAGTCGATAGCCGTCGTAAGGGTCGAAGCGAGCCCATTTGTCGCCATCCTGGCCGGTCTCGCGAACCTCGATGGGTCGCTTCACGCGGATGAACTTCTTCGCCACCGCCTGCTCCTCGATCCCCGCAGACTGGATCAGGAAGACAAACGGCGACGCCGAACCGTCGAGAATCGGCAGTTCGGCGGCATCCAGATCGACATAGGCATTGTCGATCCCGAGGCCGGCAAACGCCGACATCAGGTGTTCGACGGTTCCCACCTTGACGCCGCCACGCTCCAGGCACGAGCACATTCGCGTATCGCCGATCAGCAGCGCCGACGCGGGCAGATCGACCGCCGGGTCAAGATCGATGCGTCGAAAGACGATTCCGGTGGCCGGTGCGGCCGGGCGCAGGCAGATATTCACCTTGACGCCGGAATGGAGGCCAACGCCAGCGGCGCGGATCACGGACTTCAGTGTTCTTTGCTTTAACATGTTTTCGGCAAACAGTGGAACCGGCGGATCCTAGCACAGCCTGCGCTGTCCCGGAACCCGCCCATCCCGCAGAGGAGGCACCCGCAGACAGGCTCAGTCGGCCTGCTTCCTGAGAAACGCCGGAATATCCCAGCGATCGACGCCGCTGTTGGCCAGCGCCTCGACGGTCGCGCTGCGGCCCTTGCGGAACACGGCCGGCGTCTGGTCGAGGCTGGAGTAGTCGATGCCCTGGCCATTGGCGAAACGGCCATCGGTACCGGTGGCCTGGCTAAGCGAACTGTTGATCACTTCGAAGCTCTGCCGCTTGGCCTGCGTATGGCCCAGGCCGGTGGCGACCACCGTGACGCGGATGTCGTCGCCGATACTTTCGTCGTAGACCGCGCCGAAAATGATGTGCGCGTCGTCGGCGGCGAAGGCGCGGACGGTGTTCATGACCTCGTTCACTTCCTTCATCTTCAGCGACCGCGTGGCCGTGATGTTAACCAGCACGCCCTTGGCACCGGACAGGTTGACGCCCTCGAGCAGCGGCGAGGCGACGGCCCGCTCGGCGGCGATCCGCGCGCGGTCGACGCCAGCGGCGTTGGCCGAACCCATCATCGCCATTCCCATCTCGCCCATTACCGTGCGCACGTCTTCGAAATCGACGTTCACCAGGCCGGGGAAGTTGATGATTTCGGCAATCCCGCCCACCGCATTGCGCAAGACGTTGTCGGCGGCCTTGAAGGCGTCGTCCATCGACACGTCATCGCCCAGGACGTCCATCAGCCGGTCATTGAGGATGACGATCAGCGAGTCGACGTGCTTCTGGAGTTCGGCAATCCCCGCCTCGGCAATTTTCAGGCGCTTGCCCTCGAAGCCGAACGGTTTGGTGACCACGGCGACGGTCAGCACGCCCAACTCGCGCGCCACCTCGGCAACGATCGGCGCGGCGCCAGTGCCGGTACCGCCGCCCATGCCTGCGGTAATGAACACCATGTGCGCGCCGGTCAGCGCTTCGGCGATCGCGTCGCGGGCCTCCATCGCCGCGCTGCGTCCGGCTTCCGGCTTGGCGCCAGCACCCAGGCCGGATTTCCCGAGTTGCAGCCGGTCGACGGCAACGCTGCGGCCGAGCGCCTGCGAATCGGTATTGGCGGTGATGAAGTCGACGCCATTAACGCCTTCGCGGATCATGTGGTCGACGGCGTTGCCACCGGCTCCGCCGATTCCGATCACCTTGATCACGGTATCCCGCTCGCCGCCCCTGTCTTCCCTGTCGATGATTTCAAACATTGTCGTCTCCTCTGCAAAAAGCCTGCCAACTACTGAAAAATTGATGATTGCCACCCAGCATGGGATCAGAAGTTCTTGCCAAACCAGGATCTCATGCGCCCGAACACCTGTTTAACGTCTCGTGTTTCACGCACTTTCAAGCCGCGCTTCCGTTGCGTCTGCGCTTCGAGCAGCAGGCCGCAAGCGGTAGCGAAGCGGGGGCTCTGCACGACATCGGCGAGAGCCCCCTGATACTTCGGGATCCCCAGGCGGACCGGCATGTGGAAGATCTCCTCTCCGAGTTCGATCATTCCCGGCATTACCGACGCACCGCCGGTCAGGACGATTCCCGACGACAGAACATCCTCGAAACCGGAACGCCGAAGCTCGGCCTGGATCAGCTCGAAGAGTTCCTCGACGCGCGGCTGGATGACGTCGGCCAGGGCGCGCCGTGACAGCTTGCGCGACGGACGGTCGTCGACGCCGACCACGTCGATGGTGTCTTCCGGGTCGGCCAGGTCGGCCAGGGCGCAACCGTAGCGGCGCTTGATGTCTTCGGCCTCGCGGGTCGGCGTGCGCAAGGCCATGGCGATGTCGTTGGTCACCTGGTCGCCGGCGATCGGGATGACCGAGGTGTGCCGGATCGCTCCTTGCGTCCACACCGCCAGATCGGTGGTGCCGCCGCCGATGTCGATCAGGCAGATGCCGAGGTCCTTTTCGTCCTCGGAGAGCACGGCGCAGCTCGAGGCGAGGGGCTGCAGCACCAGATCGTTGACCTCCAGGCCGCAGCGACGCACGCACTTGACGATGTTCTGGGCCGCGGAGACCGCACCGGTCACGATGTGCACCTTGACCTCGAGGCGAAAGCCGCTCATCCCGATCGGCTCACGGATCCCGTCCTGATCGTCGATGATGAACTCCTGCGTCAGGATGTGCAGGATTTCCTGATCGGCAGGGATCGGCATCGCACGCGCCGTCTCGATCACCCGTTCGACGTCCATCGTGGTGACTTCCCGGTCCTTGATGGCGACCATGCCGTTCGAGTTGAAGCTCCTGATGTGGCTGCCGGCAATACCGGTGTAGACGTCCCGAACCTTGCAGTCGGCCATCAGTTCCACTTCCTGCAGCACGCGCGAAATGGTGGCCACGGTCTCTTCGATATTGACCACCACGCCCTTCTTCAGGCCTCGGGACTCCTGCGAACCCATGCCGATCACGTTCACCCGACCTTCGGGAGTGAGTTCGGCGACCAACGCCACGATCTTCGACGTGCCGATGTCGAGTCCGACGATCAGATCCTTGCTGTCCCTGCTCATTTCTTTCCTTTGCGTTCTTGACCCACACTCGCCGCAAAACGCAGTGCGAAGCCGTTGGGATACCGCATGTCCACCGCCAGCGGCCGCCCATGGCGGGTCTCCGACAGCGTCGGGTAGTAGTCTACAAAACGTTGCAGGCGAATGCGGATCGGCGCCTTGGCCTGCTCGCGACCTAGTTCAACGAACATCCCGTCCTCCAGTTCGATTGCCCACGCCAGACGAGGCGACAGCGCCACCCGTGCCAGCGGCTGCCCGACCGGTCTCAATAGCCGCGCAAACTCGTCGTGACGACGCAGCACTTCGGCGGCCGAACCTGCCGGCCCGGTGAAGCGTGGCAGTTGCTGCTCGCCGGACAGCGAGGCGGCAAAGACCTCGCCAAAAGTATTCACCAGTTCGCCGGTTCCATCGCCCCAATGGGCTACCGCCTGCTGTTCCTCGATGCGGATTTCGATCCGTGCAGGCCACTCCCGCCAGATCTCCGCGCGCCGTACCCAGGGCAGCTGCTCGAGCGACAAACGCAAGGTTTCCAGATTGACGGTGAAGAAGCTGCCGCGCAGCAGTTCTGCCAGCGATTGCTCCAGATCGACGCGCTGCACCTCCCGCAGCTCGTGTTTCACCCGGACTTCGCGCAGCGGAAAGGCGTTCAGGCGCGGTGCACTCCAGATCACCGCAGCAGCCAGCAGCGCCGCACCTGCTGCCAGAAACAGCAGGTCGGAAAGCGCCGTCAATAGGTGCGGTTTGTGCCACATCGCTCATCCCAGGGCAGCAAGTGCGAGGACGCGAACGACCAGTTCGTCGTAGGGAATGCCCGCTGCCCGCGCCGCCATCGGCACCAGCGAGTGGTCGGTCATCCCGGGCGAGGTATTCACCTCGAGAAAATAGGCCGGGGCGGTCCCGTCGGGCAGCGTCCGATCCATCAGAAAATCGACCCTACCCCAGCCACGGCCGCCGAGAATGCGAAACGCCTCGAAAGCCTGCTCGCGCAGGTCGCGTTCACGGCTCTCGGGCAGGCCGCATGGGCATCGGTAGACGGTATCGTCACGCAGGTACTTGGCGTCGTAATCGTAGAACTCGGTGGTCGGCTCGATCTTGACAATCGGCAGGGCCCGGTCACCGAGAATGGCAACCGTGTATTCTCCGCCAAGAATGGCGCGTTCGGCTATCACCAGCGAATCATGTTTTGCGGCGGCGGCATGCGCAGCAGCCAGCTCACCGGCTCGGGATACCTTGCTGATGCCGATCGACGACCCTTCGCACGCGGGCTTGACAAACAACGGCAGCCCCAGCTCGGCTTCGACACGGCCAAAATCGCTGTTCGGGGTGAGCAGCGTGTATTTCGGTACCGGCACGCCGGCGGCGTGCCAGAGCATCTTGCTGCGCCACTTGTCCATCCCCACCGCCGACGCCAGCACGCCGCTACCCGTATACGGAATGCCCATCAGTTCCAGGACGCCCTGGATCGTCCCGTCTTCGCCGTAACGGCCGTGCAGCGCGATGAAAGCCCGATCGAATTCCGCCAGTTCGTCGAGCTTGCGCGACGCCGGGTCGAAGGCATGCGCATCGACGCCTCGACCACGCAAGGCCGCCAGGACCTTGGAGCCGCTGTTCAACGAGACCTCGCGTTCGGCCGAACGGCCGCCGAAAAGGACGGCGACCCGGCCGAAATCGCTGACGTCGACGGTGCTCATGCTAGCCAGCCACCAGTTTGCCGGGGACCGCGCCGATTGAGCCGGCACCCATGGTGATCACCACGTCGCCATCGCGCGCGACATCGCGTATCGCTTGCGGCAGGTCACCGATGTGCTCGACGAATACCGGCTCGACCTTGCCGGCGACGCGCAAGGCGCGCGCCAGTGCGCGACCATCGGCGGCGACGATGGCTTGCTCGCCCGCAGCATAGACTTCGCCCAGCACCAAGGCGTCAACGGCGCTGAGCACCTTGACGAAATCCTCGAAACAGTCGCGCGTACGGGTATAGCGGTGCGGCTGAAAAGCCAGCAGCAGGCGACGACCGGGGAAGGCGCCACGGGCGGCGGCGATGGTCGCCCGCATCTCTACCGGATGATGGCCGTAGTCGTCGACCAGACTGAAGCGGCCGCCGTTGGCCAGCTTGACGTCGGCGTAGCGCTGGAAGCGACGACCGACCCCCTTGAAGTCGGTCAGCGCCTTGACGATCGCTGCGTCGGCAACCCCCAGCTCGCTGGCTACGGCAATCGCCGCCAGGGCGTTCAGGACATTGTGCCGGCCGGGCAGATTGAGGGTCACCGGCAGGCGGCTGACGCTGCCGTTTACGCGCACGCAATCGAAGCGCATCTGGCCCGCGGCGGCGCTGACATTGTCGGCATAGACATTGGCCGAGGGGTCGAGCCCGTAAGTGACGATCTGCTTGCTGACCTGCGGGATGATTTCACGAACGTTGGCGTCGTCGATGCAGAGCACCGCCACCCCGTAGAACGGCAGCCGCTGCAGGAAATCGACGAAGGCCTGTTTGAGCCGGCCGAAATCGTGGCCGTAGGTCTCCATGTGATCGGCATCGATGTTGGTGACCACCGAGATCACCGGCGACAGAAACAGGAAAGAGGCATCGGATTCGTCGGCTTCGGCGACCAGGAATTCGCCGGAGCCCAGGCGAGCGTTGGCGCCGGCGGCGTTGAGCAGGCCGCCGATGACGAAGGTCGGGTCCATCCCGCCCTCGGCGAGAATCGACGCCGCCAGGCTGGTGGTGGTGGTCTTGCCGTGCGTTCCGGCGACCGCGATACCCTGCTTGAGGCGCATCAACTCGGCCAGCATCTGCGCCCGCGGCACTACCGGCACCTTGCGCTGCCGCGCCGCGATCACCTCGGGGTTATCCGCCTTGACCGCCGAAGAAACGACCACCGCGTCGGCCCCGTTGACGTTTTCGGCCGCGTGCCCGAGGAGCGTGCGCACGCCAATTTCGGCGAGGCGCCTGGTCGTCGCATTCTCCGACAGGTCGGAACCGCTGACCGAAAAGCCCAGGTTGGCCAGCACCTCGGCAATGCCGCTCATCCCCGCGCCGCCGATACCGACGAAGTGAATGCTCTTGACTTTATGTTTCACGCGACCAGCTCCTCGCACATCCGCGCCACGTCTGCGGTCGCTTCCGGCTTGGCCAGCTCGCGGGCGCGCTCGGCCATTTCCGCCAACCGGCTGCGCGGGAAGTTGCGCAGCAGGCTGATCGACTCCGGCGTCAGCTCGGCTTGCGGCAGCAGCGTCGCGCCACCTGCCGACGACAGGAATTTCGCGTTGCTGGTCTGATGATCGTCGACCGCGTGCGGGAAGGGGACCAGAATGCTCGCCACGCCGGTCGCGGCGAGCTCGGCGACGGTCAGCGCGCCCGCCCGGCAGAGCACCAGATCAGCCCACTCGTAGGCCCCCGCCATGTCGTCGATGAACGCCGCGCAATGCGCCTGCACGCCTGCCGCCTGGTAGTTCTCGCGCAGTTGCGCGAGATGCTTCTCGCCGGCCTGATGGACGACCTGCGGTCGCCGGTCGGCGTCAATCAGGGCCAGCCCCCTGGGGACCATCTCGTTGAGCGCCGCGGCTCCCAGGCTGCCACCGAGAACCAGCAGGTGCAGCGGCGGCTGGCGCCCGGCGAGGCGCTCGGCCGGCGGCGCGACGCGGCTCATCTCCGAACGCAAGGGATTGCCTACCCAGACGCCCTTCGGCAGCACATCGGGGAAACCACAGGCGACGCGGTCGGCCAGCCGGGCCAGCACCCGGTTGGCAAGGCCGGCCACAGAATTCTGTTCGTGGATGACGAGAGGGTAACGCAGGAGCGCCGCCATGATCCCGCCGGGAAAGCTGATATAGCCACCCATGCCCAGTACCACGTCCGGCCTGACCCGGCGCAGCTCCCGGCGCGCCTGCCAGCACGCCGACAACAGGTGGAAGGGAAGCAGCAGCTTGCGCAGCAGGCCCTTGCCGCGCAGCGCGGCAAAGCGGACCCAGGCCATTTCGTAACCGCGCGCAGGGACCAGCCGGGCTTCCATGCTGTCGGGCGCGCCCATCCAGACGACCTTCCAGTTGCGGCTCCGGAGCAGATCGGCGACCGCCAGGCCAGGGAAGACGTGCCCGCCGGTGCCACCGGCCATTACCAGCAGGGTCTTGCCGATCGTCGCGCTCATATTTTCGCCCCGCGCATCAGCTGGCGGTTTTCCCAGTCGATCCGGAGCAGAACCGCCACCGCCACGCAATTGGCCAGGATCCCGGAACCGCCGAAGCTCATCAGCGGCAGGGTCAGTCCCTTGGTCGGCAGCAGGCCGGTGTTGACTCCCATATTGATGAAGCTCTGCACACCCAGCCAGACGCCCAGGCCCTGCGCCACCAGCGCCGAGTACAGGCGGTCGAGGGCCACCGCCTGACGACCGATGGCGAAAGCCCGCTGGACCAGCAGGCCAAACAGGAAGATCACCACCACGACGCCGACAAAGCCTAGTTCCTCTGCGATCACGGCAAGCAGGAAGTCGGTATGCGCCTCCGGCAGGTAGAACAGTTTCTCGACGCTGGCGCCGAGGCCGACCCCCATCAGTTCGCCGCGCCCGAAGGCGATCAGCGCGTGCGACAGCTGGTAGCCGCGGCCGAATGCGTCGGCCCAGGGGTCCATGAAACCAAAAATGCGATCGCGTCGGTAAGGCGACAGGATGATCAGCGCGGCGAAGGCGGCGACCAGCACGACGATCAGGACGACGAACAGGCGCGCCCGCATGCCGCCGAGAAAGAGAATGCTGAAGGCCACCGAAATGATCACCACGAAAGCCCCGAAGTCCGGTTCCTTGAGCAGCAGGATGCCGACCGCGACCATCGCCACCGCCATCGGCAGAAAAGCCTTCTTCAGGTCATGCATGTGCGGCATCTTGCGCGCCGTGTAGTCGGCGGCGTATAGAACGGCAAACAGCTTCATCAACTCAGACGGCTGCAGATTGACGATTCCCAGCGGCAGCCAGCGCTGCGCGCCGTTGACCTCGCGACCAATTCCCGGAACGAGTACCAGCGCCAGCAGCAGGAAGCCGCCGACGAACAGCCATGGCGACCATTGTTGCCAGGTCGACAACGGGACCTGAAAGGCGACGGCCGCGGCGAGCAGCCCGATGATCAGGAAGACCGCATGCCGTACGAGGAAATAGGCCGGCTGATTGCCCGTTCCGCGCGCCGCCTCGGCGGTCGCCATCGACGCCGAGTAGACCATCACCATGCCGATCATGAGCAGGATCAGGCTGCTCCAGAGCAGCGCCAGATCGATCTCCGAAGGCAGCCGGCGCGGCGCGTCGAGAGCTCGCAACATCAGGCGGCCTCCCGTTCGAGACCGCGAACGGCGTCGACGAATACCGCGGCGCGATGCGCATAGTCGCGGTACATGTCGAGGCTCGCGCAGGCCGGCGAGAGCAGGACCGCATCGCCGCGCTGTGCCTGCGCCGCGCACCAGCGGACCGCTTCGGCCATCTCGCCAAAGGTACGCAGCGGCACGCCGCAGTCGGTGAGAAGCGCAGCGATCAGCGGCGCATCGCGGCCGATCAGCGCCACCGCACGCGCGTGCCCGGCGATCGCCCGCCGCAGCGGCGAGAAGTCCTGCCCCTTGCCGTCGCCACCGAGGATGATCGCCAGCTTGCAGCCTAGACCCTCAATCGCAGCCAGTGTGGCGCCGACATTGGTTCCCTTGGAGTCGTCGAAGTAGCGAACCCCGTTGATCTCGGCGATCCATTCGACGCGGTGGGCCAGACCGCCAAAGGAGGCCAGCGCCGGCAAGACGCTATGCGGGTCGATGCCAACCGCCTCGCACAGGGCCAGCGCGGCGAGCGCGTTGGCCGCGTTGTGGGCGCCGATCAGCTTGATCTCACTGAGCGCAATCAGCCGCTCGGCTCCGCGCAGCAGCCAGCCGTCGGCGATCCCGTAGTCGTCTGCCCGCGGCGGCGCCTTGAGACCAAAGCTGATTACCCGACCGTTCCTGCGCGCGGCAGCCAGGCTGCGGCTGTCGTCGCGATTGACGACCATTACGCCGTCCCCCTGGAAGATCCGCGCCTTGGCCGCAGCGTACTGGTCGAGGCCCCGATAGCGGTCGAGATGGTCTTCGCAGACATTGAGCACCGTTGCCGCATCGGCAGCCAGGGAACAGGTCGTTTCGAGCTGGAAACTCGACAGCTCCAGTACCCAGACCGCTGGCAGCTGACCGCTGTCGATGGCTGCCATCAAGGCGTCGAGCGCGGCCGGGCCGATGTTGCCAGCAACCACCGTACGCCGGCCCGCCGCCCGGCACAAGGCACCGGTAAGCGCAGTGGTGGTGGTCTTGCCGTTGCTGCCGGTAATGGCGATCACCAGCGCCTCCGGGGTCGACCGGTGGACGGCCCAGGCGAACAGCTCGACCTCGGAAACCAGCGGAACGCCGCGCGCACGCGCCTCCTGAACCAGCGGCTCGTCCACCCGTACGCCAGGAGAAATGGCCATCAGGTCGACCCCGGCGAAGGCTTCCGCAGCGAACGGGCCGGCAAAGACCACTGCTTCGGGGACCGCGGCACGCAGCGCATCGGCCTGCGGCGCGGCGCAACGGCTGTCGGCAACGCGCACGCGCGCGCCCTGACGGGCCAGCCACCTGGCCATCGCCAGGCCGCTTTCGCCAAGGCCGATGACGAGGATCAACTTTCCGCTCAGTTCCATCTCAGCGCAACTTCAGGCTGGACAAGCCGATCAGCACCAGCATGATGGTGATGATCCAGAAGCGGACGACGACCTGCGTCTCCTTCCATCCGCCCAGTTCAAAATGGTGATGCAAGGGAGCCATGCGGAAGATCCGCCGGCCACCGGTGACCTTGTAGTAGAGGACCTGTGCGGCAACCGACAGCGTTTCAGCGACGAAGACGCCGCCCATGATCGCCAGCACGATCTCCTGGCGGACGATGATCGCCACCGTTCCCAGCGCCGCGCCCAGCGCCAGGGCGCCAACGTCGCCCATGAAGACCTCGGCCGGATAGGCGTTGAACCACAGAAAGCCAAGGCCGGCACCAGCCATGGCGCCGAGGAAGATCGCCAGTTCGCCGGCGCCCGGGACGTAGGGCAGGAACAGATAGCGGGCATAGACTGCGTTGCCGGCAACGTAGGCGAAGATCGCCAGGGCGGCGGCAATCATCACCGCCGGCATGATCGCCAGACCATCGAGGCCATCGGTGAGGTTGACGGCGTTGCTGGTACCGACGACCACCAGATAGCTCAGGACGATGAAGCCGATGATCCCCAGCGGATACGAGACGGTCTTGAAGAAAGGCACGATCAACTGCAGTTGCGCCGGGCCACTGGCGCTCAGCGCCAGATACAGCGCCACCAGCAAACCGAGCGCCGATTGCCAGAAATACTTCCAGCGCGAAGCCAGCCCGCGCGGATCACGGTTGACGACTTTCTGCCAGTCGTCGTACCAGCCGATACCGCCAAAGCCGATCGTAACGATCAGCACCACCCACACGTAGCGGTTGCTGAGGTCGCCCCACAGCAGCGTGGTGACGCTGATCGCGATCAGGATCAGCGCGCCGCCCATGGTCGGTGTTCCGGACTTGACGAGGTGTGACTGCGGGCCGTCCTGGCGAACCGCCTGGCCGATCTTCTTGGCGGCCAGCCAGCGGATCAGCGGCGGACCAGCCATGAAAGAGATGATCAAGGCGGTCATCACGGCAAGCACCGTCCGCAAGGTGATGTACGAAAAGACGTTGAAGGCGCGTACGTCCTGCGCCAGCCACTGGGTCAGCAAGAGCAGCATCAGTCGCCACCTGCAGCCGGTGGCAGCGCGACGGCGTCGGCCACCCGTTCCATGCGCATGAAGCGGGAGCCCTTGACCAGAACCGTCGTCTCCGGCGTCAGTTCGGCGACCAGGGCCTCGATCAGCGCGTCGATGGTGCTGTAGTGCTGGCCACCGCTGCCGAAGTTGTGCGCGGTGAGGGCACTCGCGTCACCCAGAGTCAGCAGCCGATCGATACCCTGGCTCTTGGCGTAGCCGCCTATTTCGTCGTGAAACTGGCCGCTCATGTCACCGATTTCACCCATGTCGCCGAGCACCAGAACGGTCTTGCCGATCGTCGCCGCAAGTACGTCGATGCCCGCGCGCACCGAGTCCGGGTTGGCATTGTAGGTGTCGTCGAGCAACACCGCCTGCTGCAACGCGGTCCGCCGTTGCAGCCGCCCCTTGAGCCCACGAAAAACGCTCAGGCCAGCGTGCACCGCCGCCAGCGGCACACCGGCCGCCAGGCACGCGGTGGCGGCAGCCAAGGCGTTGCGTGCATTGTGCTGCCCCGGCACGGCCAGGACGATGTCCACCTCACCGTCGGGAGCGCGCACAGTCAGCCGGCTCTCGAGACCGTGCAGATAGAACCGGCCGGTGACATCGGCTGCCTTGTCGAAACCGAAAGTCATCACCCCGAGGCCATGACATTGGCTACGCCACAGGTCTGCCCAGGGGTCGTCGGCGTTGAATACCGCCACGCCGTTTTCGTCGAGACCGCTGTAGATGCTGCCCTTTTCGGCGGCAATCGCCTCCAGCGAACCCATCCCTTCCAGATGCGCCCGTTGCGCATTGGTCACCACGGCGACGCCGGGGCGAGCGATTCCGGCCAGATAGGCGATCTCGCCGGGATGATTCATGCCCATCTCGATGATCGCGGCGCGATGCGTCGCATTCAGCTTGAGCAGGGTAAGCGGCAGACCGATGTCGTTGTTGAAGTTGCCTTGGGAGGCCAGCACCGCGCCGTCAAAAGCGACCTTCAAGATGCTGGCGATCATCTCCTTGGTGGTGGTCTTGCCATTGCTGCCGGTCACCGCCAGCAGCGGCAGTGTGAAGCGATTGCGCCAGTCAGCCGCCAGCGCACCCAGCGACAGGCGGGTCTCGGCAACCCGCAGCAAGGGCAGACCAGCGACCAGCAGGCCATCGGCGCAGTCTGCCGCCACCACCGCGGCAGCGGCGCCACGCGCCATCGCCGCGGCGAGGTAGTGGTGGCCGTCGAAATGTTCACCGCGCAGGGCGACGAACAGCTCGCCAGGGGCAATTGCCCGACTGTCGGTGGACACGCCGCTGAAGGTCACATTCTCGCCGGCGAGCTGGCCGGCCGTCGCACGTGCAGCCGCCATGAGATCCATCATGACCGTCACAGCGCCACCTCCCGACGAGCGGCGAGTGCGGCTGCCGCGTTCGCCACGTCCGAAAACGGCCGACGTACGCCAGCGATCTCCTGATAAGACTCGTGCCCCTTGCCGGCGAGCAGGACCACCTCGGACGGATGTGCGGCAACGATGGTCTGGCGAATCGCCTGTGCACGATCGGTGACGATCTCGGCAGCCGGCGCCCCGACACGGATTTCGTCGAGGATCGCCTGTTGATCCTCGCCACGAGGATTGTCGCTGGTCAGTACGACCCGATCGGCAAGTCGCGCCGCGACCGCTCCCATCAACGGCCGCTTGCCGCGATCACGATCGCCGCCACAGCCGAAAACGACCACCAGACCAGCGCCCCGCGCCGCGGCGACCGGGCGCAAGGCGCCCAGGGCACTCTGCAGCGCGTCCGGGGTGTGCGCGTAATCGACGACGATCAGCGGCTGATTGTGACCACCGAGTTTTTCCAGGCGACCTGCCGGCGAACGCAGGCTGGCGAAGCGCTCGGCGAC
>ERZ761602.3742-NODE-3742-length-20888-cov-6.712523_pt1 | contig 20888 bp, 19 predicted proteins | sample MGYA00512165_ERZ761602 | MGnify/ENA primary metagenome ERZ761602 (study PRJEB28899, sample SAMN02445085) | bioreactor sludge metagenome | biome: EBPR sludge; isolation source: Thorneside wastewater treatment plant | place: Australia: Brisbane, Thorneside...
GTGTGGCATGCGATGCATTCCCCCGCCTCTGGCGCAGGCGCGGCGGCTGATTCTGTTGCTGTAAGCGTTCCCTTCACTGTGGGGGACTCTGTCTCCGGTGCAGGCGTTTCTGTTTTTGGAGAGGCACACGCCGCAAGGAGCAGTATTCCAGTTACGATGAAACCAAGGAGTTTTATTTTCATGCATCCTCTTTTGTGTTATTTTTCACAAATTATTATTCAAAAGGCTTATTGTTATTAGTGATATTCATTACGTCTGCTTATCGGGTTTGCTTATGGACATCGATAATCCCCGCTTAACACAAAACTTCCCGCCAGCCGCCAGCGGGAAGTCACATTTTCCAAATCCTTGTCTATTTATTTACTCACTATTTGCCAACTCTTCCGATTGCCCGCTAATGTCATTCACGTAATCCACCGCACTGGCGCAGACTCCCACCAGATGTGGGGAGACGGTCTCCCAGGTGAGCGGCAAGCCATTGGCGGCGAATCCGCCGCCAATGGCTTCGGCGAGACAGCCGCCACCGGCATTGTAGTTGACGAGAGTGAACTTCCACATGTCTTCGTAGGAGGCGGCACTTTCCGGTTTGGTGAGCGTGTAGTTATATAAAACCTGACCAGCTTGTTCGCAGTTGGCGATCAGTGTATGGGCAAAAACGTCGATTGAGAAATCTGCCTGGGAAAGATCCAGCCCGAGCGGACAGTCTTCACATTCCGCATTGACGTTTCCGACAAGGGCGCGGCGTAGTTCTGTTTGCATTTCCTCATCCATATTGGCGTATCCGAGACCACAGGTTTCCGCATCCGTCACAAGTGGACAGAATTGATTGAAGAATGATTTGTTCCAAAACAGGGTGGTATCTGCGCCATTCTCGGTGAGTTGACCCAGTCCAATATCCGCAGCGCCCTGGAAGATGCCAGGCCAGAACTGGCTTTCACGGGCGAAAAGGTTCTTGAGCAAGTAAGCCGGAACGCTGGTTTCTTTTGCCGTGTCGAGGATCAGTCCGTCGAATTGGTTCTGCCATTCGCGCACTGCGTCACGTGATTTTTCCAACCCGCATTGGTTGGCCACATTACCGGGGGATAGACCACCGTCGGGGCAGGAACGGGCATCCACCGCGCCTTGAAGGATGAGGTTCGCGGCGAGGTAGGTGTATGGAATGTCGCTGCTAAGTTCTTCGCTTTCAGTGGGGGTGCTTAGCCATTCAGGCGCGCCGCCCACGGGAGGGAAGATGCCCCAGGTCTCGGAGCATGTCGCGCTGACTTCGCCCTGCCATTGCGAAGAAAGCACATCCACATACCAGTAAAGCTGGTCGGGGTCGCCTTCGTCCACCTGCTTGACGCGGATCTGGGCATCGTATACAAGGCTGCTGTCGCCATAGGTCGAGTAAGCCCAGAAGGTGATCTCCGCGCCTTCATCGTCCGTTTCAGGGACGCGGAATTTGCACACATCGGTATCTTCGCAGAAGAAGGACTGACCGTTGTAAGTACCTTCGATTCGGTTGATGGTTTCGTTGGGGAGGGGTTCCTGCCCGGTGATGACGAGGGTGGGCTTGGTTTCACAGATATTCGTCCCTGTGCTGTGGACCGGTTCACAGTCTTCGAGCGAGATCCATGCGCTGGCAGCAGGCAATTGCATGGCGATCTCTTTTTCCATGGGCATGGAGTCGATCAACAGGGCGTAATAGCCTTCGCAATTTTTGACATTGTTGAGGTTGCACATCGGCTGCGACATCCACTTGCGGTAGATGATCGTGCCACAATCGCGAAAGACTTCGTCCGGCAGGGGCATACCGTCATGGTCCACCACGATCTTGCAAACGGTGGTCCTATCTTCCCATGTGAGCAGGTCCCATTCATAGGAAGTGTATTCAACGGCAATGATGGAGAAGCGGTCGGGTCCAGGTGGGGGATTGGATTCTGATTCAGGGGCGGGGCTGTCCTCGGCGGCGGGCATGGAGCCAGAACTGACCGCCAGGTTCGAAAGCGCGATCAGGACCAGAAACAAGCGATTAGCCCACCGTTGGCGTCTCATAAGAAATAACGGAGTCCGTTGCAATTATACCCAGCGAGGTCATAAATTGCGCGCTTTTGTGAAGCGGGAAAACACAATTTATGACTGTGAGTACAGTGTATAACGAACTCCGTTGATTTTGGAAATTAACCCGGTTGTGTAATTGTTGCAGCGTGCGGTTTACTTTCCGTCCTTTTCCATCGCCTCGTAGGTTTCGAGGTCGCGTTTGAGGTTGCGGGTGCGGAGGTACATACTAAGCAGGTAGATGCCCATCGTAACAAAGGACACGATGTAGCCTGCGATCATATAGTTATCGGTATTTGCGGGTTCCATTGCGGGCTCCTTTACATGGAAACTTTCAGTTTAAGTTGTTCGACCTTTTCTTCCAAACCACCGATGCGGATGCGGTGCCACATCAGGTCGATGAAGATGATCGTGAATGCGCCCAGGGCTACGAACATGGCGGTGAGCATATTGCTGGTCATATCGAAGCCGCCTTCCGCCGCGGCGCTGGCATTGCCGACAACGACAGGATGGATGGTGCGGAACAGGCGGATGACCATGAAAGTGATCGGCGCGCTCAAACCGCCCAGCAGCGCATAGACTGCCCCGAAGCGGGCGCGTTTTTCTGGGTCTTCAATACCGGCGCGGAGCATGAAGTAGGCGATGTAGATCAACTCCGTCACGGCGGCGGTGGTCAGGCGCGGGTCCCACGTCCACCAGGTGTTCCAGGCGGGGCGCGCCCAGATCGAGCCGAGGACGATGGTGATGAAGAAGAACATGGTACTCACTTCCACCGCGGCGACTTCGAAGCGGTCCCATTTCATGTCTTTGGTGATGAGGTACACGATGCCCGAGACCGCCGCAAGGACGAACCCGACCAGCCCGACCCAGGCGGTGCCGATGTGGAAATAGAACACACGCTGGACGTTGCCCATCACGGCTTCGGTGGGGGCGAAGACCAGGGCGAAATAGGTCGATACACCAAGCCCGATGATCGATAAAACATCGAGGATGGTGAGCAGGATTGGTTTTTGTTGCATGGATAAACTCCTTATGAGGATTTGCGATTTCAGATTTACGATTTTAGATTGAAGAACTCTGGCTCTTTTTGGACCTTGAATTGAGTCAGCCTATCAGCCTGACATGACTTACTTTCGACTATTCCTCGACCACAAAATCGAAGATCATGTATGATACGGCGATAAAGATGACATCATAAACAATCAGCAAATTCAGCGGAGTGACATAATCTTCGAACGGCAGCCCGGCGACAATGCCACCGCTGGCTTTAACGGAGGCGAGAAGCACAGGGACAGCGACCGGGAAGAGCAGGATCGGCAGCAGAACATCGCGGGTGCGTGTCTGTACAGACATGGCGGAGAGCAGCGTTCCGACGGCGATGTAGCCGATCGAGCCTAGCAATAACACACCGATGAATTCCAATTGAAAGATGCGCGTCTCATTGTAGAGCATGGCGTACATCGGCACAACGATGGCTTCGACGACGAGCATGAAGACCAGGTTGCTGATGGCTTTGCCAAAGAAGATCGCGGACCGATCCACCGGCGCGAGCAGCAGACCGTCCATACAGCCGCGGTCTTTTTCGACTGCCATCGAACGGTTCAAGCCGAGAGTCCCGGCGAATGCAAAGGTCGTCCACAGCACACCAGCGGTCACTGTTCTGCGGACTTCGACATTCAGTTCCAGAGCAAAGTTGAAGATCAGGATGACCAGCATCGAAAAGACCAGCATGGCGGAGAGCAATTCGCGTGAGCGGAACTCCGCGGCAAGGTCTTTGCGTGCAATGGCGAACACGGCTTTGAAGAAGGAGGGGGTGGGTTGTGTCATGGGCAGGCTCTTCACGTTTCACTTTTCATAGATTATTGGATGAGTGAAACGTGATGCTTGATTAAGCTTCCAACGCTTTCTTGTAAAAATCAAGCAGGTTCGAGTTTTTAAAATCATCCTTCGTACCCGAAGCGGCGATGACTCCGCGGGAGAGGACATCGAAGCGGGTGGCGAGGTCTTCGGCGCGGGCGAGGTCGTGAGAGGTCATGACGACGGTGCGTCCTTTGGCGGCGACGGTTCGCAGGACATCATCCAACATTTCGGAGGCGTCCTGGTCCAAGCCGGTATAGGGTTCATCAAAGAGGACGACTTCCGGATCATGGAGGATGGCACGTCCAATGGCGAGTCTTTGCTGCATTCCGCGCGAGAAGGTGCGGACGAGGTCGCGGCGGCGGGGTTCGAGCCCGACCATTTGAAGGACTTCGGTAATTCGTAATTGGTGATTGGAAATGCCATACATCTGCGCGTAGAACTCAAGGTTTTCCTCCGCGGTCAGGTCGGGATAGAGTAACGGCATGTGCGAGACGACTCCCAACCTTGCGCGGACTTTGGCAGATTCGTTCGGGAGTGAATATCCCGCCACTTTGACGCTTCCCAGGCTGGGACGGGAGAGGGAGGCGAGAATCCGCAGGAAGGTTGTCTTGCCCGCTCCGTTCGGTCCGAGCAATGCCACAAATTCCCCAGGTTGAACAGTGAAATCCAGCCCTTTGAGGATAGTCTTCAAGCCAAATCGTTTGACGAGTTTTTTGACTTCGATCATTGGAAGATCGTAATTAGTAATTGGTAATTACCAATTACTAATTACCCTTTTTCAACGCGCCCATCAACTCTTCGCGGCGTTTTTTGTAAGCTTCGTCGCTGATCTTTCCCGCGCGGTGCAGGTCGTCGAGGGCGATGATGGCGTCCAGGTTGGATTCGGTATCTTCGAAGGTGTCTTCGTCTTCCTCATCGTCTTCATCAATTTTCTTACGGTCACGGAGGTACATCCAGACACCGGCAGAGATGAGCGCGATACCCAACCCGCCGACTCCGATCAGCACGGTCTGGTTCTGGGTGATGTCCGGCGATTCGGTCACAGTTGCGGGTTCGCCGCTCAAAGTGAATTCGAGCGTGCCGTCTTTTTCAATGGGGGCGGCGGTGTAAACATGGAAGTTCGCGCCCTGCAAAGCTTGAACGCCGCCGTCTGTCAATGTTTCGCCTTCGGCGGTTACGCCTTCAGGCAGGTAGAGGGTGACGGTATCGATGGAGAGCAGGGCGGGCTGGACGATCTTGATCTCTTTCGCTTTCGGAATGGAGGCAAAGGCGATCAGCCCGTAGGGTTCTTCGCCGGGAGGCATGGCAAATCCGTTCTCAGTGGAGGCAAACCCGGCGCTGCTGTCGGTTGTTTCGTAGCCAAGCCCGGCGGCGCCTTCAGGGAAGGAGATGAATGGGATGGTCTTCCCGTCGCTCATTTCGACCAGCAGGGTCTTACCGCTGTCGTTGCGGATGAAATAGACCGAGAAGATTTGTGCCTCATCGCCGGCAAGATCGAAGAAGATCTGCAATTCCTCCACTTTCAAAACGCTGAGGTCATCGGTGGTTGGGTAAACCATGATCGGCTCGATAACCAGTTCAACTGCATCGGCAGGCACTACGGCAAAATTCGATTGATAGTCGATGCCGTTCACCTGCACTTCGGTCAGGTAGATCTGACCTTCGACCAGTTCGGCTTCAAAGGTGTACGTGCCGTCTGCATTGACATCGCCCTGCGTGTTGAGGAATTCAGTCGGTCCCGCACTGGGGTCGGTGCCGTGGTCGTAGCCATGCAGTGTGATCTTCAAACCGGAAGGAAGGTCTACGCCTGTGAGATTCTCGATCGAGCCGCGGATGGCGCTGGCGCTCGCTTCTTCCGTGACCTGAGCCTGGGGTGTGCCGTCTGTGGGCGTTCCCTCCGCCGAGGGTGTGACCGCCTCGGCAGCGACCGGGGTCTGGGTCGCTGATTCAACTACGGGCGCGGGAGGAACCGCGAATGTCAACGTGCGGATATAAGCCGCAGCGGCGTAGGCTTCTTCATCGCTGAATCCGCTTCCGAAGGCGGGGATGCTTCCATTCCCTTCGCGGATGAGTTTGACGAGGTCGTCTTCAGATAGTGCCGACATCATTTCGATGTTGATAAACGTCTGATCGCAATCGGCGCAATTCTGTTCAAAGAGAGTCTTGCCGAGTTCGACCTGCTCGTTCGTGGTGTGAAGGGTCAGCGCGTAGGAGATGACATCCCAGCGTTCCTGGTCGGTGAGACTCATGAAGGGCGGCATGAAACGTTCAAGGTTGCCCTGCGTGACCGTGGCATACCATTTTGCGGGTGTTGCGTCGCGCGCGAATTCCGGCAAGCCGATGGGGATGACCGAAACGGGAAGGTCTTTGCTTTGCTCACCGTCACCCAAACCTTTTTCGCCGTGGCACGCTGCGCATTTTTCGATGTAGATGGCTCTGCCGTTTTCAATATCCGGCGCCTGCTCAGGGAATAATGGCCCGAGTGTGGGCATCGGCGTTGGCGGGACGTATCCCGGAGGCGGGGTGACATCTGCCGCAAGAGTCATATTGCAGGCGGCAAGGAGGATGGTGCCAAGGGCTAATAAAACGATGTGGCGTAATTTCATGAATTCCTCGGTGGGGATGGAGATTGGTAATTAGTAAATGGTAATTACCAATCTCCAATTACTAATTACCATTTACTTCAAAGACTTCCCGCACGATGGGCAGAAGTTATCGGCGGTAAGAACGGGTTTGCCGCACTTGGGGCAGAACCCGGCGGATTTGCTCTTGTGCTGTTTGCGTCTTGCCGCGAGCATGGCTTCGACCTCTTCGTCGCTGAGTGCCGCACCGTCGGAGGCGGAGTCGGCGCGTTTGGCGGCGGCGGCTTTTTCGATGCGGGCTTCAGCCGTCCGCGTTGCGGCGTAGACCGGCTCCAGTTCGTCGAGCTGGCGCAGGACCTCGGAGCCTTTCTTCAATAGTTCGGCGCGTTGTTCGGGGTAATCCTCTTCCGGAATTTTGCCGAGTTTGAAATCGAAGTCGAGTTCCTGCAACGAGTTGATGACGCGGTCGCGTTCGGCTTTCAATGCCGAGACTTCATGCATTTCGCTGGTCGAGAGTTTGCGCGGTTTCGACATGAATGGGGCATAAAGATAGACACCCACAATGATGAAGACTGCCAGAATAAGAAATACTGAACCCAGTTCCATTTTTCCCCTACTCCGCGTTGGCGATGAACGCCTGGATCTCAGCGATGGATGCGAAAGGACCGATCTTGATCTGCCGCAGCACACCTTCACGGTCGATCAGATAAGTTTCGGGTACGCCCATCTGCCTATTCAAAATGCTCGAGATGGTCGATTGCAGGTCCGGCGCGTTTGGGAAGGTAATGGCAAATTTTTTCAAGTAGCCAAGGGCGCCTTCGGGTGTATCGACATAATCCACGCCGACAAAGACCACATCGCCGCGGTCTTTGTATAACTGCCAGGCTTCTTCCAATTCGGGGGCTTCCTGTTCGCAGGGTTTGCACCATGACGCCCAAATATTGATGACTACGATCTTGCCGCGCAGGTCCGAGAGTTTCATTTCGGCTGTGTCGTTGTATTCATAACCCTCGAAGTAAACCAGGTCGAAATCCGGCACGGGCTTGCCGATCTCTGCCATCGGGTTGCTGGCGCGGTTCAAGCCGAATCCGACCAGGGCGAGCAAGCCCGCCAGAAACACCCAAATGGTGACCTGTGCCCACAAGGGGACGCTCTTTCTCGTTGGAGTTGTTGTCTCTGTCATTGCATTCTCCGGTAACCAGACCTGACAGTCACGCCTTCAGCGCGACTGTCAGGTCTATAGGATATTATTTTCGATTCTTCAATTCCTCTTCCAGGCGTTTGACATATTCGTCGTCGCTGGAGGAAGGCTTCGCCTCTTTTACTGGACCCGAAACGGATTCGACAGCCCTGGGCTTGATCCATGCCCTGAAAGAGTTGAAGAGGATATACGCTCCGACCAGGATCAACACCGGCGGGACGATATAGACCAGCCAGTTGAACCCCGTGCGCGGCGGCTCAGACAGCACGCGCGCGCCGTAGTTTGCCACAAAATAATCCTTGATCTCTTGTTCGGTTTTGCCTTCCGCCAACATCTGGCGGATCAATTCGCGCCATTGGCGGCACGCTTCGGTCGGGCAGACATCCAGCGGCGTATTCTCGCAGACCGGGCAGTATAACTGCTTGGCAATCGCGTTGACATCATCGTCGGTGGGGGTGGTGTCTTGGGCAGAGGCGGTCTGGTAAAACAAACCTGTCAGCGCAATGAGAACGAGGGCAAATAGCGCGTAATTCGTAATTCGTAATTTGTAATTCTTCATTTCAACAATCTCCAATTACCAATCACTCTTAATCCGCCGCGCTCGTTTGCCGGTCGCCCGCACTCACCTTGCGGCGAACGGGTTCGTCGGCAGGGTCCTTGTCGGGCCAGGCGGCAAACATGAGACCGAATAAAAAGGTCAGGCTGCCGATCCACATCCAGTTGACCAGCGGGTTGACGTAGACCTTGAAGGTCGCGCCTTCGTTGGAGGTGGGCTGCCAATCCACGAGTAGGATGTAAAGGTCGTCTTTGAGTGTGGCATGTTGACCTGGAATGGTCATGTTCTGCTGTGAGTCGTAGTAATAGTCGATGCGCGGGAAGAGTTGACCGATGAAGATACCGTTCTCGTAGATGTCCACGACCGAACGGGTGTAGTTGACACCCGCGCCGAAATCGTCCCATGAAGCCAGTTCTCGGTATTCGACGCGATATTCGCTTAATTCCAGCGATTCTCCGGAGGCGACCGTTCCCTGCGTCTCCATCTGGAAGATCTCGATGCCGAGGATGCCGATCGCCATCAACGCCATGCTGATGTGGATGATGTAACCGCCGTAGCGTCTGCGGTTGCGTCCCATCAAGCGTCCCAACGCGGCGAAGAAGTTCTCGTTCTGGGTTTTCATCCTTGCGTTTGCGCCGCGCCAGAATTCGTGGACGGTCGCGAAGAGCACGAAGGAAATGAGGAAGAACCCGATCAGGGCGTAGATATTTTTAGTGTAGGTGAAGACCAGCACCACGGTCAGGATCGAAGCGGCGAGAGCCGACTTCCACAAGACGCGGCCGAGAGTCTGGACGGTGGAATGTCCCCACGCTGAAAGGGGCGCGATTGCCATCAGGAAAAGCAGTCCGGCAAACAGCGGGCCTGTGGCACGTTCGTAGTAGGGAGGTCCGACCGTGATCTTGGTGCCGGTGAAGAGTTCCGAAGCCAGCGGCGAGATGACGCCCCAGAAACAGACGATGAGAATGCCGATGAAGAGCAGGTTATTTAAGAGAAACAACGCCTCGCGCGAGAGCATGGACTTCATCTCGGTCTCGCTCTTCAATTCGGGCCAGCGTTTGATGAGCAGCGCCACCGAAGCGATGAGGGTCAACGAGACGAACCCCATGAACAGCGGACCGATCGGGCTGTTCGCAAAGGCATGGACGGATGAGAGTACACCGGAGCGCGTCAGGAAGGTTCCGAACACGACCAGGGCATAGGTCAGGATGATGAGGATCATGTTCCAGTGTTTGAGCAGCCCGCGTTTTTCCTGGATCATGACCGAATGTAGGAATGCGGTTCCAGTCAGCCACGGCATAAATGCCGCGATCTCGACCGGATCCCAGCCCCAATAACCGCCCCAGCCGAGAACGTCATACGCCCAGCGTCCGCCGAGTACGAGTCCCATCGAGAGGAAGAGCCACGCCCACAACGTCCAGCGGCGCGTGATGCGGATCCAGCGGTCGTCGGTGCGCCCGGTGATGAGAGCCGCCATCGCGAAGGCGTAGGGGATGACGAACGAGACAAAGCCGAGATAAAGCATCGGCGGGTGGATCACCATGCCCGGGTGGCGCAGAAGCGGATTCAAGCCCTGACCATCCTGTGGAGTAAATACCGTCGCAGTAGCGGAAGGAGCGAAGAAGGATGGGACAACTTCTCCGCCGACATCCCAGAAGCGCGTGAAGGGATTCTCGTAAAAGACCACCATGCCAATGAAGAACGCCAGCGTGATCGCGGAAACCACGATCACCCACGGCAGGAATTCCAGATCCCGGTCCCATTTGCGGATGGTGACCGCCGATGTGAACATGGCAAGCAGCCACGCCCAAAACAAAAGCGACCCAGCCTGCCCGCCCCACCAAGCCGTCACTTTGAGGTAGGTCGGCATACTTCGGCTGGTCACTTCATAAACGAAGGAAACTTCGTAATGGTCGTTGACCAGCAGATAGATCAAAACGCCTGCTGCGATCGTCAAAAGCGGAAAGGTCAATAATTGGGCGCGGCGCGCGCTTTCCACCAATGAAGCGGATTTATTTTGCACGCCGTACCATGCGGCAAAGCCGCTGTAGACCGTAACGATGAAGCTAACCAATAAAACGCCATATCCAAATTCTGGGAGCATAGTTCTTTCCAGTCCCCCCTCTCCTAAAGGAGAGGGGTCGGGGGTGAGGTGGGTTGGTTCTAGAAACAAAACCTGATGGTCACAACACCCATCAGGTCATTTGGTTAATTGGATGCTGCCTGCTCCGGCACAGCCTCTTCGTATTTGGTGGGGCATTTGAGCAACAGTTCCTCAGCGTGGAAAACGCCGTCTTCGCCGAGTGTGCCGGTCATGATCGCCTGCGCCTCGTTGCGCAGCAGGTCGGGCATCACGCCTTCGTAGACGACCTTGATGCGTGAGCGGCTCGGATCACTGACGGCTTCATGCAGCACGACAGCCAGCCCGCCCTGCGCTTCGATCTCGGCATTGTCACCGGGGACGTGCGCGACCTCAAAGGTCAGCGTCAAAGTCGAAGCGTCATATTGGATCGTATCGCCCAGCACTGCGCCGGAGAGCCGCAAGCTCTTGTTGACCGCCGCCGCGCCTTCCGCGTTCAACTCGTCCACGGTCATAAAATATTCCGCGCTCGCCTGCGTTGACGTCGCGATCAGGAAAATGATGGCGGCAAAAATGAACGCGCCGCCGATGAAGAATTTGTTGATTTTCATGAATGCCTCCAAAGGAGCAGATACTAATTTGAACTAACTGTGTCCATTTTTACATGATGAGATTAATCCGCCCTGAGTTTGCAGGGGATGGATGTCACCAATTCTGCGTTACTTTATCCTATTATCCCGATGACGGGTGTGATCCCACCCCGGGGCAGGGTATTTGACCTTATTCATGTAAGGCGATGCCTTTTGATGGTATAGTTTTCAAAACTTCCTGGAGGATACGGATGCCAAAGAAACTCATCCTGGTATTGACCCTGACTCTCACCCTCTTGAACCCGACTCAAACCCAAGCCGCGCCTCGAGCCGACGTTGAAGCGGATTCAGCGGAATTGGATTTCCCCAACACGGTGACCTTTTCCGCAACCCTCAACGCCCCCGCCGGGATCGTGGAGGTTACCCTGGAATACGGTAACGAGCAGTTGACCTGCGGCGAGGTCATCGCCAAAGCCTTCCCCGACTTCCAGCCCGGTGAATCCATCGGTGTCTCATGGACATGGGATATGCGCCAGAGCGGTTCTCTCCCACCCGGCACGACCATCTGGTGGCGCTGGCGTTACGTCGATTCATCCGGTGCAGAATTTCTCAGTGACACAAAGACCGTCACCTGGCTGGACGATCAACACAACTGGCAGACGGTCTCGAAGGATTCTGTCAATATTCACTACTACGGCAACGATCAGGCGTTCGGGCAGACCATGCTTGACGCTGGTATCGAAGGCTTGCGCCGTAACAAGGAGCAGGCCGGCATGACCCCCGATATTCCGGTGAATATCTATGTTTACCCGACCTACGAAGACATGCGCGATGCCATCCTGTACGAACCGCAATGGACGGGCGGGCTGGCGTATTCCGACTTTAGCATCATCATCATGGGCGTATCCGGCGACGCGGACTTCGATAAAGGCACGATCATCCACGAATTGACCCACGTCCTTGTTGGAAGAAACGCATTCACTTGTATCGGCTTCATCCCAACTTGGTTGAATGAAGGTCTCGCCGTTTACAGTGAAGGCGGACCGGACACGAGTATGCAAGCCCAGCTCGATATCGCCATCCGCGATGACACGTTATTCCCGATCCGTTCTCTTGGCGGTAACTTCTCAGAGATTCCTGAAAAAGCGCTTCTCTCTTATGGTCAATCTTACAGTATCGTCAAGTTCATGCTCGAAACCTACGGGCAGGAGAAGATGAATGAATTACTGAAAGCCTTGAGCGATGCCGAACCCGTGGATGTTGCCTTGGTGCGAATCTACGGCGTCGATACCGACGGGCTCGACACGCAATGGCGCGAGTCGCTCGGTTTGCCCGCATTGGTCGTGGCACAGGCAACCGCTCAACCGACCCCGACCCAGGTACCGACCTATATACCCATTGCAGGCATTCCGCTGGCAGAGACGCCCACGCCGGGGGCCATTCCTACATCCTCGTTCGACAATTCCAATTCCCAACCGTCTTCTAATAACCCGCCCCTGGCATTGACCATCGCTTTGATCTGTTTCTGTCTGACATTTCTCCTCGTGATCGGCGTGGTTGTGATCGGCTTTGTTGTTAGGAGAGGCAATAAAGGAGGAAAGAATGGCTAATCAGATGATTATTCCAAGAAGGCAGACCGCAGGCTGTGGTCGTCGGTTTGTGGTCCTCGGTCTCTTGCTTTTTCTAATTGCTTCGTTGTTCCTGACTGCCAGCGCGCCGCCCACCCTTGATATACAGATAGGCGTTCCACTCGATCAGGCAATCGTTTACAGCGGGGGCGAATCCGCGAACCTGCGCGATTACGATCCGGCAACGACCTACAGCTCCGGGGATAAACTCATTTTCAGCGGATTGGTCTCGCTCGATACGAATCTCAACATCCGCCCGGATTTGGCAGAGACCTGGGAAGTCGGTGCAGGTGGAACGGTCTACACTTTCCACATTCACCCGGATGCCAAATTCCATGATGGACGTGATGTCACCGCGCAGGACGTGGTCTTTTCCTGGGAGCGCGCCGCCAGCCCGGAATTACAGTCCGATACCGTGTTGACCTATATGGGCGATATTGTCGGTGTGCATGAGAAATATTTCGGACAAGCCGACAGCATCAGCGGGTTGAAGGTCATTGACGAGAAAACGCTTCAAGTCACGATCGATGCGCCAAAGCCCTACTTCCTGATGAAGCTGACCTTCCCCACATCCTTCATCGTGGATAAAGATAACGTATCCCTCGGCGAAGAATGGGTGAAGCAGCCGAATGGAACGGGACCTTATAAATTGCGTGAGTGGAAATCCTACGAATACATCGTCTATGAAGCCAATCAGGATTTTTATCTTGGTGCGCCGTCCATCCCATATGTTGTTTATAAGCTCTATGCGGGAGATGATGTGCGGCTCTTCGAGACCGGTGAAGTGGATATTGCTGGTGTCGGGCTTTATGATGTCGAGCGCATGCTTGATCCGAACGAGCCGATGAATAGAAACCTTGTCAGCGGCGTGAACTTATGTACGAATTACGTTGTCTTCGATGCGACACAACCGCCCTTCGACGACGTCAATGTGCGCAAAGCCTTCAGCATGGCATTCGACCGTCAGCGTTACATCGACGTTTTGTATCAAGGACTTGTATTACCGGCGGTAGGGTTGTACCCACCTGGTTTGCCCGGCTTCGATTACAGCCTTGAAGGTCTGCCATTCGACCCCGAACAGGCGCGTGAATTGCTCAAGCAATCCAAGTACGGTGGACCCGAAGGTATGCCCGAGATCATCTACACTAACTCGGGCGTCGGAAGTTATGTCGGTGGGAATGTCGCCGCGCTGGCGGAGATGTGGGAGCAATATCTCGGCGTGAAGATCCAGGTGGAAAATCTCGATTTCAATTTCTACTACCAGCAGATCTTTTCTGGCAATCACGGTCAGATCTTCGACGGCGGCTGGTGCGCCGATTACCCCGACCCGGAAAACTTCGCGGATGTTCTGTTCCACAGCGATGTGCCGCAGAATCACGGCGGCTACTCCAACCCTGAACTGGATGCGCTTCTCGAAGCGGCGCGCATCGAACCGGATGTGACCAGGCGCATCGAAATGTATCAACAAGCCGAACGTATCATCGTGGACGATGCCCCGGCGCTCTTCCTGACTCATTCGCTTTCGTATCAACTCGTTCAGCCGTATGTGAAAGGTTTCGTCAACACTCCGATTTCGATCTCGCTCGAGAGATATATGTGGCTGGAAGGGAAGTAGCAAGTTAAGGTGACTGTCACCTTGCTTGAACAAAAAATTCCACCGCCTCGATCTCTCCGCCGATGCTGGAGACTTGAAAATCGAACTTGACCGTACTCCCTGGTTGGATCTCTCCACCCTCCCAGCGCCGGACGCCGATAACTGTTCCAACCGAATCAAATGCAACAGCCGCGACCCAAACTTGGGTTGCGGCTGTTGATTCAGCAGGCAAATGGACTTGTCCGCTTACCTTGGCGGATTTGCCGCTCCAGGCGATCTCGACTGCTGTATTGTCGAGCCGGGCTGGTAAATATCCGCTTCCATCTCCCTGCATGGCGCTCAATAATTGGATCTGGGGATTTACATTGACTGGAGTGTTTGGGAAGAAAGCATAAACCGGCAGCGCTTCATTCGGCTGGACGATGTCAAGCGGAAGAAAAGCCGTCTGGCTTGTGATGGCTTTATTATTTTCATCGAGCAATGTGATCTGCGCCGAAACATTTTCGAGCAGGTTCGGCGTAGTGTTATGGATGAGTGCGAAGCACCAGTTACCGGAGTCCGCTGTGGGGTGGCAGGCGGCCTGGGTGATGGGCACAGGTAAAGGCGTAGGGGTTGAGGCGGCGGCGAGAGGGGAGGAAGGGTCCGGGATGAAGAGAGTCCCACCGATGGGAAGTGAGTTTGGGTTGACATCCGGGTTCGCCGCGATCAATTCCGATTGGGGGATCTTGAATTTCTCCGCGATCTCGCTGAGCGTGTCGCCTTCTTCGATGATGTAAACTTGCAGGGTATTGGTTGGGATGGGGGTGTCGTTGATAACGAGAACGTTCGGCGTGAAGGTCGGTTTGGGTGTGTCGGTAAGGGTGGGTTGAAGCAGCGCGTCTGTGGTTTCGGTGGGGGATGACGTGCAAGCGGCGAGCAAAATGCAAAACAGGAGAAGTTTTCGCATGGGGTGATTATAATTGAGTCAAAAAAGTGACAGTCAGCTGAAAGGTGACTGTCACTTGATAAAAATCGGAGGAACAATGAAGTATCGTCATCTTGGCAGGACGGGAATACAGGTCAGCGAGTTATCCATCGGTTCGTGGGTCACATTCAAAAATCAAGTGGATGTGGATGCCGCCATGAAGATCATGACAGCGGCGTACGATTATGGTGTTAATTTTTTCGATAATGCCGAAGTATATGCAGGCGGGAAGTCTGAAGAGGTGATGGGCGCTGCGTTGAAGAAACTGGGCTGGCGACGCGGGAGTTACCTGGTCTCCACCAAGTTTTACTGGGGACTGCACGATGGTGTCAACGAGAAGAATACTCTCAATCGCAAACGGTTGATCGAAGGCATCAATGGTTCGTTGGAACGCCTCGGCATGGAGTATGTGGACCTGATCTATTGCCACCGCCCGGATAAAACGACTCCAATCGAAGAGACAGTCTGGGCGATGCACAATATCATTGAGTGGGGCAAGGCGTTGTACTGGGGGACTTCGGAGTGGGCGGCTTCGGAGATCATTGAAGCGATCCAGATCGCGGAGCGACATCATTTGCACAAGCCGGTGGTGGAGCAGCCGGAATACAACATGTTCACCCGCAATCGTCTCGAAGGAGATTATGCCCGTTTTTATACCGATTATGGGTATGGGACCACGACCTGGAGTCCGCTGGCTTCTGGCTTCCTTTCAGGGAAATATCAGGGGGGCATTCCCAAAGAAAGCCGCGGTGCGCTCAAAGGGTATGAGTGGTTGCAAAGCCGTCTGACCGACCAGGAAAGACTCAAGAAAGTTGCGGGACTCGAGCCAATTGCGAAAGAGATCGGAGCGACACTTTCACAACTGGCGTTGGCGTGGTGTTTGAAGAATCCCTTCGTGAGCACGGTGATCACCGGTGCGAGCCGCGCGGAGCAGGTCCATGAAAATATGAAGGCTGCCAATTTTGTCGAGAAGCTGACCCCTGAGATCATGAACCGCATCGACGAGGTCTTCGGTGTGGTGAAGAAGGACGAAGACGACGATTAACATAAAGTCTCCGAGGTCTTTAAGACCTCGGAGACTTGGTTTTAAGGGGCGCATTGTTATATCTTCGAGAAATAATTTTCTTCCACGCTTTGCCATGTCTCTTCGCGCAATCTCATGTATTTGGAAAGCAGAGGATGAACGCGTGAAATATCCTCGTAAATTTTCTGCGCCACACGCCGAATGGAAAAGTGTGCATTGGCGGCAGTCCGTAGCTGACAGAACGCGAAGGCTTCGCGCAGATTGAATTGCGCCAATACGCGGCGGTTGAATCCGTTCGGGACGATGTATTGGGCGACATCGGGATCAAAGGCGTGGAGCTTTTCGTACATGTTTGACGCCGCTTCCATCGCCGCTTCATAACGGGACCCGAAACCTGCTTCAGTTATCAGAAGCGGAGTCGTCCACCCGAGCCTTGTGGTCAATCGCTGCGGCGTCTGCGTCATCATGCGGTGGCGCTTGAACTCGGCAAACGCACCCTGGTCCATGACGAGGTCGAAGGTGTAGGTTGCGTATTCCAACTCGCGCAAGGGGATGTCGTATTTGCCGAGTTTGCCCAAAAGCGCTTCGGCAAGCGCCTCGCGTTCCATCTTCTTGAGCGATTTGACGTATTTCAACGCGTCAGCAAAGGGGGTTTCATCGAAGCGATACAAAGCCGCCGCCAGGATCTTCTTTTCGCCGTCCTTGTCGTGCTCAATCAGCGTACACCAGTCTGACCGCCCGCTTTCCACTTTCCAATTTTGATTTGCAAACCCGTCTGTCGTGCCCATTACATACGCATTCGCATCCGCATACTTCACCAGTGTAGGCGTTTCGGCTTTCGATACTTCCTTCAACTTCTCGCCGATCTGACGCACTTCCGCAAGTGGATGCGAGAGCATCTTGCGGATGGTCATCTCGATGATGCGCGCATTGGCGGTCATGCCGACGTTGGCATTGGCGGCGGCGGGCAGCAGGAAGCGGCAGCGGTCCACATATTGCGAGCGGATGCGGCGGTCGTAAGCTTCATCCGATTCGTTTTCGCGGCGCGGAGTCTGCTCGACGATGAGATTCTTTGCCGGGTCCAGCGACTCAGCATAGGTCGAGAAAAGGAGGCGCACGGTATTCACGAATTCATCGTGCAGGGGGTGTCCATCCAGCTCGGGTGGGATGGTGAAGTCATCCATGCCCCATTTTTGGTAACGGGTGGATTTTTCTGTGTACGAAGCAAGCCTGTTGCCTTCGATGGTTTCAATGGCAACGCGTGAGACGTTTTCGAAGGCGATATGCAAAACGGCATGTTCAGCGACAGAGGCGTGCCCGTAACCAACGACCCATTTTTCATGGAATTTCGCCGATGATTCATCGCTCAACTCCGCGGCAATCTCGCGGAATGATTCGGGGGAACGCGAGGTCTTGGCAAAGGCGACAGCGATGGTCTCCGGGCTTAACGCGCGCGGGGATAAAAGGTAAATGTCTCGTTCGGGCATGAGGCTCCTGTATTTTCGGAGTCCAAAGTCTCTGACTTTGGACGACTGCAACGTCGGGAGACGTTGCAGTCCATAATGGCTGATTTGCGAAAAAAAGCGACCAGCCAGTTTGCGCTGATCGCTTCGATGATCCTACCCGAGCGCTCGCATTTGCCTGCCGCCCAAAAGGTGGAGGTGGACGTGATCGACCGTCTGCCCGGATTCGGCTCCGGTGTTGATGACAAGACGATAACCAGGTTCGGCGATGCCCTCCTGCGCGGCAAGTTGTTTTGCGATGAAGAAGAGATGACCGATCAACGGTTCATCATCCACTATCAACACATTGATCGAGTCAATATGTTTTTTGGGTACGATCAAAATGTGCGTAGGCGCGACAGGGTTGATGTCGAGGAAGGCGGTTACCTGCTCGTCGTTATAAACGTTCTTGCTGGGAAGTTCGCCGTTGATGATCTTGCAAAAGATGCAGTCGGTCATGGAAAATCTCCTTGGGTTTTACGGAGTGGGCATGGGTCCGTATTCTTCTTCGCAAACGACTTCATAGTATTTATATTCCGCAGCCATGCTGGACGCTGCATAATCTGCGGCGGCTTTGCCAATGGCGCGGACGGTGTCGATGGCGGTCAAAGCTTCATTCGGCGTATACGTTGGCAGGGTCATCAATGGATCGTCGATCAGACCCTCGGGGATCATACCCGGGCGTTCGGGGTCGTCTGTATCGCCAAGCGGTACCCAATTGTACATGATGGGTCCGCGCGTATTGGCGGTAAAACCAAGTTTGAAGCGCAGTTGCCGGGCCGCTTCGATCGGGCGCATTCCAAACCCACCGTTGGGCCAGACGATGGCAGTGGGTGTCTTGCCAAACTGGTCTGCAAACCCGGTCAACGATCCCTGGAGTTCACGCGCAATGATAACCTTGGCGGAATCGTCGGAGAGAAGTACATCCGGGGTTACGCCGCGCGTTTGATGGTCGATAAAGCCTTCGTACTCGAGCGTAAAATTTTCCGCCAGCAGGTTCGCATCCACTTCGCGTTCGCTGACCCAGCCGTTCGTGACGCTCCAACCCCACATAAAGAAATACTCGCGGAAATACTTGTCGTAATACTCCACACCCTGGTTGCCGTCCTGGATCAGCAGGACGGAGCGTGGTGGGATCTCGACGTTGCGTTCCATGAAAGCCTGGAGTTGATCGGTGTTGATCGCTTCGAATCCCTGCGCCCGGAGCTGGTCCATCATCTCGAAGAATTTGACTACGCTGATGCTGTCCGGTAGGTCGCCGGTGCCCGGGTTGATGTTCTTGATCAGGACGATCATGACCACTGTCCCTGGCGCGGCGTTGAGTGGATTCCATTTGTTCCGCAGGTAACGGCAGGTCTCTTCGACGTATTCATGCGGCTTGTCGAGAGGGTTCAATAGATTGGTTTGGAACATGCCGGGGAGTGGCGGCTCGAGTGGCAGGGATGTGGTTGCGGTATCTTCCACCGGAGCCTGATTTAACTGGCAGGAGACAAGGATGGATACGATGGAAAGCAGGATTGTAAATCGAAGGAGAATCTCGTAATACGGTGTTTGGTTGGATTGCATATATGAGAGATTGTAAACCAAATTGGATTGTGAATAACATTGTAGGTCAGGACTTTAGCTTGACCTACAGAAATTACGGGATCGGTCCATACGCCGGAGCGCAGACGATGTCGTAATATTCCAACTCGATAGCTTTGTTTTGTTGGGCGTACGCTGCGGCTTCATCACCGATGGCAATGACATTGCCAATATTGTCGCGGGCGTTCGCGCTCCAATAACGGGGCAATGTCATGAGCGGATTCCCGGCAGGTGTTTCAGGGATGGCAAGCGGGTTCGAGGCGTTGACGGTATCCGCCTGTGGAACCCAGTTGTACATGACCGGTCCACGCGGGTTGACGGTGAAAGCAAGTTTGTATCCAAGCGTGGGTCCGATCTCGACGGCGCGCCTCGAGAATCCGCCACCAGGCCAGATATAACCAATGGGTGTCTTGTTCATGTATTTCTGGATCGAGTTGATCGCACCCTGCATCTCGCTGATGATGAAATCATCTGCGGAGCCTTCACTGATGGGTGTGTTGTGGAGATAGCCGTGTGATTGATAATCCACCCAGCCCTCTGCAGAGAGGGCGGCATTCTCAGCCCATAAGTCTGTGCGTTCGTCCACGCCAATATACCCGTTGACGACGGGCCAGCCCCATTGTTCATGATAAGGACGCCAGTGATCGTTGAAGTATTCGGCAAAATGACGGTCATCTACGATGAAAAGCACGGATCTTTGTGGAATCTTGGCGTTGTCGTACATGAAGTCTGCCATTTGCTGCATGTTGATGGCAGTGAAACCAGACTCGTACATGTCGTTCATGATCTGTTTGTGTTGTCCCACGGTCACATCGTTGCCGCTGGCATCGCCTTTGTTGATGCCATGATGCATGACGACCATCACCACAGTCCCAGGTGCGGATTTGGTCGAATCCCATTTATTCTTCAGGTATTGGCATGAGTCCGCTACATAGGTCCGAGGGAGGTCTTCCGGTTTCAGCAAACCAGATTGATAAATGCCGGGTAATGCGGGGGGCGTGCGCGGCGCAGCGACGGTGGGAATCGGCGTCGCTGGCGGGAGGGGTGTCGCGCTGGGTTGGCTGCTTTGAACGATCTGCGCAACGGCCGTCTCGAATGCCGCTGTCAACGCGATGTTTTGATCGGGAGTCGCAACTTGAGGCTGACACGCGGCAAGAAGCGCCGTCAACAGGCTGAATGCCAGGGAAAGATGCGTAATTCGTAATCCGTAATTGGGTTTCATGGATGGAATTCTAATCGAAAAAAAAGATGCCCACCGGAGCAGGCATCCATTAACATCCAATCTCTAATCTCTAATTCACTCGTCACTTTTTCCCGAAACAAAATCCTCCACCTTTTGACGGGCGACTTCATCTTTGAATTGCTTGGGTGGGGTTTTGAAGAAGTAGGACGACGGACCGACGATGGGACCGGCGAGTTCGCGGTCGAGCGCGATCTTGGCGCAGCGGATGGCGTCGATCATCACACCGGCAGAGTTGGGGCTATCCCACACTTCTAGTTTGAGTTCGAGGTTGAGCGGCACTTCGCCAAAGGTGGTGCCTTCCATGCGGATGTAGCACCATTTGCGGTCGGTGAGCCAGGGCACGTGGTCGCTGGGACCTACGTGGACGTTGTCTGGGTCGATCCCATAAGGAATCATGCTGGTGACTGCGTTGGTCTTGGAGATTTTTTTGCTTTCGAGGCGTTCGC
>ERZ761602.3743-NODE-3743-length-20882-cov-4.352859_pt1 | contig 20882 bp, 17 predicted proteins | sample MGYA00512165_ERZ761602 | MGnify/ENA primary metagenome ERZ761602 (study PRJEB28899, sample SAMN02445085) | bioreactor sludge metagenome | biome: EBPR sludge; isolation source: Thorneside wastewater treatment plant | place: Australia: Brisbane, Thorneside...
GATTGGCGACGATCCCCCCCAGCCAGGCCGGCAGGCCCTCGCGCAGGCCGTACAGGGCCATGCCCAGGCAGACCAGCACCAGGGCGGCGGCCCAGTCGCGCAGGTAGGCGCTGCGGTCGCGCCAGACCAGCAGGGCGATGCCGACCGTGACGCCCGCCGTGGTCAGCGCGGCGAACAGCAGGACGGTCTGGAGGTGCAGTTGCACTTAGTCCAACAAGGGTGCGAGGGCGCGGCGCGCCGCGCCCTCGTCCAGGCCGCAGCGGCGCGCCCAGTCCTGCAGCTGGTCTGCGCCGATGCGGCCGACGTTGAAGTAGGCCGCTTCCGGGTGGGCGAAGTAGAAGCCGCTGACCGAGCTGGCCGGGTGCATGGCCATGGATTCGGTCAGCGTCATGCCGAACCCTTCGGCGTGCAGCACGCGCAGCAGGTCTTTCTTCACCAGATGGTCCGGGCAGGCCGGGTAGCCCGGCGCGGGGCGGATGCCGCAGTACTGCTCGGCGATCAGGGCCTCGTTGCTCAACTGTTCATCGGGGGCATAGGCCCAGAACTCGGTGCGCACGCGCTGGTGCAGGCGCTCGGCAAAGGCCTCGGCCAGGCGGTCGGCCAGGGCCTTGAGCAGGATGGCGGAGTAGTCGTCGTGGCGGGCCAGGAACTCGGCCTCCTTGTTTTCCACGCCATGCACCGTCACCGCGAACAGGCCGATGTGGTCCTGCGCCTTGCCGTCGCGCAGCGGCGCAATGAAATCGGCCAGGCAGCGGTTCGGGCGGCGCTGGCCGTCCACCACCGGGCGTTCGGTCTGCATGCGCAGGCCCCTCCAGCACATCAGCGGCGTGCCATGGGCGTCGAAGATGGCGATGTCGTCGTCCCCCGCCTGGCCGGCGGGTAGCAGCGCAAAAGCGCCGTCGGCACGCAGCCAGCGGCCGGCCACCAGTTTGTCCAGCATGGCCTGGGCGTCGGCAAACACCTTGCGCGCCTGCTCGCCCACCACTTCGTCCTGCAGGATGGCGGGGTAGGGGCCGGCCAGGTCCCAGGTCTGGAAGAAGGGCCCCCAGTCGATACAGGCCACCAGCTCCTGCAGCGGGTAGTTCTCCAGCCGGCGCAGGCCCACGAAGCGCGGCACCGGCAGGCTGCGGAAGTCGACGATGGCCTTGTTGGCGCGTGCGGCCGCCAGGCTCACCAGCGGGGTCTGCTTCTTGTTCGCATGCAGCTCGCGCACCTTGCGGTAGTCGGCCTGGATCTCGGCCAGATAGGCGCCGCGGCGTTCGGGGCTGAGCAGTTCGGTGCAGACCGAGACCGAGCGCGAGGCGTCGGGCACGTAAACGATCGGGCCTTCGTACTTGGGCGCGATCTTGACCGCCGTGTGCACCCGGCTGGTGGTGGCGCCGCCAATCAGCAGCGGAATGCCGGCATCGCGGAAATGCGGGTCGGCCTGCATCTCGGCGGCCACATGCTGCATCTCTTCCAGGCTGGGGGTGATGAGGCCACTCAGGCCAATGATGTCGGCGCCCTCCGCCTTGGCGCGCGCCAAAATTTCATGGGCCGGCACCATCACGCCCATGTTGATCACTTCGTAGTTGTTGCACTGCAGGACGACGGTGACGATGTTCTTGCCGATGTCATGCACATCGCCCTTCACCGTGGCGATGACGATCTTGCCCTTGGCGCGCACGTCGGCGCCGGCGGCCTCCATCTGGCGCTTTTCCTCTTCGATGTAGGGAATCAGGTGGGCGACGGCCGACTTCATCACGCGGGCCGACTTCACCACCTGGGGCAGGAACATCTTGCCGGCACCGAACAGATCGCCCACCACGTTCATGCCGGCCATCAGCGGGCCTTCGATGACATGCAGCGGCCGGCCACCGCCGGCCTTGATGGCCTGCCAGGCTTCCTCGGTGTCTTCGGTGATGAAGTCGGTGATGCCATGCACCAGCGCGTGCTTGAGGCGCTCGTTCACATCCCCGGCGCGCCAGGCCAGCTTGGCCGTGTCGTCCTTGGCCGCGCCCTTCACCGCATCGGCCACCTCCAGCAGGCGCTCGGTGGCATCGGCGCGGCGGTTCAGCACCACGTCCTCCACGCGCTCGCGTAAGGAGGCCGGAATGTCGTCGTACACGCCCACCATGCCGGCGTTGACGATGCCCATGTCCATGCCGGCCTGGATGGCGTGGTACAGGAACACGGTGTGGATGGCCTCGCGCACCGGCTCGTTGCCGCGGAAGCTGAAGCTTACGTTCGAGACCCCGCCGCTCACCTTGGCGCCGGGCAGGTTCTGCTTGATCCAGCGCGTCGCGTCGATGAAGTCCACCGCGTAGTTCGCGTGCTCCTCGATGCCGGTGGCTATGGCAAAAATGTTCGGGTCAAAGATGATGTCTTCGGGCGGGAAGCCGATGCCGAGCAGGGCGTCGTAGGCGCGCTGGCAGATGTCCTTGCGGCGCTGCAGCGTGTCGGCCTGGCCCTGTTCGTCGAAGGCCATCACCACGGCGGCGGCACCGTAGCGCTTGACCAGCTTGGCCTGGCGCAGGAACTCTTCTTCGCCTTCCTTCAGCGAGATGGAATTGACGATGCCCTTGCCCTGCAGGCAGCGCAGGCCGGCCTCGATGACGCTCCACTTGCTCGAATCCACCATCACCGGCACGCGCGCCACATCGGGCTCGCTGGCCAGCAGGTTCAGGAAGCGCACCATCGCGGCCTGGCTGTCCAGCATCGCCTCGTCCATGTTGACGTCGATGATCTGGGCGCCGTTCTCGACCTGCTGGCGCGCCACCGCCACAGCCTCTTCGTACTGGCCGGCCAGGATCATGCGGGCGAAGGCCTTCGAGCCGGTGACATTGGTGCGCTCGCCCACATTGACGAACAGGCTGCCCATGCCGATGGTCATGGGTTCGAGGCCGGAGAGCTTGAGGGGCGGGGGATTCATTGACGGTGATCCAGGCAGCGCCATAAAAGGCGCCAAAAGCGGAGAAATGCGCGGGAAAAGCGTGGCGGATTCTAGGAACCCCCCTCTCCAGCCCGGCTGAGCCATGCCGACAATCGAAGGGTGGATCTCGTCCGACTGCCCCCCAACGCGCTCAAGCCCGGCCAACGCCTGAGTTTTTCGCTGCGCGACGCCAGCGGCAAGCTGCTGTTCTCGGCCGGCACCGTGTTGCCCACCAGCGAGGCGGTGCGCGAGCTGCTGGCACGCGGCGCCTACACCCAGGTGCACGAGACCGAGGCCTACCAGCGCGAGATGACGGCCAAGGCCAACACCTTGCTGCACCAGAACGCCTCGCTGCGCGACATCGCCCGCGTGGCGCCCGACTTCCAGCACGACCGCCAGCGCCCCGTGGTGGAGACCAGCGACTACGCGCTCTGGCTGGACCTGCAACTGCGCGTGCACAACCTGCTCAAGGACCCCAAGGTCGAGGACTTCCTGCCCCGCTTCGAGGCCCTGCACCAGGAAGCGCTGGAACGCCTGCAGCGCCACCCCGACCAGACCCTGCTGCTGCTGGTGCACGATGCCAGCCAGGAGCTGGCCCAGTACACCGCCCGCCACGCCCTGCTCTGTGTGGTGCTGTGCCAGCTGGCGGCCGAGCGCATGGACTGGCCGGCCGAGATGATCGGCGCCCTGACCCGCGCCGCCCTGTCCATGAATCTGGCCCTGGGCCTGCTGCAGGACCGCCTGGCCCAGCAGCGCGAGGGCCTGAGCCCCGAGCAGGCCCGCCAGCTCGCCGGCCATGGCGACCGCGCCGCCGCCCTGCTGCAGGCCATGGGCGTGGACGACGCGAACTGGCTCAATGCCGTGCGCCTGCACCACGACACCGGCCCCGGCAACCTGGCCGAACGCGCCTGGCCCGAGCGCCTGGCGCGCCTGCTGCAGCGCGTCGATGTGTTTGCCGCGCGCCTCTCGCCGCGCATCGCGCGCAAGGCCCAGGCCGGCGCCCAGGCCTCGCGCGCCATCTTTCTGGACGAGCGCAAGCAGCAGGACGAAGCGGGCGCCGCCCTCATCAAGGCGGTGGGCCTGTACCCGCCCGGCACCCTGGTGCGCCTGGCCAGCGGCGAAGAAGGCGTGGTCATCAAGCGCGGTGCCAGCGCCACCGAGCCCCTGGTGGCGGCCCTGATCGGCAAAAGCGGCAATCCGCTGACCGAACCCGTGCCGCGCGACACCCGGCTGGCCAGCCAGGCCATCAGCCAGAGCCTGGCCCCGCATGAGCTGCGCTTGCGCCTGTCCATCGAAAAGCTGATGCGTCTGGCGGTATGAGCCGCTGGCTGCTGGTGCTGCTGCTGGCCGGGGCGGCGCTGCGGCCCGCGCTGGCACGTGAGACCTGGCAGCTGGCCACGGCCGAGCTGCCGCCCTCCATCACCGCCAAGCGTGCCGACAACGGCTACTACGCCGTGCTGCTGCGGCGCGTGCTGCAGGAGCTGGACGTCGACGCCCAACTGCACTTCCTGCCGCCCGCCCGCGCCATCCAGGAAACGCAGGACGGCCGCTACACGGCGGTGTTCCCGCTCTCGCTCACGCCCGAGCGCGAGCGCGAGCTGATCGCCAGCGATCCCATCTTCCAGGTGCGCATCCGCGTGTTCGTGCGACGCGACGACCCCTGGCCCGGCGGCGGCCTGCAGGCCCTGCGCGGCCATGCGCTCTGCAATATCCAGGGCGCCCGCCTCTTCCCGGCGCTGGAGACGGCGCTGGCCGAGGGCTGGCTGCAGATGCAGCGCGTGCCCGACATCGGCGCCTGCTTTCGCATGCTGGCCCTGGGCCGCGTGCGCTTTGTGGTGACGGGCGAGAACACCGGCTTCGAAGGCATGGCTGCCGTACCCGATGGCCCGCGCAAGTTCCGCATGGCGGCCGAGCAACTGGCGCAGCAGCCGGTGTTCCTGATGTTCTCGCGCCAGGTCAAGGGCAACGCCCAGCGCGCCGAAGCCTTCAACCAGGCCCTGCGCCGCCTGCGCGCCGAGGGGGTGATGCAAAAGTTGGAGCATCAGGTGCTGCCCCAGGCGTCCGTCAGCCGGCCTTGACGCACACTCCGGCTCATGTGCCGGTTGCTGGTGTTCACCCTCCTGCTGCTGGGTGGCAGCGCATGGGGCGAGCCGCCGGTGCTGCGCATGGTCAGCAACGAGTTCCCGCCCTATGTGGGCAAGGATCTGCCCCAGCAGGGCTTTTACGTCGCCCTGGTGCGCCGTGTGCTGGCCGAACAGAACCTGGATCTGGAACTGCACTTCCAGCCCCCGGCGCGCGCCCATGCTTCGGTTGCGACGGGCCAGTTTGCGGCCGCCTTTCCCATGCTGCGCACGCCCGAACGCGAGCGCGAGTTCCTGTATTCCGAGCCCCTGCTGCTGGTGCGCTCCTACCTGTTCGTGCGCGCCGACAGCGCCCTCACCGGCTTGGCCGATCTGCCCGGCAAGCGCAGCTGCCATTTGCAGGATTCCAACCAGCCCGAGCCGGTGCAGCGCCTGGTAGAGAGCGGCAGCGTCAAGGTGGAACGCGTGGCGCAGATGGCGCAGTGCTTTGAGATGCTGACGCGCGGCCGGGTCGACTTCGTGGCCCTGAGCGACTACGGCGGCTGGGCCGCAGCGCAGCAGGCCACCGCCGGCCCGGCCGGCTTCAAGCGCGTGGGTGCGCCGCTCTCACAAGGCCTGCTGCACCTGGTGTGGCCCCGCCAGGATCCACGTTCCGCCGAGCGCGCCGCCGCCTTCAATAGGGCCCTGGGCGAGCTGCGCCGGCGTGGCGTGGTGGCGCAGCTTGAGCGCGAGCTGCTGCCTTCCCTGCCCGAGCCGGAGCCTCAGGCGGCCAGCAGGCCGCTGAACAACCCGGCCGGGCGGGGGCGGTAGCGGCCCACTTCGGTGGCGATGGCCGCCACATGGTCCGGCGTGGTGCCACAGCAGCCGCCGGCGATGTTCAGCAGGCCGCGCGCGGCGAACTCGCCCACCAGGCGGCCGGTGATCTCTGGCGTCTCGTCAAAGCCGGTGTCGCTCATCGGGTTGGGCAGGCCGGCGTTGGGGTAGCAGCTGATCGGGGTGTCGCCCGCCGCCTGCGCCAGCTCTTCCAGGTAGGGCCGCATCAGGCTGGCACCCAGGGCGCAGTTCAGGCCCACGGCAATCGGGTGGGCGTGGCGCACCGAGTGCCAGAAGGCGGTCACCGTCTGGCCGCTGAGGATGCGGCCGGAGGCATCCGTCACCGTGCCCGAAATGATGACGGGCAAGCGCTCGCCGCTGTCTTCCATCAACTCGTCCAGCGCGAACAGGGCGGCCTTGGCGTTCAGGGTGTCGAAGATGGTTTCGACCAGGAACAGATCGCAGCCGCCGTCCATCAAGCCCTTGGCCTGCTCGTAGTAGGCGACGCGCAGCTGCTCGAAGTCGATGTTGCGCGCGCCGGGGTCGTTCACATCGGGGCTGATGGAGGCGGTACGCGGCGTCGGGCCCAGGGCGCCAGCGGCGAAGCGGGGCTTGTCGGGGGTGGAAAACTTGTCGCAGGCGGCGCGCGCCAGGCGGGCGGCCACCACATTCATCTCGTAGGCCAGCGGCGCCAGGTCGTAGTCCTCCTGGGCCACCGAGGTGGCGCCGAAGGTATTGGTCTCGATGAGGTCGGCACCGGCGGCCAGGTACTGCTCGTGGATCTCGGTGATGACCTCGGGCCGGGTGAACTGCAGCAGCTCGTTGTTGCCCTTCAGGTCTTTGCCATGGTCGGCAAAGCGCGCGCCGCGGTAGTCGGCCTCGGTCAGCTTGTAGCGCTGGATCATGGTGCCCATGGCGCCGTCCAGCACCAGGATGCGCTTCTGCATCAGTTCGGGCAGGCGGGCGGCACGGGTATAGGCAATGCGGTTCATGGACGGGATTGTCGGCGCGCCGCGTTCGTCACAGGCCGAGCCAGGGGTCGCGGGTGGTGGAGATGCCCACGATCAGGCCCATGCAAACCAGGGCGCCCCCATAGCAGAGGGCCTTCAGCTCCGTGCCCAGTTCGGGCTTGAAGGCCAGCGCGCCCAGGCTGGCGTACACCGGCAGCAGCACCAGCTTGGCCATCAGCCAGCTGTGGTGGACGGGATTGATGTCCAGCAGGCCCCACAGGCTCAAGCCGGTGATGGTGAGCAGCACGTCCACCGCGCCATTGATGGTGCGCAGCCGGCTGTCCATGGGCCAGCCGGCGCCCCACAGCACGCCCAAGCCGCGGGTGGCGATCATGGCCATGCTGAGCACGGCCAGCAGCACGTGCATCTCCTGGATCTGGGTGTAGAAGCCGTAGTCCATGGCGAAGCGGCGGCCGCCTGTTCAGCGGCCGCCCCAGGTTGGGGCCGGTTGGAAAGCTACGTCAGGCCTTGGGCTTGAGCAAGGCTTCGCAGGTGCTGCGCTGGGCGTCGGCCGTGTCCAACTTCGCGCACACGCCACCCAGCTGGCCTTGCAGGCGCTGCAGCACCGGGGCGTTGGCGCCCTGGGCCCAGGGCAGCAGCTGATCGGAGACGCGTTGCAGCGAGCGCGCGCTGCGCTCGTAGAACGCGCCCTTGTCCTTCTCGGCCTCGGCAATCAGTTGGGCGGCCAGCTTCTCAATCCGCGCGCTTTCCTGCGGCGCCAGCTTGATCAGGTTCTCGAAGTAGGTCGAACCCCATTGCAGGCGGGTGGCCGGGCCTTCACTCTTGTTGAAGGCCTGCTCGAACCAGCTCAGGGCTTCGTCCTTGCGGCCGGTCTTGCGGGCGTTGGATCCCAGCTGGTTCATCAGGTAGTAGGGCGAGTGGCTCTTGGCCAGATTGGCCTTGAGCATGGCATCGCTCTCGGCCCACAGACCGGCCAGGCCGAGCACATAGCCGACCGAGGTCATCACCGCCTGGCGCTCGTAGCCGTCCTTGATCTCGCGGTCCATCAGGTTGGACAGGCCGCGCACTTCGTTCAGCAGGGCGGCATCCAGCTTGGGGTGAACCTCGTCCTTGGGCAGGTCGATGCGGGCCAGGTGCACGCGGGCGATCAGGCAGCCGACGCGGTCGGCCCGTGACAGCTGGGGGTCGGCCTGGCGGGTGGCCAGCACCTGGTTGAGCTCGGCGGCCAGCGCGCTGCGGGCGGCGCCGGGCTGGGGCTGCAGGGCGCGCAGCAGGTCGTCGGCGCTGTTGCTCAGCACGTCCAGGTGGGTGCGTACCTTCTTGGCATCTTTCAGCACGCCGGCCAGCAGTTCGGCGTCGCCCTTGGCCGGGGCGGCGCCCGCAGCCAGGGCCTTCAGGCTCAGGCGCGTGCGGGCATCGGCCGGCACGTTCTTGGCAGCGGCCAGGCGCTGCAGCAGGGCGCCGCGTTCCTTGGCCGGCACCAGTTGCTGTTCGTCGGTGTCCCAGCTGTAGTAGCTCAGCAGCTGCCATTCACCGGCCTTGAGTGTCTTGCCCGCGCGTGCATCGGCCAGCACGGCCTTGACGGGCCGCCCACCGGAAAGCCCCATCTGCAGCAGCTTGACGACGCGCTCGGCATCGGCTTCGCCGGGCAGCCGGGTCAGTTCCTGGCCGCTGGGGCTGAACAGGATCATGGTGGGGTAGCCGCGCACCTTGAAGCGGCTGCCGAGCTTCTGCGCGCCCGGCAGGTCGCCGTCGATCTGCACCGGCACGACGGCGCGGCTTTGCTCGATGAAGTCGGCGCGGTTGAAGAGGGTGGCCTTGAGCTGGTTGCAGGGCGGGCACCATTTGGCGCCCCAGTACAGCAGCACCGGCTTGTTTTCGCTCTTGGCGGCGGCAAAGGCAGCCTCGATGTCGCTGTCCTGTGCGGCGGCGCGCCAGGCGATGCCGGGCGGCATGTCCACTGCCGCGTGGGCGGCGGTGCCAAGGGCCAGGGTCATGGACAGGGCGAGGGCGCGAAGGACGGGACGCATGCGGCAGGCTCCGAAAGTCAAGCGGCGGATTGTCGGCCGCAGCGCCCGGCTTTGTCTGTGCAGGGTTGCGCGGGTGTCGGAAGTCAGGCGCGCGCCGTGAGGCTATTGCGTGACGCCACCCCGTGCGACCGGCACACTGGCCCTTCCCCAGTGCCCGTACCGACGCGCATGTCCGCCATCGATATCTTTGTCTGGAGTGACCGCTTCAATACCGGGCTGGTCGAGATCGACCAGCAGCACGCCCGCCTGGTGGAGCTGCTGAACCGGGTGGCGCGCCAGGCCGCCTTCGGCGCCGACGAGGCGGCGCTTCGCCAGGTGCTGCAGGAACTGCTGGACTACACCGACTACCACTTCCGCACCGAGGAGGCGCTGTGGGCCCAGTACCTGGGCGGGCGCGAGGACGAACGCGCGCACCAGCAGATGCACCGCGACTTCGTGCAGCGCGTGCAGCGCCTGCTGCCGGCCGGCGCACCGCAGCCGGTGGCGGCGGTGATCGACGAGCTGCTGGCCTTTCTGGTGCACTGGTTGGCTTCGCACATCCTGGAATGTGACCGCCACTTCGCCCGCGTGGTGCTGGAGCTGCGCCGGGGCGTGCCACTGGCGCAGGCCCTGCAGGGCGCCGAGGCCGAGCTGAGCGAGACGGCGCTGTCGATGATCGACATCGCGCTCGGCATCTGCAGCGCGCTGTCACGCAACACCTTGCGCCTGATGCACGAGCTGGCCGCGCGCGACGCGGCCGAACGCGGCCTGCGCCTGGCCGCCAGCGTGTTCGAGCATGCCAACGAGGGCATCATGATCACCGACCCCGAGGGCTGCATCCTCGACGTCAACACCGCCTTCAGCCGCATCAGCGGCTACAGCCGCGCCGAGGCCCTGGGGCAGAACGCGCGCCTGCTCAAGTCCGGCCGCCATGGGCCGGAGTTCTACGCCGCGATGTGGGCCGCGCTGCGCGAGCAGGGCAGCTGGAGCGGCGAGATCTGGGGCCGGAGGCGCAACGGCGAGCTGTTTGCCAAGCAGCAGACCATCAGCGCCGTGCGCGATCCCGCCGGCCAGGTGCTGCGCTACGTCGCCCTGTTCGCCGACATCACCACCGTCAAGCACCAGCAGCAGCAGCTCGACCTGGTGGCCACCCACGACCCGCTGACCCATCTGCCCAACCGCGCCCTGCTGACCGACCGCCTGCAGCAGGCGCTGGCGCAGGCGCGTCGCCATGGCCAGACGGTGGCCGTAGCCTATCTGGATCTGGACGACTTCAAGCAGGTCAACGAACGCTTCGGCACGGTGGCCGGCGACCGCCTGCTGGTGCAACTGGCCGAGCGTCTGCGCCCGGTGCTGCGCAGCGCCGACACCCTGGCCCGCCTGGGCGGCGACGAGTTCGTGGCCGTGCTGCCCGAACTGGCCAGCGCCGAAGCCGCCGAGCCCGTGCTGAGCCGGCTGCGCCAACAGATCAATCAGCCCATCGAGCTGGAGGGCGAGAGCCTGCAGCTTTCCGCCAGCTTGGGCCTGAGCTATTTGCACCAGGCCGAGCCCGGCGCCGATGCCGACCAACTGCTGCGCCAAGCCGCCCAGGCCATGTTCCAGGCCAAGCAGGCCGGCCGCAACCGCCTGCAGGTGTTCGACGCCGCCGGCGAGCGCGTGCAGCGCGACCGCCAGGAGCAGACCGAGCGCCTGCGCCAGGCCCTGGAGCACCAGGAGTTCGTGCTGCACTACCAGCCCAAGGTGCAAATGCGCAGCGGCCAGGTGCTCGGGGCCGAGGCCTTGATCCGCTGGCAGCACCCGCAGCGCGGCCTGGTGGCGCCGGCCGAGTTTCTGCCCCTGATCGAAGACCAGCCGCTGGAGCTGGCGGTGGGCGAATGGGTGCTGGAAACCGCGCTCAGCCAGATCGAGGCTTGGCGCCCCATCGATCTGGTGCTGCCGCTCAGCATCAACGTCGGTGCCCACCAGCTCGGTCAGGCCGATTTCCTGCCGCGCCTGCAGGCCGCGCTGGCCCGCCACCCGGCCGTGCAGCCCGGTGACCTGGAGATCGAGGTGCTGGAAACCAGCGCCCTGGACGACATGCTGCGCGTGGCCGACATCATTCGCGACTGCAAGAGCTTGGGCGTGGGCTTTGCGCTCGACGACTTCGGCACCGGCTACTCCTCGCTGGCCTACCTGAAGCAGCTGGCCGCCGACCGGCTCAAGATCGACCAGAGCTTTGTGCGCGACATGCTGGACGACGCCGACGACCTGGCCATCCTGGAAGGCGTGCTGGGCCTGGCGGCGGCCTTCCGGCGCGAGGTGATTGCCGAGGGCGTGGAGTCCGAGGCCCATGGCGAGATGCTGCTGCGCATGGGGTGCGAACAGGCCCAGGGCTACGCCATCGCCCGCCCGATGCCCGCAGCCGCCCTGCCCGGCTGGGTGCAGAACTGGCGCCCGCCACCGCAATGGGCCGGCTGCAAACGTCTGCCGCGCAGCGAGCTGCCGCTGCTCAGCGCCGTGGTGGAACTGCGCGCCTGGCTGAGGGCGCAGCGCCAGGGCAACGCGCCGCCGCTGCCGGCTTCACTGCAGACCCTGAGCCCCCGCCTGCCGCTGCCCTTGCAGCAAGGCCTGGCGGAGCTGCAGGCGCTGGCCGAGGGGAATTCAGCAGAGGCCCTGCAGGCCCTGGGTGTGGAGTTGGTGGAAGGGCTGCAGGGATTGGTGGCGGTGGCGGGGTGAGCCTGCCCCTCGGCTTGATGCTTGGAGCAACCGGCCCATGCCACTGGGCCTGGGCAGGAGAGGGAGGCGCTCAGCGCCGGAACAGCCAGCTGCCGTCGGGTTGACGAAGCATTTCGTGCTGTGTCTTTGCGGCCTCGCCACTGTCGGCCGCCTTGTAGGCCACCTCGAATTGAAGGGCGTTGTCCGCCGGCATGGTCCAGCCATGCACACGAAGAACTTCCAGGCATTGGCTGCGGTCGTGGTAGCTCATGGCGCGCATCGGCATCCGTGCCCAGCTGTGCTTGAAGGACGCACCAGAGGCCGCGAACTCGTCCAGCGAGCTGACGCCGTCGAGCTTGTTGATACAGGCCGTGCGCTCAACGAACTGCGTGATGACGGGGAGCAGCTCGGGCAAAGCTGACTGGATCGGCTCCGGATGCGGCCCCTTGTGCACAGCCGCATGCACAAGCTTTTGTTGGCTGGGGCTGATCGGCGCGGCACCGCGCACTGGGGCTCGCTGCGGAACCGCACTTGCGTTGACTGTTGCTTCGGGCTGAGCGGGAACGGGGCCAACTGCCGTTGGGCTTGCGGGTGCGCCGGCTGCGGCGGCGGCAAGCGTCTTGCAGAAGTGGTCCTTGACGCCAGACACCTGGTGAATCATCAAAGGCTTGAGAGCGAAGCTCATGGAAACCTGCGTGCCCTGGGCATGCTGGGTCACCGCTACGTTCATGGGCATGCGGGTGCCCTTGGCGAGCTGGGCGGCGTGCGCGGCTTCGAACAGGCCTTGATCGGGACTTTGCTGCACGACAGTGAATCCGTTCTGGCTGACGTAGCGCAGCATGCGGCTATAGGCGTCCGCCGGCGCCACGCCGGGCAGCACGGTCTCAGAGCGGTACAGCTTGCCGCTGAGTGGCGAGCCGCTTTCCGTGAACTGGCTCGGACATTCGTCCGCCGATGCCTGTGAGGCAGTAAAAAGCGTTGAGAGGAGAGCGAGGGCGGGTGCCCATGCATTGCGGTTCATTGGGTCTCCCTTTGACAAATAAGCGGGGACCGCATGCTGCAAGTGGCCGGAGTGACTCCTGTGGCGAAGTTGTGAGCACTTGTCAGAAAGCCCCGCAACTGCGGGGGTCAGCGCCTGAACAAGCCCAACCGCTCCTGCGCCGCCGCCTCGCTCTTGCGCGCCACCGTGCCGCAGACCAGATCGCAGAGCTGATAGATGCCCACATCGGCCACGCAGTAATAGGCACTGGTGCCCCGGCTTTCGCGGCGCACCAGGCCGCGCTGCTGCAGCAGGCTGAGGTGGCGCGAGACGTTGGCCGTGGTCATGCCGGTCTGCTCGGCCAGATCGCCGACGCGCTGCTCGCCGCTGCGCAGCAGGTTCAAAAGGCGCAGGCGGTTGGGTTCGGCCAGGGCCTGGAAGAAGGAAGCCACCTCGTCCAGGGCGGGGTCGGGCAGTTCGTGCATCGAAGGCGCGGTGGCGGGCATGGGCATTCCTGACGGGTTCACGGACTGCATTCTGTACGTTGTTGACTATTTGAGCAAATGCGTAAATACTAAAAAACAGATCAGCTTCACTCCCTTGCCGCGCCATGAATCCCAGCCTGCTTCGCGCCCTGCCCCTGGTGTTGACCACGGCCCTGGCCTTGCCCGCCTTGGCGGCGGACGCGCCCTACCGCACCCTGACCCTGCAAGCCGGCCACCAGGCCGGCCTGCGCGGCTTCGAAGGCGTGGTGGAGGCGCAGCGTCAGACCGTGCTGGCGGCGCAGGTGGCGGGCGCCATCGTCGAGATCGCCGTCAAGGTGGGCGACCGCGTCAAGGCTGGCCAGCTGCTGATCCGCCTGGATGCGCGCGCCGCCGAGCAGGGCGCCCAGGCCAGCGCCGCCCAGGCCCAGGCCGTCAAGGCACAGCTGCTACTGGCGCAGCGTGATTTCGAGCGCCAGCAGCAGCTGCGCGCCCAGGGTTTCATCAGCCAGGGTGCGCTGGAGCAGGCCGAGGCGCAGTTCAAGGCCAGCAGCGCGCAGCTGCAGGCCCAGGCCGCCGCGCTGGAGGCGGCCCGTACGCAGACGGGCTTTCACCGCGTGACCGCTCCTTATGACGGCGTGGTGGCAGAGCTGCCGGTGTCGCTGGGCGATATGGCCATGCCGGGCCGCGCGCTGGTGACGGTGTTCGACCCGCGCGCCCTGCGCGTCACCGCCAGCGTGCCGCAGCAGCTGAAGCTGCCGGACGCGGCCGCGTTGCAGGTGGAGATCCCGGCCCTGGGCCAGCGCCTGAACCCGACCCGCGTGCAGCGCCTGCCGCTGGCCGATGCGGGTTCGCAGACGCAAGCCGTGCGCCTGGAACTGCCCGAGTCCGCCGCCCAGCCCGGCCAGTTCGCGCGCCTGTGGGTGCCGCAGGAGCAGGCCGCCGCGCCCACGCGCCTGTGGGTGCCGCAGGCGGCGCTGGTGCGCCGCGCCGAGCTGCGCGCCGTCTACGTGCTGGATGCCAAGGGCCAGCCACAGCTGCGCCAACTTCGCCTGGGCCCGGTGCAGGGCGATCAGGTGGAGGTGCTGGCCGGCCTGAGCGCCGGTGAGCGCGTGGTGCTGGAGCCGCAGCGCGCGGCCAAGGGAGCCAAGTGATGAGCCAGCTGGGCGTGTCCGGCCGCATCGCGGCCTTCTTCCAGAGCGCGCAGATCACGCCGCTGCTGGCGCTCGTCGCGCTGCTGCTGGGCGTCTTCGCCGTGGCGGGGACGCCGCGCGAGGAGGAGCCGCAGATCAACGTCACCATGGCCAATGTGATGGTGGCGCTGCCCGGCGCGGCGGTGGCGGATGTCGAATCGCTGCTGGCGGTGCCGGGCGAGCAGGTGCTGTCGCGCATGCCGGGTGTTGAGCATGTGATGTCGGTCTCGCGCCCCGGCATGGCCGTCATCACCGTGCAGTTCAAGGTCGGCGTGCCGCGCACCGAGGCCTTGGTGCGCCTGCACGACACGATTCAAAGCAATGCCGATTGGCTGCCGCCCGGTCTTGGGGCCTCGCCCCCGCTGGTCAAGCCGCTGGGCATCGACGACGTGCCCATCGTCAGCTTCACCCTGTTCAGCCGCGAGCCGAACTTCGGCCGCTACGACCTGGAGCGCGTGGCGCATAGCCTGGAGGCGGAGCTGAAGCGTGTGCCCGGGACGCGCGACATCACGACGATCGGTGGCCCCGGCCGCGCCGTCCGCGTGGAGGTGGACCCGGCCAAGCTGAACCGCGTCGGCCTCAGCTTGAGCGAACTGCGCCAGGCCCTGCAGGGCGCCCACCAGGGCGCGCAGGTGGGCGAGCGCGTGCTCGGCAACCAGACGATTCAACTCGAAGCCGGCCCGTTCCTGCGCGACGCCCGCGAGGTGGAGGAGCTGGTGGTGGGCGTGCACAACGCGAAGCCGGTGCAGCTGCGCGACCTGGCCCAGGTGAGCGACGGCCCGCTGCCCGAGACCCGGCTGGTCTGGCACCGCGTGGACGGTCAGGACCATCCGGCCCTGACCCTGGCGGTGACCAAGAAGGCGGGCGAGAACGCCATCGACGTGGCGCGCGGCTTGAGCGCCCGTGTGGCCGAGTTGCGCGGCACCGTGCTGCCCATTCAGGTGGAGCTGGAAGCGACGCGCAACTATGGGCAAACCGCCAACGACAAGGCCAACCAGCTGATCCAGAAGCTGCTGTTCGCCACCGCCTCGGTGGTCGCGCTGGTGTTCTTCGCCTTGGGTAAGCGCGAGGCCGCCATCGTCGGCGCCGCGGTCATCCTCACGCTCACCGTCACCCTGTTCGCCTCCTGGGCCTGGGGCTTCACGCTGAACCGCGTGTCGCTGTTCGCGCTGATCTTCTCCATCGGCATCCTGGTGGACGACGCCATCGTGGTGGTGGAAAACATCCACCGCCACCAGCAGCTCTTCCCCGGCAAGGCCCTGCGCGAACTGATCCCCGGCGCGGTGGATGAGGTGGGTGGCCCCACCATCCTGGCCACGCTCACGGTCATCGCCGCCCTGCTGCCGATGGCCTTCGTCTCCGGCCTGATGGGCCCTTACATGGCGCCCATCCCCATCAATGCCAGCATGGGCATGCTGCTGTCGCTGGCCATCGCCTTCGTCGTCACGCCCTGGCTGGCGCGCCTCTTGATGAAGGCCGTGCCGGCCGGCGCGGACCACGACCCCGAGGCCCTGCACGGCCTGTCCCGTTGGCTGGCGCCGCGCTTCGAGCGCCTGTTCGGCCCGCTGCTGCATGCCCAACGCGGCGGCCGCAACCGCAAGCTGCTGGGCCTGGGTGTGGCGGGTTTGATTGCCCTGTCCGTCGCCTTGCCGGCCGTGGGCCTGGTGATGCTGAAGATGCTGCCCTTCGACAACAAATCGGAGCTGCAGGTGATGGTGGACATGCCGGCTGGCACGCCGCTGGAGCAGACGGCGGCCACGCTGCAGGCTCTTGGAGCGTGGCTGGACGAGCAGCCCGAGGTGCGCCATCTGCAGGCCTACGCGGGCAGCTCGGCGCCCATCAACTTCAACGGCTTGGTGCGCCAGTACTTCCTGCGCGCCGACCCGCACCAGGGCGACCTGGCGGTGACCTTGCTGCCCAAGGGCCAGCGCAAGGAGCAAAGCCACGCCATCGCCACCCGTTGGCGCCCCGCGCTGCAGAAGATCGGCCAGCGCTTCGGTGCCAATGTCAAGGTGGTGGAGGTGCCGCCCGGCCCGCCGGTGCTGGCACCCATCGTGGCCGAAATCTATGGCCCCGAGGCCAGCGGCCGCGCCCAGGTGGCGGCCGCCGTGCGCAAGGTCTTGGGTGGCCAGGAGGGCGTGGTGGACGTGGACGACTCCGGCATCGCGGCCGCCCCGCGCCAGCTGCTGCAGGTGGACCGTCGCAAGGCCATGGGTTTGGGCGTGGCCCCCGCCCAGGTGGTGGCCACGCTGCGCGCCGCGCAGAGCGGCGACGCGGCCATCTGGCTGCACGACGGCTCACACCGCGCCGTGCCCGCCACGCTGATGCTGCCGGCTGAACGTGCCGGCGACCTGGATGCCTTGCTGTCGCTCGGCGTCAAGTCGGCCAGCGGTGCGCTCATCCCGCTGCGCGAGCTTGTGACGGTGCAGGACGCACAACGCGAGCAGCCGATCTACCGCAAGGACGGCCTGGCCGTGCACTACGTGGTGGCCGACATGGCCGGCCGCATCGACAGCCCGCTCTACGGCCTGTTCAGCGCGCGCTCGGCCCTGCAGCAGATCGAGACCCCGGACGGCGGCCGCCTGCAGGAGTTCTTCATCCAGCAGCCCAGCGACCCCTACCGCGGCTACAGCCTGAAGTGGGACGGCGAGTGGCAGATCACCTACGAGACCTTCCGCGACATGGGCTTGGCCTACGCCGTGGGCCTGGTGCTGATCTACCTGCTGGTGGTGGCGCAGTTCGGTTCCTACCTGACGCCGCTGATCATCATGGCGCCGATCCCGCTCACCGTGATCGGCGTCATGCCCGGGCACGCCCTCTTGAGCGCGCCGTTCACGGCCACCAGCATGATCGGCATGATCGCCCTGGCCGGCATCATCGTGCGCAACTCCATCCTGCTGGTGGACTTCATCAACCTGCAGGTGCGCGCCGGCATGGCCTTCGAGCGCGCCATTCAGCGCTCGGCCATCACCCGCGCCCAGCCCATCCTGCTCACCGGCCTGGCGGCCATGCTGGGCGCCTTCTTCATCCTCGACGACCCGATCTTCAACGGTCTGGCCATCAGCCTGATCTTCGGCATTGCCGTCTCGACGGTGCTGACCCTGGTCGTCATTCCGGTTCTTTACTACGTGGCCTACCGCCACCGCCTGCACCTCTTGAAAGGAGAGTGACCATGAGCTCTTGGCAAATCGTCCGTGTCGTCGCCGGCAGCTTCATCCTGCTGTCCCTGCTGCTCGGCATTCCCGGCAGCCCCGTCTTCCACTCGCCCTGGTGGCTGGCCTTCACCGCCTTCGTGGGCGTGAACCTGCTGCAGAGCGGCCTGACGCGCTGGTGCCTGATGGAAAGCATGCTGCGCAAGTTCGGCATCAAGGGGGGCTGCTGATGCATCTCGTCTGTTCCCACTGTGGCGCGGTCAACCGCGTGCCCGAGGAGCGCCTGGGTGACGGCCCGGTCTGTGCCAAGTGCAAGACCGAGCTGGCACCCACGCACCCGGTGGCGCTGAGTGACGCGCGCTTCTTCGACTACATCGCCAAGACCGAGCAGCCGGTGCTGGTGGACTTCTGGGCCGAGTGGTGCGGGCCCTGCCATGCCATGGCGCCGCACTTTGAGGCCGCCGCAGCGGCGCTGCCGGGCGTGCGCTTTGCCAAGGTGGAAACCGATAGCAATCCGCAGGCCAGCGTGAAGAACCGCATCCGCTCCATTCCCACCCTGGTGCTCTACCGCAGCGGCGAGGAAATTGCCCGGCGCAGCGGCGCCATGCCGGCCGCGGAGCTGCAGCGCTGGGTGCAGGGCGTGCTTTCGGCGGGATGATGGCGGCCATGTCCGCTTCGCCCTACCTGCTCGAATCCTTCCACGACCCCGCCACCGGCACCGTCAGCCACTTGCTGGCCTGCGCGTGCACGCGCCGCGCGGCGCTGATCGACCCGGTGCTGGATTTCCAGTCCAACAGCGGCAAGGTGCAAACCACCAGCGCCCAGCGCCTGCTGGAGCGCGTGCGCGCGCTGGACCTGCAGGTGGACTGGCTGCTCGAAACCCATGCCCATGCCGACCACCTGAGCGCGGCGGTGTGGCTACAGCGGCAGCTGGGCGGACGCATTGCCATCGGCGCCGGCATCGATGCGGTGCAGGCGCATTTCCAGCCGGTGCTGGATCTGGCCCCACCCTGCGACGCGCAGGCCTTTGACCAGCTCTTTGCCGAGGGCGAGCACGTGCCGGTGGGTGATCTGCGCCTGCAAGTGCTGCACACCCCCGGCCACACCCCGGCCTGCATCAGCTACTACTTGGCCGGCGAGCCGGGCTGCGTGTTCGTGGGCGACACCCTGTTCCGCCCCGATTACGGCTGCGCCCGCGCCGACTTCCCCGGCGGCGACGCCGTGCAGCTCTATCGCTCCATCCAGCGCCTGCTGGCCCTGCCGGACGCGACGCGCGTGATGCTCTGCCACGACTACCCGCCGGCCGACCGCGCGCCCTGCCTGGAAACCACGGTGGCGGCGCAGCGGCACGGCAATGTGCAGGTCGGCGGCGGGGTCAGCGAAGCCGAGTTCGTGCAACGCCGCCAGGCGCGCGACCGCCAGTTGGCGGTGCCGGCCCTGCTCTGGCCCTCGCTGCAGGTCAATCTGCGCGGCGGCCGGCTGCCCGAACCCGATGCGCAGGGCCGGCGCTTCCTGCAGATTCCTCTCACGGTTGCCGGATGAAGGCGCCGGACTGGCGCCACGACCTGCCCGCCGGCCTGCTGGTCGGCGGCCTGCTGCTGCCCCAGGCCCTGGCCTACGCCATGCTGGCCGAGCTGCCGCCGGTGGCGGGCGTGATGGCCAGCCTGCTGCCGCTGGGGGTCTACGCCCTGCTGGGCAGCTCCAGGCAACTGGCCATGGGCCCGGTGGCCATCCTGGCGCTGATGGTGGCCAGTGCCACCCCTGCCCTGGCGGCCGCCCATGGCGCCGACCCCTGGGCCCTGGCCCTGCTGCTCAGCCTGGAGGCCGGCGCGCTGTTGGCGCTGGCGGCGGCGCTGCGGCTGGACGCACTGGCGGCCCTGCTTTCGGCGCCGGTGCTGCATGGCTTTGTCAGCGGCGCGGCGCTGGCCATTGCGCTGGGGCAGATCCCGAAGCTGATCGGGCTGAACCTGCCCGGAAGCACCCTGCTGGACTGGGGCCGCTTCTTTGCTAGCGGGCCCGAACTGCGGCCCGACGCCTGGAGCGCCGCCTTCGGCCTGGGTGCCGTGGTTCTGCTGGTGCTGGCGCGCCTGCGCCGCTGGCGGCTGGCGCCGCTGGGCGTGGTGGCGCTGGCCATTGCTGCGGTGGCGGCCTTGCAGGCCGGCGGGCAAGCCTTGGGCGCGCTGCGCCTGACCGGTGCCGTCCATCTGCTGGATGGCCTGCGCTTTCCCTCGCCCTTTGCCCTGCCGGCGGCGCTTTGGCTGCAGGCCCTGCCGGCGGCGGCCCTGATCGCCCTGGTGGCTTATGTGGAAAGCCTGGCCATCGCCCAGGCCCTGGCGGCGCGGCGCCAGGAGCGCATCTCCACCCGGCGCGAGCTGGTCGGCCTGGCCGGTGCCAATCTGGCCGCCGGCCTGAGTGGCGGCCTGCCGGTGGCCGGCAGCTTTTCGCGCAGCGGGCTGCTGTTCGAGGGCGGCGCGCGCACGCGCTGGGCCGGCGCCCTGTCGGCCCTGCTGTTCCTGGTGCTGGTCAGCTTGGCCGCGCCCTGGCTGGCGCGGCTGCCGCATGCGGTGCTGGCGGCCGGCATCGTGGTGGCGGTGCTGCCCCTGGTGGACCTGCCGGCCTTCCGCCGCGCCTGGCGCTATGCCCGCGCCGAGGGCGCGGTGATGACGGCGGTGGCCTTGCTGACGTTGTTGCTGGGCGTGGAGGCGGCGCTGGCAGCCGGCGTGGCGGCGTCCATCGCCCTGCTGCTGCAGCGCACCGCACGGCCACACTGGGCCGAGGTGGGCCGCCTGCCCGGCACCGAGGTGTTCCGCAACACCAAGCGCTTCCAGGTGGAGTTGCTGCCCGAACTCCTGAGCATCCGCATCGACGAAGGCCTGCTGTTCACCAACGCCCGCTGGCTCAGCGAGGTGCTGGGGGCTGAGCTGGCACGCCGCCCGCAGGCACGTCACCTGCTTTTGATGATGAGTGGCGTCAACGACATCGACCTCAGCGGCCTGGAGGCCCTGCAGCAGTTCGCCCAGGAACTGCGCGTCCAGGGCGTGCAGCTGCACCTGAGCGAACTGAAGGGCCCGGTGGCCGACCGGCTGATGGCGGCCGGCCTGGCCGACTGGCTGCCCGGCCGGGTGTTCCGCACCCAGATCGAGGCCTGGACAGCGCTGAGCCGTGAGGCGGGCGACCCGCTGTGGGTGTCGCCGTGATCTGACCGGCCAAAAAGCAAACAGCCCGGGCAGAGCCGGGCTGTTTGGGGTGGCGCGTCCGCGAGGCGCGCCGAAGCATTCCGCGTCGAGTCCGGATCAGGTCGCCTTATGCGGCCACCGGCTCGGCTGCGGCCTGCTCTTGCATGAAGAACAGGTACGGCACCTCGACACCCCAGTCCTCGCCCACCTCATTCAGCGGAGCGGGTTCGATGAAGCTGCCAGACAGGAAGGACAGGACGCTGCTGGCGGAGCTGATGGAGGGGGTGTTTTCGGTGTTCATTTGCTTCTCCCGGGGGGACTGCGGACTGGAATGCTTTGCATTGTTCCGAGTCAAGCGTTTCGGGCATGTGATGGCGATCACTTCGGCCCCCGGTTTGTGCGCCGGCCCGCAAACAGGGGG
>ERZ761602.3744-NODE-3744-length-20878-cov-11.385199_pt1 | contig 20878 bp, 15 predicted proteins | sample MGYA00512165_ERZ761602 | MGnify/ENA primary metagenome ERZ761602 (study PRJEB28899, sample SAMN02445085) | bioreactor sludge metagenome | biome: EBPR sludge; isolation source: Thorneside wastewater treatment plant | place: Australia: Brisbane, Thorneside...
TCAACCCGGCGCCGTTTTGTCTGCTTGACGAAGTCGACGCGCCGCTTGACGATACCAATACCGAACGTTTCTGCTCGATGGTGCGACGAATGTCGATCAACACGCAGTTTCTGTTCATCAGCCACAACAAGATTACGATGGAAATGGCGCAACAGCTCGTCGGAGTAACCATGCAGGAATCCGGCGTCTCGCGCATCGTTGAAGTCGATATGGAAGAAGCGCTACGGATGCGCGAGCAACTCGTTTAGGAATAGATATGACCGACTTGCAGATGGGTTTGATCGGCTTTGGCGGCGTCGCCGTGCTGGGCGTGCTGGCTTACAACAAATGGCAGGAGCGCAAGCACCGCAGAATGGCCGAGGAGCTGCTGAGCGCACGCCAGACAGATGTCCTGCTCGACGAACCGGGAGGTGCAACAGGCGGCGCAGCGGCAGCGGATGCTGCGCATCGCGCCCCGCAGGAACGCGTCGAGCCCTTGTTGCGCTCCGATCCGGAAGAGTTCCGGGAGCCGGGCGAGTCAGCGCTGGGACAGAACACAGCGGCCGACAGCGGCCACACGGCCGCTGCTGCAAAGAGTGCCGCCACCGCCGAAGAGTCGCCCTCTTCGCACTCGTCGCACTCTTCGCCCGCGTCGGTATCGCCGACGCCCGCGGACGACCAGCGGGGGGGGCTCAGGGACAGCCCGGCGCCGATGAGCGTGCTGTCGCCAAAGATCGACTATATCGCCGCGATCCAGGTGGTCGAACCCATCGCCGGCTGCCGCATCCGCGAGGCGCAGCGCGCCACGCTGGAACGGCTGAGCAAGGCAGTGAACTGGATTGGCCACAACGAAGACGCGCATGCCTGGGAGCCGATTCTCGATGACAGCGAGCGCGAGTACCGGCACATTCGTGTCGGCTTGCAACTGGTCGATCGCAAAGGCCCGCTCGCCGACCGTGAGCTGTCGGTCTTCAAGGTCGCGATGCAGGAAATGGCGACCGAGCTGATGGGCCTTGCCGAGCTGCCGGCCCGCGAGCCGGCCTTGCGGACGGCCGCACAGCTGGACGAGTTCTGCGCCGGGGTGGACATCCAGATCGGCGTCAACGTGATCAGCCAGGGGCAGGTTTTCGCCGGCACCAAGCTGCGCGCGCTGGCCGAAGCGACGGGCATGGTCATCGACAGCAGCGGGCGTTTTGTCCGCTGTGATGACGACGGCGATGTGCTCTACATGCTGTTGAATCAGCAGGCCGATGGCTTTTCGGCGGAGTCGATGAAGACCCTGACTACGCACGGGGTGACTTTTCTGCTCGATGTACCGCGCGTGGCCAATGGCGATCGGGTGTTGACCCAGATGTTCGAGCTGGCGCGGCGCTTTGCCGAGGCCCTCAACGGGGCACTGGTCGACGATAACCGCCACCCCTTGTCGGAGGCTGCCCTGGAGCCGATTCGTCAGCAGGTGGCGCAGTTCCAGGCGGCGATGGCGGCGCATGAGCTGCCGGCTGGCGGCCCGCTGGCGCTGCGCCTGTTTTCCTGACGCCGGCAAGTGCCGCGATGAGTGCTGGCGATCGCGTGCAGGTCTTGCGGGAGGCGATCGAGCGGCATAACCGCGCCTATTACGCCCTCGACGCGCCGCTGATCGGCGACGCCGAATATGATCGCCTGTTCGCCGAGTTGCAGGCCCTCGAGGCCGAACATCCGGAATTGCTGAGCGTCGATTCGCCGACGCAGCGCGTCGGTGCGGCGCCGCTGCCCGAGTTCGCGGCGCTGACGCATGCGACGCCGATGCTGTCGCTGAACAATGCTTTTGCCGACGACGAAGTCGCCGCATTCGATCGCCGTGTGCGCGAAGGGCTGGCCAGTGTTGGTGCAGTCGAGCTCGGGAACGAGGTGAACTACTCGGCGGAACCCAAGTTCGATGGTTTGGCGGTCAGCCTGAGCTATCAGGATGGCCGCCTGCTGCGCGGCGCGACGCGTGGCGATGGCTCCACCGGCGAGGACGTCACCGCCAATCTGCGCACCTTGCGCAGCATTCCCCTGCGCTTGCAGGGCAGCGATTGGCCGGCCGTTCTCGAGGTGCGCGGCGAAGTGCTGATGCTGCGCAGCGATTTTGCGCAGATGAACGAAAGGCAGCGCGAGAAAGGCGAGAAGGAGTTCGTCAATCCGCGCAACGCCGCTGCCGGCAGCCTGCGCCAACTCGATCCGCGCATCACCGCGACGCGTCCCTTGCGCTTCTTTGCCTACGGCGTCGGGGTCGCTGCCGGCACCACAGCTGGCTTGCCGGCGACGCACAGTGAGCTGCTTGATCGGCTCGCCGCCTGGGGCTTTCCAGTCGCTCGCGAACGGCGGCGCGTGCTCGGCCTGGCCGGCCTGCTGACCTACTACGCGGAGATTGGCCGCCAGCGAAGCGCGCTGCCCTACGATATCGACGGCGTCGTTTACAAGGTCGATGAACTGGCGGCGCAGGCGCGTCTGGGTTTCGTTTCGCGTGCGCCGCGTTTCGCGCTGGCGCACAAGTTCGCCGCCGAGGAGGCGGAGACCGAACTGCTCGACATTTCGATCCAGGTCGGGCGCACGGGTGCGCTGACGCCGGTGGCACGGCTGAAGCCGGTTTTCGTCGGCGGCGTGACGGTGATCAACGCCACGCTGCACAACGAGGACGAGATTCGCCGCAAGGACGTACACATCGGCGACACGGTGGTCGTTCGCCGGGCCGGGGACGTGATTCCGGAAGTCGTTCGCGTGCTGCCCGAAAAGCGCCCCGCTGCTGCGCGTCGCTTCAGCATGCCGCAGAATTGCCCGGTCTGCGGCTCGAGCGTCGTGCGTAGCGAAGATGAAAAGGGCGAAAGGGACGTCAAAGGCGTCGCCGTGGTCGCGCGCTGTAGTGGCGGTCTCTACTGCCCGGCGCAGCGCAAGCAGGCCTTGCTCCATTTCGCGTCGCGACGGGCGATGGACATCGAAGGCCTCGGCGACAAACTGGTCGAGCAGCTGGTCGACAACGCCATCGTGCGCACGCCGGCCGATCTCTATCAGCTAGGCGTCGTGGCCTTGGCGAAGCTCGAACGTTTGGCCGAGAAGTCGGCCGGGAATCTGCTGGCAGCCATCGAGAAGAGCAAGCAGACGACCTTGGCGCGCTTCATCTACGCGCTCGGAATTCGCAACGTCGGCGAGGCAACGGCCAGGGAGCTGGCGCGTCACTTCGGTGCCCTCGAGCGCCTGCTGGCGGCCGATGAAGCGCAGTTGCTGCAGGTTCCCGAGGTCGGCCCGATCGTTGCACAAGGGATTCGCCAGTTCTGCAGCGAGCCGCACAACCAGACGGTCATCGAGCAGCTGCGCGCCGCCGGGGTGAGCTGGAGCGAAAGCGAAGCCGCCGCGGCCAGCGCTGGCGTTGGCGCCGTCGCCGGCAAGGTCTTCGTGCTCACTGGCGCCCTGCCTACCTTGACACGCGATGCCGCCGCGCAGCTGATCATCGCGGCGGGGGGGAAGGTGACTGCATCGGTGTCGAAGAAGACGGACTTCGTCGTCGCCGGCGCCGAGGCCGGCAGCAAGCTCGAGAAAGCGCAGCTGCTCGGAGTGTCGGTGATCGACGAGGGGCAGTTGTTGGCCATGTTGCAGGCTGGTCCGTTGGCGGCTCCGGAAAGCCAGTGATAAACGGACAAACGGCGATGACGCTGCTGGCGAATGCCGATCTGATCCACTCGGCTGAAACTGTCGCGGCCGCAGTCAATCGCGTGGCGCGTGCGATCACCACCCGACTGCATGCCAGCCAGCCGCTGCTCTTGTGCGTCATGAAGGGTGGCGTGCCGTTCGCTGGCCAGCTGCTGACGCGACTGAGTTTTCCGCTCGATTTCGATTATCTGGACGTCAGCCGCTACGGTCAGGCAACGGCAGGTGGCGCGCTGGCGTGGCGCGTCGAGCCCTCGCTGGCGGTGAACGGGCGTACGGTACTGGTGGTCGACGATATTCTCGACGAAGGCGTGACGCTGGCCGCAATCCGTGATCGCCTGCTGCAAATGGGGGCGGCGGCCTGCTTTACGGCGGTTCTTGCCGATAAACTGCACGGTCGCGAGAAGCCACTGCAAGCAGACTTCGTTGCGCTGACCGTTCCGGATCGCTTCGTGTTCGGCTATGGCATGGACGCTTGCGGCGCGTGGCGCAATCTGCCGGCGATCTACGCCATGCGGGAGGGTTGAAATGCTGGCAATCATCGGTGGCAGCGGCCTGGCGCAGCTCGCCGGGTTCGAGATTTCGCGCCGCCACATGGCGCGCACTCCCTATGGCGAGCCGTCCGCGGCGCTGAGCTTTGGCCATCTTGCCGGTCGACCGGTGGTCTTTCTGGCGCGTCATGGCGATCAGCACAGCATTCCGCCGCATCAGGTCAACTATCGGGCGAACCTCTGGGCGCTGGCGGACGCGCGGGTGCTGGGCGTCGTTGCCGTCGCCGCGGTCGGCAGCATTCGCGCCGACCTCAAGCCTGGCGACCTAGTTCTGCCGGATCAGATCATCGACTACACCTGGGGGCGTCCATCGACCTTCCACGAAGGGCCTGACGCCGCCGTCGCCCATGTCGATTTCACCGAACCGTACGATCACGCGCTACGCCGGCGGCTGCTCGCCGCGGCGGCGGCGATTGGCACCCGGCTCGGCGATGCCGCGGTGTACGCCGCCACGCAGGGACCGCGTCTGGAATCGGCCGCCGAGATCAACCGTCTCGAGCGCGACGGCGCCGACGTCGTCGGCATGACCGGCATGCCCGAGGCGGCTCTGGCGCGCGAGCTGGGGCTGCCTTACGCAGCCATCAACGTCGTCGCCAATTACGCCGCCGGGCGCAGCGAGAGTGGTGCCGGCATCAGCCTGGAGGCTATTCATGCGGTCCTGGCGGGGTCGATGCAGCAGGTGCATGCGCTCATCGAAAGGATGCTGAGCGACGATGAGTAATGTCGAAGTCGCGGACGCGACTCACGAAACTCCCTTGCCGGGTGAGGCGGGGAAATCAGGGAGCATGCTCCCTGCCCGGCGAACGATTCCGGCGTGCAAGCCGGAATCCCCACTGCAGGGAAAGAGGAGGGGATGGTCATGACTTCCATGGTCCGGGGTAGCTCCACACGTCATGGCCGTTAGACCGGTCCTGAGAATGGGCGACGCGCGTCTGTGGCAGCAGGCCAGGGCGGTCGAGCAGTTCGCCACCGCCGAGCTGGCAGCGCTGATCGTCGACCTGGAAGACACCATGCGCGAGCTCGACGGTGCCGGCCTGGCGGCGCCGCAGATCGGTGTCGATCTGCGGGTGGTGATTTTCGGGATCGACGCCAATCCACGCTACCCCGATGCCGAAGCGGTGCCACACACGGTGTTGATCAACCCGGTCCTGACGCCACTGTCGACCGAGGTCGAAGAGGCCTGGGAGGGCTGCCTCTCGGTGCCCGGCCTGCGCGGCTGCGTGCCGCGCTGGAAACATCTGCGCTACAGCGGCTTCGACCCCAGCGGGCGGCCCATCGAGCGCAGCGTTTGCGATTTTCACGCCCGCGTCGTGCAACATGAATGCGACCATCTCGACGGCATTCTCTATCCGATGCGGATGACGGATTTCAGTCGTTTCGGTTTCGTCAACGAACTCTTCCCTGAGGGGGGGTTGGCTACGGCCGAGTAGCAGCGGTCATTGCCGTTCTGCGGAAAGTGACTGTGGCGCGTTGAACTGCTGGATTTATTGAAGGAACACCTTGTGATCGGCAAGACTGCCACGCCAGCTCGCTATCGAATTCTCTTTGTCTGCATGGGCAACATCTGTCGCTCGCCGCTGGCCGCCGCGGTGACGCGTGGCCTGGCTCAGCGCGAGGGCCTGGGAGCTCTCCTGGAAACCGATTCGGCGGGGACGCACGGCCACTACCATGCCGGCGAAGCGCCGGATCCGCGCGCCCGCAAGGTCGGCGCCAAGCGCGGTTACGATCTTTCAAAAATGCGCGCGCGGCCGGTCGTCGTCGCCGATTTCGAGCGTTTCGACCGTATTCTGGCGATGGACCAGGAGAATATGGCCAATCTGCTGCGCCTGTGTCCAGAGGAAGGCCGCGCCAAGCTGGGCATGTTTCTCGACTACGCTCCGGAGCTTGGCGTTACCGACGTACCTGATCCCTACTACGGCGCCGAGTCGGGATTCGAACGTGTGCTGGCGCTCTGCGAAGTGGCGGCACGCGGCCTGTTGGCCGCCTGCGAGCACGGGCAGCTTGCCCGCTGAGCGACGGCGTCCGGGAAATCAACTAGGCTTGCGTGCCTGATTCGTTGTCGGCGCGTATCAGGCGAGGTAGCAGTTCGGGTGGCAGGTGCAGGCGCGAGAGCAGGGTTTCGCGGTTGATGTTGAGCAGTTTTTCGATCGCGGCGAAGTCGTCGGGGATGGCGGCATCGCTCCAGCCGTCGACCGAGTGGCGAGCCAGGTTGACCGCCAGCTTGACGTTCTGCACGCGCGGCTGCTGGGCGTTGTCCTTGTCCTCCATCAGCGCGGTGAGCAGCTCGGGCAGCTGCCAGGCACGGCAAAGCGCCAACTGCAGCTCGGCCAGGGGAAAGCCGAGAACTTCGCGCTGCACGATGCTGCTGCGCAAGCTTTTTTCGGCTTGCAGTCGGGCGCGGATGGCGATCGCCTGTTCGGGAGCAAAGCACCACAGCAGAACTTCGGCCAAGTCGTAGAGCAGCGCCGCGAGCGCGACTTCTTCGACGTTCATGTCGTGCCGGGCGAATGCCCAGTCGTGCGCGTAGTGCGAAGCGCGCTGGCAGCGCAGGATCACCTGCAGCACGCCGAGGAGCGCCTGCGGCTTGCGGCTGAGCATGGTTTCGATGGTCGCCGGCTTCTCGAACTTGCGGAAGAAAGGCTCGACGCCGAGCATCATCACCGCAGTGGCGATGTTGGTGACGTCGCTGCGCAGGTGCTTGCTGCCGAAGGACTGGATGTAGGCCAGCACGCGGATGGCGAGCAGGGGATCCTGGAGCACGATAGAGATGATGTCGCGACCGTTGATGCGGTCGATATGCTGGCGTGCCTCGTCCAGGCGGCGGGCGGTCTGGCGCAGGACGGGCATCTCGGCGCCGCTGAACAAGCTCAGCCAGGCGGCAAGGTCTCGTGGTGCTGGTGTATCGAGCATAGTGGTCGCGCCTTGTACAAGACCGGCCCGTCAGAGTGCCGCGCTGGCCGGGCTTTGCCAGAGGGCGGGGGATCAGGGCAGATGGTAGTCGCAGCGTGCCGGCCCTGCAAGCGCCCAGTGCGCGCTATGACCACCGTCGCGGAGGCGCGAATCCACCGATCGCGCCGCGCTCAAAAGCGCTCGTCCGGGCGCAGATAGCGCCACTGCCCGGGCGGCAGCTTGCCGAGCGAGACGCCGCCGATACGCACGCGCTTGATGTCGGTGACCTGCAGCCCGACCAACTCGCACATCCGCTGGATCTGCCCTTTCTTGCCATCCGGCAAAACGAAGCGCAGCTGCTGATCGCTGAGCCACGAGACCTGCCCCCGCGGCAGTTTGACGTTGTCGAGCGACAGGCCGTGGCGCAGCAGCTCCAGGCCGTCAGCCGCCAGCTCACCTTCGACGCGCACGTGATACTCCTTCTCCAGCCGCGAGTCGCCGCCGCTCAGGCGGCGTGCGACGCTGCCTTCCTGGGTGAAGGCGAGCATCCCGCCCTCATCGGCCTCGAGTCTTCCGGCCTGCGCCAGCCCGCGCAGATGGGTGGGCTGGAAGCTCAAGGGGGTCTGGTCTTCGGCCCAGTGATTGTCGGCGCGAATCAGGGCGGCGATGGCTTCGCGGCCTTCGTCGGCAGCCGGGCCGGGACAGTCCCGCGGTTTGTTGAAGACGATGCTGACCGTCTCGGTGCTGTGCGCGCTGGCCACTTCCTTGATCGCGATTCTTGCCTTCGGGTTTACGCGCGCGCCCAGGCGGTTGATGACCACGCCATCGACGCTGACCCAGCCGTTCTCGATCCATTCGTCGGCCTCGCGTCGCGAGCACTGTGCCAACTCGCTGACCAGCTTCGACAGGCGCGGCGACTCCTTGGCCAGGCCACGGGGTGGGCCGGCCGGCTCCGTCGCTGCTTGCGGCTGAGCGGGCAGTGGCGGGCCTCGCCGCTCCTCGTTTGGCGACGGCGTGCCGTGCGTGTCGGTCGGTGGCAGCGCGGGCTCGCCGTCAGGACGTTCGGGTGCCGGCCGGAAGGCACGTGCGCCGGTGCTGCGCGCCACGCCGCGAGGAGGATAGGCTTTCTTGGTGGGCTTGCGAGAGCGGTCGGCGGCGCCAGGGGTGGCGTATTTTTCCCGGAGTGCTCTTCCCGGACGCTCGTCGCGCTTGCGGGGCGTTTCGGCCGCTGCTGACCGGCGGTCGCTGTCCGGGGAGGCGGGCTGCGCCGGCGCTGGCCGTGGCGTTTGCGGAGCGGTGTCCGTGGACGCCGTGCTGCTCGCCTTGGCGGGCGGCTGCGGCCTGCTGTCGGAACGGCGCGGGCCGGTGCGCTTGGCGGCTGGCGCGCCGCCGCGGACTGGTTTGCGCGTCGGCGACCTGCTGGGCTCGGCAGCGTCGCCGGAAGTGTTTGTTTTCGGGAGTTTCAGGGTCGGGCGGGGCATGGCAGCGCTTTTCGTTCGGTCGGGCGCGTAGTGTACGCTAGAAATACGCCAGAACCTGCTAGCCCTCGAGCGAATCGCGTGCGGCTGCTTTCGGCCGTCGTTTCAAGCCTGGCAGTGGCGGCGAGTGCCGCTAGCGGGCTGGCGGAGGCGGTGGCGCACCGCGCGGTGGCGGTGGTGGTGGCGGTGCGCCGAGTGGCGGTGGCGGCGGCGGCGGTAGAGGGGCGGCAACCGGTCGCGTGGCGTAGCCTTCCGATACCGCGAAGCCGCCGACCAGGGGGACCTTTTGACCGCGCGCGTACATGCACTGGATGTAGCTCTGGTCGTAACGTTCCTGCAAGGTGTACGCGGAGGCGTTGCTGGCAGCGACGCCGCCCATACTACCGGCGAGCAAGCCGACGCCGGCGCCGACTGCGGCACCGCTCGAGCCATCTATCGCGGCCCCCACGGCCGCACCGACGACCGTACCCACTGCCGCGCTGGCGACCCCGGAATTGACGGCGGATGCCGCCGGTGTCGTACCACCAAGCGCCTGGTTGGCGTAGTTCCGGCAGGCCCAGTCGTCGGCGCGAAACTTGCTGAATGACTGTCCCGATCCGGGCAAGGCCATGACGCTGGGTCCGTCCGGCGGAAAGCTGGCGCAGGCGGCGAGTGCGACGACCAACAAGGGTGCAAAACGGCGTGGCGAAGGCATGGCTGAACTCATCAAAGGTTTTCGCCGCCCCGGGAGCAAGGGCTGGGCAATAGTGACTGTAACGCAGTCGCCCCTTGCGCGCTGACACGAGCGCACATCCATGGCCGGCTGCGCTGGCTCGCGAGGGTTGCTTTCTGGTACGCTAAAAGCCGCCGTGCCAGCAACCTTCATCGAGCTGAATGGACCATGACCCTGCCAGAAGAACCGAAAAGCGCCATCGGCAACCTTGCCGACCTCGAGGACGGACAGATCGCCTTGTCGCGCTACATCGTCAAGCGCGCGGACGGCCTGTACGTGACCTTGTCGCGACTCGATTCGCCGGCCGATTTTTTCGACTTTGTCAATCGTACCATTGCCTTGGGGCTCTATTTCCGGGCCCTGGATTACGCGCAGTTCCAGTCTCTCCTGTACGACGAACCGGCGAGCCGTGACCCTGCGGCGCCGGACGAGGTGTTCCTGGCGCTCGACATCGCCAGCTTTCGACCGCAGCGCCAATCCTTGTACAAGGAACTGCGCATTCAGCGCGGCGAGGCAGTCTATCTCTTCGAACCGATCTACCTCGACCCGGAGAGTGACCAAGAAGCGGCCGAGGACGGCGCCAGCGGCGGCCCGCAGCGGCTGCTCGCTGGCGAGCCGCTGGAGACCCGTGCCTGGCTGGATGTGGACGAATTCATTGCCAGTGCGTGGAGCAAAGGGGTGTGCTTCGGGATCGATGTCGCGGCGGTACGGGAGGGCATTCTGCTCGACAAGCCGGAGCGGCGCGTCGTCGCCCGTAGCCGGCCATTCGTGCCGGGCAAGAATGCCGAAATCGCCGAGCAGGCGCCTGGTTTGCATCGCAACAATGCACCACGTCGCCTGCTTGGCGATCGGGTCGACCTACGCCAGTTCGAGACGCGCTATCCGCAAGTCGCCGCCGGCTTGCGCCTGGTGAAGAAGACGCCGCGTACACCCGGCATCGATGGCCGGGATGTCACCGGCGAACCGCTGCCCGCACCCTTGCCGAAGGATTTTGATCTGGCGCGCATGGCCGGTGCCGGTACGGTGCTCAGTCGGGAAGAAGACGGCGAATTCCTGTTGGCCGCGGTGTGTGGCTTTCTCACCATCGATACCCGCAGCCAGCAGTTTTCGGTGACCGACAAGATCGTCAGTCACGAGGGAGTCAGCGCACGCACCACCGGCGACCTGATGTTGACCGGCGAGGAGTACGAACAGCACGGTGAGATCCAGGAGAAGCGTGTCGTTACCTGCCGCAGCATCACCGCTTTCGGCGATGTCTTCGGCAAGATTGTGTCTACCGGCGGCGCCGTGCGTTTGAAACAGAATCTGGTCGGCGGCAGTGCCAGCAATGACGACGGCGATATCGTCGTTGAAGGGGTGGCCTCAGGAGCAACCCTGATTGCGCCGCACGGCTGCGTGACATTGAAGCGAGCGGACAACTGCACCATCATCGCGCGGCAAGTGGTCATTGAACGCGCGACCCTGTGCGACATCGTTGCCGATGCGCTGTCCCTTGAACTCGCCGAAGCTTGCGCGGCGGCAGCCAGGAATACGCAGGTGCGGATCGCGCGCATGCGCAAGGAAATCGGCAACGTGTTCCTGGTGCTGCTGCCCGATACCTCGAATGAGGAGGCGCAGATTGCCGCCTTGCGCGAGAAGCGCGCGGCGCTGGACAAGGATATCGCCGCTCATCGTGCCACGCTGGATGGGTTGCGTGAGGACCAGGATGTCACCAATTATCTGCGCCTGGCCAGCAAGTTGCGGCGTGGTGAAGCGAGCCTGAGTTCCGAGCAGGAGGCCGGCTGGCGTCGCCTGTCGGCGCTCGTCGCCCCGGCCTTGAAGACGCTCTCACTGCTCTCTGCCGCGGTCAATGAGCGGGTTGCCGAGTCGACGGCAATGGGCTTGGAAATCGACGAAGCCCTGGCCGCTGCCGAGCAGGGCTGCGGCGAGCTGGCGTGCACGGTCGAGCGTGTGGAAGGCGAGACGCGGATCAGCGCCCTGCAGCTCACGTTGGCCGATACGCCGCTGAATGCGCTGCCGCGCAAGGAATTGAAGCTCCGATTACGGGCAACGGATGCGGCGACGAAGAAATTGTTCTCCGGCTCCTCGGGGCACTTCTCCTGGGCTTACCAGTCGCCGCAAGCCCCCCTCTGAAGAGTTGCCGGCTGCCCCAGGCTGCTTGTGAGGCCTTTTTAGCCCTCGGCAAGGCGCTTGCTGATGTGTTCGAGCGCTTCATCGATCTGATCAATAAGGATCAGGCACAGGTCACCCGGCTGCAATTCGGCAAGGGCCGTATCAATCGCCAGAAACTCGCCATGCACTTCCCGGACCTCGGACGTGCGTGTGGCTTTGACCAGCCCCTGCTGCAGCAGGGCCAGTACTTCACCATCGGCACGGCCGCGCTGGCACTGATCCTGATAGAGCACGACGCGATCGAAGGCGCCGCCGAGGATCTCGGTCTGGCCGCGGATGTCTTCATCACGCCGGTCGCCCGCTCCACTGATGACCACCGAGCGGCGACTGTCGGGCGCCGCCGGCAGGTTGTCGATGGCATCGACCAGGGCCTGGATGGCGTCCGGGTTATGACCGTAGTCGGCGACTAGCGTGGCGCCGCGATAGCTGAAGATGTTGAAGCGTCCGGGGGCCGTCTGGGCGTCATTGACGAAGCTGGCCAGAGCGCTTTCGATGCTTGCCCAGGGGACTTTTACAGCCCAGGCCGCGGCGATGGCGGCCATCGCGTTGTCGACCTGGAAACCGATGGCGCCATTTTGTGTGATCGGGATTCTGGACAGCGCCATGCGGTGTTCGGTGCCGCCGCCCGAGGCGACAATGGAATCGCCGTCGCGGTAGACGACGCGCTTTCGTTGTGCGCGGTGCAGGGCCATCAGCGGATGATTGCGGTCAGCAGCGAAGAAGGTGACCTTGCCGGGGCAGGAGTCGGCCATTCGTGAAACCATCGGATCCGCGGCATTGAGCACGGCGACGCCGGTCTCGGGCCGGACGTTCTGAACGATGACCCGCTTGACCACCGCCAGGTCCTCGACGGTGCTGATATAGGAAAGACCGAGGTGGTCGCCAAGTCCGATGTTGGTGACCACCGCGACATCACAACGATCGAAGCCGAGGCCCTCGCGCAGCACGCCGCCGCGTGCCGTTTCGAGTACCGCAGCGTCGACCTGGGGGTGGAAGAGAACGTTTCTGGCGCTTTTCGGACCACTGCAGTCACCAGTGTCGATGCGTCGCCCCTCGACATAGACGCCGTCGGTGGTGGTCATGCCGACGCGTAGCCCCTGTTCGGCGAAAATATGGGCGATCAGGCGGACGGTGGTCGTCTTGCCGTTGGTTCCGGCCACCGCGACCAGCGGGATGCGCGCTTCGTCGCCGTCGGCGAACATGTTGCTGATGATTGCCTCGCCAACCGGTCGCCCCTTGCCGAACGACGGTTGCAGGTGCATGCGCAAACCTGGCGCGGCGTTGAGCTCGACGATGCCGCCACCTTGTGCCTCGAGCGGTCGCAGGACGCTGTCGCAGACAACGTCGACGCCGGCGATATCGAGCCCGATGGTCTGCGCTGCGGCGACTGCCTGGGCGGCGAACTCGGGATGCACGTCGTCGGTGACATCGGTGGCCGTACCGCCGGTCGACAGGTTGGCGTTGTTGCGCAGAACGACGCGCGAGCCTTTCGGCGGCACCGATTCCGGAGTCAGCCCGCCACTGGCCAGGCGCGCCAGGGCCACTTCGTCGAGGCGAATCCGGGTCAGCGAGGTGGCGTGGCCTTCGCCGCGCCGTGGATCGCTGTTCACCCGCTCGACCAGCTCCCGGATGTCGTGCACGCCGTCGCCGACCACCAGCGGCGGATCGCGGCGAGCGGCGGCGATCAACTTGTCGCCGACCACCAGCAGGCGGTAGTCGTGGCCGGGGATGTAGCGCTCGACGAGGACTTCATCGCTGACCTGAAAGGCGATCGCGTAGGCGGCCTCGATCTGCTCCCGACTGAGCAGGTTGACGGCCACTCCCTTGCCCTGGTTGCCATCCTGCGGTTTGACGACCACCGGTCCGTCGATCTCGCAGGCTGCTGCCCAAGCGTCTTCGGGGCTCAGTACCGGCCGTCCGGCAGGGACCGGAACGCCGGCCGCGTGCAGCAGGATCTTGGCCAGTTCCTTGTCCTGAGCGATGGCTTCGGCGACGGCACTGGTGCGATCGGTTTCGGCGGCCTGGATGCGTCGCTGGCGACTGCCCCAGCCGAACTGCACCATGCTGCCCTCGGTCAGCCGCCGATAAGGGATGTTGCGGGCCATCGCCGCATAGACGATGGCTCCGGTGCTCGGACCGAGGCGCACATCCTCGTCGAGTTCGCGCAAACGGTTGAGCGCGTCATCGAGATCGAAAGGCTCCTCGTCGAGCGCTGCCTGACAGAGTTCCTGGGCCAGTTCGAAAGCCAGGCGGCCGACGACCTCTTCGCTGTATTCGACGACCACCTGGTAGGTGCCGGCTTCCAGTGTTCTGGCGGTGCGACTGAAAGTGACCGGGCAGCCCGCCTGCGCCTGCAGGCCGAGGGCTGCGAACTCCAGCGCTTGGGCCATCGACACCGCTTCGTCATGACCCGCGGGATGCAGCATGGCCAGTTCCGGGAAACGCGCGCGCAGCCGATCCTCAAAGCCGGGCAGGTCGTCGATGCTGCGTTCACCGTCAGCGCAACAGACAATCGCCTCGATGGCCGTGTGCCGGCTCCAGAGGTTGGGGCCGCGCAGAGCGCGGATACGCGATACTTCCATGAACAGTTTCCCTTTCTGCTTCGCCGCGGACGACGACCAGGGACGTCCGCATGGCTGCTGTGTTTTCCGGGTTCGACGCGCGCCGATCAGGCGATGGCGCGGCCGCTCTGTGGCGCACTTCCTTACTTCTGATGGTTAGGCAAGCGGATCATCGTTTCAGGCGACGGTAAAGGTTTCCAACCCGGTGCGGATCAATTCCGGCCCAATGCCGAGCGCCCAGGCTGCAGCGGTGGCGGCGAGAACGTTCTCGATTTCAAAGTCAACGCGGCCAGCATCGGTCAGCGGGATATCCTCCAGGTTGACGATGGCCATCTCTTCGTTACCGCTGGCGAGGACTACCTGCCCGTGGCGAGCGAATACCGCGCGCTTGCCCTGCGCCCGGTGTTCGATGAGGGCCGCTTGCTCGGGATTGCTCGCAAAGAATATGACTTCGCCATCGCACAGGGGCGCCATTTCGACGAGCATCGGGTGGCCGGCATTGAGTACCGCGGCGCCGCCGGGCAGCACCAGGTCGACCTGTGTGCGCAGGACGGTGAACACCTGCTCCGGCGTTTCGATGTAGTAGCGGCCGAAATGCGCGGCCGCGTCGACGTTGGTGATCACGCCGATCTGGCAGCGGTCGTAGGCCAGGCCTTCGCCGAGAATGGTGTCGCCGCCGTTTTCCAGGACCGCCGCGTCGACGGCCCGGTTCATCAGGATGCGGTTGGCCGCGTCCCAGTTGGCGCTGTCGCCCTCGGCGATGCAACGTCGATCGAGGAACAGGCCGTCACTGCAGGCCAGCCCGGTGTGCTTGCCGGAGAGCGCCAGGAAACGTGCAATCAAGCTGGCGACGGTAGTCTTGCCGAAACTGCCGCTGACCCCGACCACCGGGATGCGGCCGTCGTCATCGTTGGGGAATAGTTGGTCGACGATGGCGCGACCCACCGGGCGTGGCTCGCCGCTTTCCGGTTTCAAGTGCATCAGCAGTCCAGGGCCGGCGTTGACCTCGACGATCGCTCCGCGCTGCTCGCCGAGCGGTCGGGCGATGTCTTCGCAGACCAGATCCACGCCGGCGATGTCGAGCCCGACGATGCGCGCCGCCAGCGCAGCGGTGGCGGCGGTATCGGGGTGTACGCTGTCGGTGATGTCGTCGGTATGGTTGCCGCTGCGCACGATCAGCACCTCGCGACCAGCGGGCGGGATGGAGTCGCCGCTGAATCCCTGGCGGCTGACTTCGAGTCGGGCCACCGGATTATCGCTCAGCGAGAGGATGTCGAGCGGATACTCCTCCTCGGCGCCGCGGCGGGGGTCGGAATTGATCTGGCTGTCGATCAGCTGGTCGATGGTCGACGCGCCGTCGGCAATGACTTTCGCGGTTTCGCCGCGGGCGGCGGCAACCAACTTGCCGCCGATGACCAGCAGGCGGTGCTCCGAGCCACTCACATAGCGTTCGACGATGACTCCGCTGCCCTCCTCGACGGCGGCGGCATAGGCCGATTCGACTTCTGCAGGAGTCATCAGATTGGTGAATACGCCGCGCGCGTGGTTGCCGTCAGAGGGCTTGACGACGACTGGATAACCGATATCCTCGGCCGCTTCCCAGGCATCGTTCGGGCTGTCGACCAGACGCCCTTCGGGAACCGGTACGCCGCACGAAGAGAGCAGGCTCTTGGTGAGATCCTTGTCACGCGAGATGCCCTCGGCAATGGCGCTGGTGCGGTCGGTTTCGGCGGTCCAGATGCGTCGGCTGCGCGAGCCGTAGCCAAGCTGCACGAGATTGCCGGTGGCCAGCAGGCGAATGGCCGGAATGCGCCGGTCTTTGGCGGTCGCCGCGTCGACGATGCAGCTGGTGCTTGGGCCGAGCAGCTTGCGTTCGGCCATGTCGGTTAGCTGGGCGACCGTCGCCGCGACGTCGAAAGCGGTGTCCTGAATGGCCGCCAGGAGGAGTTCGCGGCCGGACAACAGGCAGGCACGGGTCACCTCTTCGTGCCAGGCACGAACGACGACCTTGTACACGCCACGGAGCGAGGTTTCGCGAGCCTTGCCGAAACCTCCAGGCATGCCGGCGAGGTTCTGCAGTTCGAGGGTGACGTGTTCGAGTATGTGCGCCGGCCAGGTGCCTTCCCGCAGGCGGCGCAGGAAGCCGCCGCGCTCACCGTAGCTGCAGCGATGCTCGATCAGCGATGGCAGCAAGGCGGTGAGGCGTTCATAGAAGCCGGGAATGGTGTTTGACGGGAAGTCCTCGAGTTCGCCGATGTCGACGACCGCTTCGATGACCGGGCGGTAGGTCCAGATGTTCGGACCACGCAGGTAGCGGATCTCGAGGAACTTGATGTCCTTGTTTTTCATGTCGTCAGTCCAGGCACGGAGTGGTGGGTGCGCCTTTGCGCAAGAAGAGGGGCTGAGGGGGCGCGGCCAATGTGCATGGAGGTCCGAGCGGGTTTGTCGTGGCTATAACGCGGCAGCTACAATTTGGCTGACTGCGCCAAGCGTTGAACATGGCCATGGCCGCCACCCCGCTCACAGGAAACGGTCCAGAAGCCGCCGGCTATGCGTGTCGAGCGCGTAGCGGTCGCGGATCAGGAAGTGCATGCCGTGGCTGTCGGCGATCAGCAGGGCTGGCGCGTCGAGGCGGCGGATGTCTTCCTCGCCTTTGAGGACGAAACGCGTTGTGTTGCGATCGGTTTCGACCTCCCAGGTGCTCGGCGTGGCATAGCTTGAAACGCTGATCAAGCGCTTGATCTCGGGAATGAATTCACGGCTGGCGAGTTCGCTTTCGAGCAGCTTACGCAGGTCGTCCGGGAGTTCGCTCAGGCGCTCGATCCAGGCCAGCTCGTGGCCGTCCGGGTCGACCAGAGCGATGCCGTCATCGGGAGCGCTGATCGGGAAGGCGCGCACCGGTACCACGTCGACGTGTGTCTCGCCGTCGGCAGTGGTCAGTTCGAGTCGTCCGAAAGGGTTGCGCTGCAGGCGATAGTCGGGTGCGGTGATCATTGGCGTTCTCCGTCGCTGACACGCGCGAGATCAAGGCTGCGCAAGCTGTCTTCCTGGTCGACGTTGCGCGCCTGCGCCTGATAGAGGCGGTAGTAGTGACCCTCGCAGGCCATCAGCTGCTCGTGGCTGCCCTCCTCGACGACGCTGCCGCGGTCGAGAACGACCAGGCGATCGGCATCGCGCAGGGTGGACAGGCGGTGCGCGATGGCAATCGTCGTACGGCCGCGAACCAGGTTGTCGAGGGCTTTCTGGATCTCTTTCTCGGTGGTCGTGTCGACTGATGAAGTGGCTTCGTCGAGAATCAGGATCGGCGGATCGATGAGCAGTGCACGGGCGATCGAGATGCGCTGTCGTTCCCCGCCCGAGAGCGCCTGACCGCGTTCGCCGACCAGCGAGTCATAGCCGTGCGGCAGGCGCAGGATGAATTCGTGGGCGTGCGCGGCGCGGGCTGCGGTGACGATCTCGGCACGCGTGGCCTCGGGTTTTCCATAGGCGATATTGTCAGCAATGGTGCCGAAGAAGAGGAAGGGTTCCTGCAGTACCAGACCGATATGCTTGCGGTACTCGGCTACCGGCAGCGAGCGGATGTCGACCCCATCGATCAGGATGGCGCCTTCGCTGACGTCATAGAAACGGCAGATCAGGTTGACCAGCGTGCTCTTCCCGGAACCGCTATGCCCGACCAGTCCGACCATCTCGCCGGGAGCGATGGCGATGCTGATGTCGCGGGTGACGCTCCGTGTTCCGTAGCGGAAGCCGACGCCGCGCAGTTCGATTCGCCCGCTGACTTTCGGCAGGTGTAGCGGAGTGTTTGGCTCGGGAACGCTGGAGACGTGGTCGAGGATGTCGAAGATGCGCTTGGCGCCGGCGGCCGCCTTCTGGGTCACCGAGACGATGCGGCTCATCGAGTCGAGGCGCAGGTAGAAGCGGCTGATATAGGCCAGAAAGGCGGTCAGCACGCCGACGCTGATATGGTCGCTGGCGATCTGCCAGATGCCGAAGGCCCAGACGATCAGCAGGCCGATCTCGGTGAGCAGGGTGACGGTCGGCGAAAACAGCGACCAGATCTTGTTGACGCGGTCATTGACCTCGAGATTGTGCGCGTTGGCGGCGCGGAAACGGCTGGTTTCGCGTGCTTCCTGGGCGAAAGCCTTGACGACGCGAATACCGGGGATGGTGTCGGCGAGCACGTTGGTCACTTCCGCCCACACCCGGTCGACACGCTCGAAGCCGGTGCGCAGCCGCTCGCGTACGATGTGGATCAGCCAGGCGATGATCGGCAGCGGCAAGAGAGTCACCAGCGCCAGTCTGACGTCGATCGACATCAGGATGACGGTGGTCATCACGATCATCAGTACATCGGTGGCAAAATCCAGTAGGTGCAAGGACAGAAAGACGTTGATGCGATCCGTCTCCGAGCCGATACGGGCCATCAGGTCGCCGGTTCGCTTGCCGCCGAAGTACTCCTGGGAAAGGGTCATCAAATGCTCGTAGGTGGCGGTACGCAGGTCGGCACCGATACGTTCGGAGACCAGCGCCAGGATGTAGGTGCGCGCCCAGCCAAGGATCCAGGCGAACAGTGCGGCGCCGAGCAGGCCGGAGAGATAGAGCGCGACCAGACCGGGATCGATCATTTGGCCGTTCTGGTAGGGGATCAGCACCTTGTCCATCAGCGGCATGGTCAGGTAGGGGGGGACCAGGGTGGCCGCAGTGCTGAGCAGTGAGAGGGTGAAGCCGGCCAGCAGCTGCCCGCGGTAGGGCCTGGCGAAGCGCCCGAGGCGTAACAGGGTCCAGGTCGAAGGCGGTTGGTGAATTTCCTTACTGCACACCGGGCATTGCTCCTGGCCTGCGAGGAGCGGCGTCTCGCAGCTCGCGCATAGTCGCTGCGTCGGCGCTGGCGGCACGGTGCCGGTGAGCGTGAAATCGAGTTGCCGCGCAAAGTGGTCGATCAGCCGCCCGGCCGCGACGTCGACCGCAAGCGTGTAGTGCCAGTGCGCCAGACGCGCGTCGGTCGCGCACAGCTCGAGGGTGCCGACCCCGGCGTGGTCACTGCGCGACAGGCTTAGGCCAGGTTGGTAAGGCCAGCCTTGCGCGTCCGCGTCGCCCGACGACAGCGTGAGCAGGCGCTTGTCGGTGACCAAGATCAGGCTGGCGGCGAAGTGCAGGCTTGCGTCGAGGTCGATTTCCAGCCAGGCCAGCACTGCCTCGTCGGCAGCCAATTGCGCTTGCGCGCGTCCTGACCATCCGGCCGGCAGGGCCGACGGTGTCTGGTCGGCGGTTGCGGCGAAAGCGGCGCCTTGGGAGGGGGGTAGGTAGGTGGCTGAGGTCATTGGTAAGCGCTTTGCAAGCAATACGGCCGGGGGCGTCTGGAGGCGGAAAGTATACTCGTCTTCAGAGTGCTGCCGAGGCTTGCTGGCGGGGCGGCGAAAGCAAGCAATCAGATGGTCAGGCGATCGCCCTGGTTGCGGCGTGCGATTTGCAGGCGGGCAATGGTCGGCAGCAGATTGAGTCCGGTCGCTGCCTGGCACTGATGAGCACGGCTAATCAACTCGTCGAAACTGCTGTCGACCGGGTCGCCGGCGGCGGCAAAGGCGATCACGTTGCCGCTGTCACACGAAGGAAAGATCAGCGCGCGTCCGTCGAAAGCGTCGGCGATGCGCTGGCTGCTGGCCTCGAAGCCGCGTTCGCGACCGAGCAGGTTGACGGCCAGCAGCCCGCTATTGCTCAGGCGCGAACGGCAGGCCTGGTAGAAGGGGAGCGTGTCGAGGACGCCGGCGCGAGCCTTCTTGTCGAAGCCATCGACCAGGATATAGTCATAGCGGCAGTCGCCGGCGAGCATGTGCGCTGCACCGTCACCAATGAGCACCCGCAAACGCTGTGGGTCGTCGGGGAGCTTGAAGTGCAGCCGGGCAACGATTTCGACCTGCGGATCGATCTCGATGGCGGTTATTCTCGTGTTTGGCAGCCGATGGTAGATGAATTTGGCCAGTGATCCGGCGCCCAGCCCGATCAGCAAGGCTTGGCCCGGCCATGGCGGCTCGCGGAGCAAAAGCCCGGCCATCATCTCGCGGGTGTAGGGAAGTTCGAGCGCGTTGGGACGCTGGATGCGCATCGCGCCCTGTACCCAGTCCGACGAGAAGTGCAGATAGCGAACGCCGGCCTTCTCGCTGACGTCGATCAAGTTCCCCGCCCTTCGGTCTTGCGGCGCATGTCCCTGGCTGGGCTGTTGCCCGGCAAGCGCCCGTAACAGCCGGCGTACGCGCTCGGCCAAAGCACCGCTACTCGGGAACAAGGGCTGAAGTTGCGCGGTGGACGAGCGTGGGTGCCTGATGTTTGGTCGGAAGGCATGGGCCTGTTCTTCTTGTCTTCTCGCCCTGCGGGAGCGCCTGGCCAGTCAGGATCATTTTCTTGCGTGGACCTCCCGGTTCGCGTCGGCATCGTTTGGCCGTCGCGTCTGCTCGCCGCTTCGCGCCGCTTGACGGCCTGAGATCTCGTCAATGCGGCGATCGTCAATTGACCGGTAGCGCCCGAAATCGGTATACTAACAAAGTTTTTTTGGCCTTGGCGCGGCCGTGCGACGGGTTGACGAAGAGGTTATATGGAATATCTTTTTTCTGTGGTTCTGACAGTGCACATCCTGGCGGCGGTGAGCGTGATCGGCCTCGTCCTGGTGCAGCACGGCAAAGGTGCTGACATGGGCGCTGCGTTTGGCAGTGGCTCTTCGGGCAGTCTTTTTGGCGCGACGGGTTCCGCCAATTTCCTCAGTCGTGCCACCGCGGTGCTGGCCACGCTCTTCTTTGTGACCAGCCTGTCGCTGGCGTATTTGGCGTCGAGTGCGCCAAAAACGACTGGCAGTGTGATGGAGGATGCGGTAAGATC